>Ga0078972_1001183_pt1 | contig 100565 bp, 106 predicted proteins | sample YelNatPaOPGAMG01_FD_67568 | JGI IMG/M metagenome (GOLD analysis project Ga0078972, IMG submission 67568) | Hot spring thermophilic microbial communities from Obsidian Pool, Yellowstone National Park, USA - OP-RAMG-01 (SPADES assembly) (version 2) | ecosystem: Environmental > Aquatic > Thermal... | reverse complement strand
CGATTAAAGCGGTACGTGAGCTGGGTTCAGAACGTCGTGAGACAGTTCGGTCCCTATCCGTCGCAGGCGGAGGAAACTTGAGAGGAGCTGCCCCCAGTACGAGAGGACCGGGGTGGACGGATCTCTGGTGTCCCAGTTGTCCCGCCAGGGGCACGGCTGGATAGCCACGTCCGGCAGGGAGAAGCGCTGAAAGCATCTAAGCGCGAAACCCGCCTCAAGATGAGGTTTCCCGATCCCTTCGGGGATCTAAGACCCCTCGCAGACCACGAGGTTGATAGACCGGGAGTGTAAGCCCCGTGAGGGGTTCAGCTGACCGGCACTAATCGGTCGAGTGTCTTGACCTCGCCTCTTCCCATGTGCGGTTGTCAGGGTGTCCTTACACCCGCTTCCTTTCCGGCGACCTGAGCGGAGGGGTTCCACCCGTTCCCATCCCGAACACGGAAGTTAAGCCCTCCAGCGCCTATGGTACTTGTCCCGCAAGGGACCGGGAGAGTCGGCCGTCGCCGGATCTGTCTTCCAAAGCCCCCCCCGCAATGAGGGGGCTTTGCCGCGTCTTGGCCGTCCTCGCCCAGGACAAGCCGCCAGGACATCATCCTGGCACCCTCCGTTGGCGCGAGGAGTTCGCCGGTTGCCACCGGAATGTCTATGTGGCCGATGGAGCGCGGGGCCACCCGGGCTGAGAGCCGGATCGGGAACTGCCGGGCATATGGCGATGGCTCTGGGCGGGACAGGGACACGTGCCCGGTCCCGTCGCATCGTGAGAACTTTCGATACATGGAGGCATCACAATGGATCCCATCAGCTTTGTCGGAGACGTCCACGGGCACCTCAAGAACCTCCGCCGCCTCCTCGAGGGAGCGGAGATGATCGATGGCAACGGCAGTTGGGTCGGGGGCAGCCGCCGACTGTACATGTTGGGAGACCTCGTGGACCGCGGTCCCCAGAGCCTCGAGACCATGCGCTTCGTGAGGACACTCCAGGGAGAGGCAGCCCGACAGGGCGGCCTGGTCGAGTGCATGCTCGGCAACCACGAAGCCCTGCTGCTCGCCGGCTGGACGTTTCGCGACGACTCCGATCCCTCCGCATCGGGGTCGTTCATGGAGGCCTGGCTTGCCAACGGCGGCCAGCCGGAGATCGTCGACGGCCTTAAAGATGACGACATCACATGGCTGGAGAAACGGCCCATGCTCACCCTGATCGATGGCACCTACCTCGTCGGACACGCCGACAGCCTCTTCGTAACGGACCTCGGGAGCACGATCTCCGAGGTGAACGAGGCGGCGGCGGCGATCCTGCGCTCCCATGACGCCGACCGGTGGGACGTCTTTGTCGAGCGACTCTTCGACCGCTTCGTCTTTTCCAGAAATCCGGACGCCGTCCAGGAGCTCTTCCGCCGTTACGGGGGCAGGGTCTTCATCCACGGCCACACGCCCATCACGAACCTCGCAGGCACGCCAGCGCCCCTTGTCCAGTCGGCGTTCTTTTACGCCGGCGGGCGCGTCATCGACGTGGACGGCGGCATGTATCTCGGTTCGCCGGGCTTCCTCTATACGGTCGACGCCTAAGACAACCGGCCGGAGGAATAGTCAGTCATGGAGGCGAACGCAGCGTGTCATCAGGCGAGAAAACACTCCGGATGACATCCCCCGGAGCGGTGACCGCCCGAGAGGAGGCGGGCCGACACGGCGGCCCCAACTGAGGTGAAGGAGTGCTGCGCTCTCTGCGGACGGCAGGATGACGGGATGAGGCTTCGCGTCCTCGGACGCCCCATCTGCGACATCTGTGAACGCATCACCGTCTCGCTGACGCCGCGCCACCCGCTTTACCCGTTCTGGGTGTCCGTTGTGAAGGGCTTATATCAGTTCTAAATCTCTGATCGACCATCTCGAGGAATACGCCAAAGGCGAACACTGGCGCCTTCACATCCCCCTGCACGGAGGGATGGCCCCTTCGGGTGCGCGCTCTTTGGCGCCGCTCTTTCCGATCGACCTGACGGAGGTGCCAGGTCTCGACGATTGGGCAGCGCCCGACGGCATCATCGGGGAGGCCGAGGCGCTTGCCGCCCGGACCTACGGGGTCAAGACCGCCCGGTTGATCACGACCGGGTCCTCGACCGCGCTCACCATCGCCATCGCGGCCTCTCTGGGTGAGGGCGACATGCTCCTCGCCCACCGCGGTGTGCACCGCTCGATCCTGCACGGCCTCCTGGTGGCGCGCGCCCGCCTGACCCTCATCGCCGATGCGTGGTCGGAGCCTTTCGGTGTGAGTTGGCCCGACGTCACAGCGATGATCGAGGCGGTGCACCGGCTGCGGCCGAAAGCCGTGGTCGTCACCAGCCCCACATTCACGGGGCTCGCCCCCGACATCACTCCGCTCGTCGACGCCGCCCACGAGGAAGGGGCTCTCGTGATCGTCGACGCCGCCCACGGAGCCCACTTCGGCCATCCCGGCATGCCTCCGCTCGCGTCCTCCACGGCTGCCGACCTGATCGTCTTCGGCATGCACAAGTCCGGTGGAGCGCTCACGGCGGGGTCGCTTCTCGGCATCGGCCAGCGGGCAGATACAGGGCGGGTCCAGCTCTTCTGCCGGGCGCTCTCCACATCTTCACCGGCCTATCCGGTCATGGCCTCGATCGATCTCGCCGTGCGCTCCTGGGCGAACGGGGAAGCCCCACGGCTCCTCGCCACATCCATAGGGACGATGAGCGGCCTCAGGGGCGAGGGTGTGTTCAAGGCTCCCCCGGATGTGCCCAGAGACCCATCGCGCGTCGTCATGGCGCCCCTCGCCGAGGCCACCTTCGCCCGTCATGGGATCGTGCCCGAATACATCTCCGAGGGACATGCCCTGCTCCTTGCCCCCCTGGGCCTCCCGGCCCTGCCCCGGCCCTTCCTGGACGAGGTCAGGAAGGCGGGACCCGGCCCTGACCTCCCTGCGCCTCCCCAGCCGGAGGTGACAGTCCATCCGTGGCAGGCCACATTCGCTGGCGAACCGCCGGTATGGACCCCCCTGACGGGAGCCGTCGGACGCGTCTCGGCAGATCTCCTCTCCCCTTCGCCGCCCGGCATTCCATGGGTGTGGCCCGGCGAGGTCATCGGCAACGATATCGTCGAGCGCCTGCTTTCCGTGAGGCGTCCCCAGCGGGTGCTTGGCATGAACGCCCGCGGTGAGGTCCTCGTGGCACGCTGAAGTCCCTCGTCGCATAGCGTGGAGCACCATTCCCGGGTCGCGGGCCAAGGAGGGTTTGACGCCGCCCTTACGTAACTTCCCACCCGTGGCCATCCCACCCGGAGGCAATACCGATGCAACTCGTGTTCGCCGTTGTTCAGGACAAGGACGCCACCAGAATCCTGGAGGCGCTCGTCGACGCGGGTTTCCGCGCCACACGCCTCGCCAGCACGGGAAGCTTCCTGCGCGAGGGCAACACGACGCTCTTCGTCGGTGCCGAGGACGGGCGGGTGGACGAAGTCGTCGCACTCATAGGCCACCTCGGAAGGAGCAGGCACAAGGTGGTCACGCCGCTGTCGAGCGGCGGCGCCCCGATGGATTCATATGTCCCTTTCCCGGTTGAGGTCCTGGTGGGCGGCGCCACAATCTTCACACTTCCGGTCGACCGATTTGAGCACTTCTGAGGTGAGCGCCTTCCTTGACGAACCTCTCCTGTCGGGTCAGGGGCACCTCCTGTCGGTGCTCTCCTCGTCGCGGGCGCAGAGCTATCTCGTCTCGTCCCCCGCCGAGACGGGTGTCGAGGATGTGGCACGACTGCTCGCCCGGTTCTGGCTGGGAGCCGGCCCGTCTGACGACCCTGCGGACCTGGAAGTGTTCGAGGACGTGCGCATGACAACGGTGCGCCAGATCATCGACGAGGCGTGGACAAAGCCGATCGAGCGTGCGCGTCGGGCCGTGATCCTGGTGCTCGGCACGCGCCCCAACCGCGAGGTCCAAAACGCTCTTTTGCGGCTGACCGAGGAACCGCCGCCTCATCTTGGGATCTTCCTCGTGGCGACTACGGCCCAGACCCTGCCCGAGACCCTGCTCAGCCGCCTGATTCCCCTCCTGCCCCACCCGCTCCCGGTGACGGATTTGGCACCGCTCCTCGTGAAATGGCGCGGGGTGCCGGATGACGTCGCCAGGGACCTGGCCACGGCGTCGGGGGGGTGGGTTGCCCGCGCCCTCAACCTCAACCCGGCCAGGGCTTCCCTCTTGGACCCGATCCGAAGCGCCGGGGCCGGGCCCCTGGCCTTTGTGGAGGCCGCGGAGCGGGTGCCGAAGGACCGCAAGGCATTCGTGGATGACCTCGCCGCGGAGCTGGAAGGGCTTGCCTGGGGCACCGCCGAGCCGAAATACACACTGGCGGCTGACGTCGCAAGGCGGGCCAGGGCACAACTTGACCGCAATGCCAATGGGACGCTCGTCATCGAGGTCCTTCTCCAGGGCCTCGCTGATCTGGGCGTCCTCGAAGGGCGTTAGAGGGTCATGCTCTCCCGCGTCTACTTCGCCTACATCGTGGAGTGCGAGGACGGGTCCTATTACACAGGTGCCACGGGCGACCTCGCCGGGCGCATGGTGCGCCACGCCGAAGGGCGTGGCGCGCGTTACACCCGTTCCAGGCGCCCGGTCCGGCTCGTTTACTGGGAGCGCCTTCCCGACAGGGGTTCGGCGCTGCGGCGAGAACGCGAGATCAAGGAGATGAGGCGGCGCGTCAAGGAAGAGCTCGTCAGATCCTTTTCCTCCCGCCCTGTACCTTTGTCCCACCCCGATCGGGAATCTCCTTGACATCACGCTGAGAGCGCTCGATCTCCTGAGGCGCGCCGACCTGATCTTGGCCGAGGACACGAGGAGGACGGGCATCCTCCTCAGGCGTCACGGCATCATGGCCGCGAGGCTCGTCTCCTATCACAAGTTCAATGAACGCCAGCGCCTTCCCGAGATCTCGGCCGCCATCCGGGAGGGGAAGGTCGTCGCCCTGGTCACGGATGCCGGCACGCCAGGGCTTTCGGACCCGGGCGAGGTCGCTGTCCATCACCTGATCGAAGAGGGCCTCCCCGTGGATGCCCTGCCGGGTCCCCAGGCGCTGCTGCCGGCCCTGACGCTCTCCGGCCTCCCCGCCTCCCCGTTCTCCTTCATGGGCTTTCTGCCACGCTCTGGCCGGTCAAGGACGGAGGCCATCACACACCTTGCCACCCGGACAGACACCCTGGTCCTCTTCGAAAGCGCCCGTCGCATCGCAGACACCCTCGCAGACCTCAGGGAGGCTCTCGGTGACCGGCGGGCATGCATGGCGCGCGAGCTCACCAAGGTGCACGAGAGCCTTGAGAGGGGAACGCTTTCCAGCCTGGAGGGCATCGTGCGGGCCGCACCTCCCCGCGGGGAGTGCGTCCTGATCGTCGCGGGTGCCACGGATGCCGGTCGACAGGTTGCTGATATGGCATCCTGGGTGAAGGCGTCGCTCGATTCCGGCCTGTCTCCCGCAGGGGTCAAGGAGGCCGCCCCGGCGGCGGGATTCTCCCGGAACGCAGCATACGAAGAGGCGCTGGCGCAGAGCCGACGGATTCGACACCGTTCGACAGATCGGTCCTATTAATGGTTTCTTTGCGATTAAGGGATTTTCCTGATTATGTTAGGCCCGCGGATTGAAAAGCCTTATCTAACAGAGATTCCACATTTTTTTTCGATCAGATGTTGACTGAAAAAGACAATTCTGGTATAAGTTTGGTTGTCGAATTCTGTGGAAACGAGGCGACAAAAAGTGATCAAGTCGACAGGCATCGTGCGCCGGGTGGACGAGCTTGGCCGGGTCGTGCTTCCGATCGAACTGCGCCGGACGCTCGACATCGGCGAGAAGGATGCCCTGGAGATCTACGTGGACGGCGAGCGGATCATCCTGCGCAAGTATGAGCCAGACTGCATCTTCTGCGGCAGTGCCCAGGACGTCATCAACTACCGTGGCAAGAATGTCTGCCACGACTGTCTGGAAGACATGGGAGAAAAGGCCCTGCAGGCGGGCTGATATCCTGAAAACGGAACTGGCCCCGGGCGACCACCTCGTGGGGGTGGCGTCCGGGGCCAGTTCGCGTTCGGGTCAGCTGTTGGCGGCAGCGAAGGATTCCGTCGCCTCCTGGATGGTGAGCGTGCCTTCCACACGAATCTGGATGGCTTCCGACGTGGTGCCGTCGGTGACCCGGATCGTCCAGGGTCCGTCGGAGGGCTGCGACTGAGTCCAGGGTACGTAGAGAGTGCCTGTGGCGACGCCGTCCTTCAGCGAAAACGGTTGACCATTGAGTGCGCCGTAGTCAATCGTGCGCCCCTCGATCATCACGGCTGTGCGAAACGGCTGCGGGACCACGAGGGAGAGCGCATGCGTCGACGAACCGTGCACGACGATCGACAGACAGCCGCCCCTTTCCACCGGCTGGCTGGGGACGCTGACATGCCAAGCCGGAGCGGGTGGGCGGGGGGAGCCGCTGGCGATCACGTCCACGACCGCCACCGCAATGCCCCAGAGTCCCCGGTCGTCCTCAACCATGAAGGTCACCCGGTGCGGGCCCGGACTGGAGAAGGAGGCGGCCCGCCCGACCCATTCCCGGAAGATGATGATGTGCCCGGGAGCCGGGTCGTACGCCGAGGCCCGATAGATCACGGTCTGTCCGGGGTGTACTGGCGAGGAGACCGAGAGGAAGGCGACCGGGGGAGGTAGTCCAATCAACGCCGGTGTGCACCTCCGTATCCACGTAGAGGGTCTGTGCGAAAGACGCACCGAGGATCACGTCGCGAAACGATGCAGAAGCCATGACCCCTTGGGAGTGGAAGACGAACCCGGTATGGGGGTCGATCTCGGCCGCACCGACTATGGCCATGCGAGCGGTGACGGTCCTGGCGAGGGCCGCAGGGAGGTCGAGCGCGAGCACCTGGGTGAAGGCGGACTCGGCGGCCGCAGGGTCCAGGCGAACACCCTGCGGGCCGACTGGCATCACGATCTCACGCACCGCCGCGTGCGACGCCAGGAGGAGGGCGCTTTGCACCTCCGCCCTGTCCCATGCGGCCCTCGCCACCTCGAGGGCCAGGGTGAGGAGGGCGACCAGGACGAGTTCCACGGCGACGGCCGTGATCAGCGCAGCCTGTCCGCTGTTACGGGCCAGAAGGAACCCAGTTGCTTGTGACAACGGTGGTGCCTCCGATATCGACTGTCTTCCCGGTGAGGCCGAGGAGGTTGTAGGGGAACCCTGACAGGCTCACGGGAAGGACGGTGGTGAGGGAGATCCTGTCTCCCCAGGGCACCGGGGCGGCCGTGCCGGTCACCCTGATGAGGAGCGGGTTCACGGAGGGGTCCCCGAAGGCGGAGCGCACCTCGCTCACGACCCCCGGCGTGACCCCGCCGGCGATGGAGGCCTCGGCGGCCCCGACCGTGCGCGCACCTGCCAGCTCATCGGAGACCATGAGGAGATGGAGCACGTCCATCCCGCCGAAGAGCGTGGCGAAGAGAAGCGGTAGGATGAGGCCAGCCGCGACGTAGGTGTCGAGGCTGCCACGACGGTCAGTAGCCAGTGGAAACCGGAACATTGATCCAGGCATTGATGATGGACTGCAGGTGCGAGCCGACAGCCCCGAACACCACGAGGACGACGCCCGTCAGCGAGATGGCTGCGAGGGCCATCACACCCTGGGCGATGTAGGTGGACAGATCGCCTCTTTGGGCGCGCAGGATCTGGCGGGCCGTCCTGAACAGGGACCACAATTGAAGCGTCACGGAAGAATCCCCTTTCCACTGGATAGACCGACATTGGCGAGCAAAGCGAGCAGGTGCGGATAGCCGAACACGATGGCCGAGTTGATGAGCGACAGTCCGGCCACGAACGTGAGGGCATAGGGGAAGTACGACGCCCGCTCCCGTGACCGGCCAAGGCGCGAGGCCCGCAGCACGGAGTCCTGGTTGGCGAGGGTCTCCCTCAGGGGCACGCCCAGCACCTCGCCGGCCAGGAGGGCGTCCACCAGGCCTTGGCCCTCGGGGAAATCGAGGGCCTTCCTGAGTGAGGCCAGGGCCCGCCGGGCGTCGAAGGTGGCCTGGAGCTCGTCCCTGAAGATCTCGAGTGCCGGACGGAGCGGGCCGAAATGAGCGGGAGGGAGGCCCTCGAGGGCGTGTACGGCCCCATGTCCGTCCTCTGCCGCAAGCCGCAGGGCCAGAAGCATGTCCGGAAAGGCGCTGCGTCGGGCCTCGCGTAGCCGCCTCCGGGCCACCCCGTTGCGTATCCACGGGAGCACCCACACGATTCCGGCCAGGAGGCCGAGTGGTGGCCAGCCAAAGAGGACCGCCCCTCCCAAGATCCCCAAGGCGGCCCGCCGAATCGGCGATGCGCCGAAGAGAATGAATCCGGCCAGGCCGATGGCCAGGAGGGCCATGCGGGTTACCATGCTGACACCTCTGCCTGCAGCCAGGGCAAGCCCAGAAGGGCCGTCGTCGACAGGATGACCCAGGCGCCGAGAGCCGCTCCCGTTCCATGGCGGAAGAGTCCGGACCACCCCGGGTGGAGAAGCACGACCACGCTCACCAGGAACTCGACCGCCACGAACGCCAGCGTCACGTTCACGAGTGCCGAGGCGCGGCTTCTCATCTCATGAAGCAGCTCGACGCGTGAGCGCGCCTCGTCGAGCAGAATCACCAGCGATGCCCCCAGAGGGGCGCCGGACACGGCAGAGCCGTCAAACACGCGCTGGAGGGAGCGCGACAGCCAGGAGGGAGGAGAGTCGGGGGCGAGGATGCGGGCGATCGGGGCTCCTCCGCAAGCGAGGACATCGGTGGCCTGCGAACTCAGGTGTGCCCGTTCCAGCATGGCTTCGAGGGATCGCAGCACAGCCCGCTCTGACCTGCGCACCTCGATGTTGGAGAGAAGCCTCGCAGATGACAGCGGCAGGCAGATCCCGAAGAGACCAAGGGGAAAAGCGACCACGGGGCCGGCCCAGAGGAAGCCCGCGGCGAACGACAGCGGGAAAAGCCCGAGACCGGGACCGAGGCGCCGGACAACGATCGACAGGGCCGCTGCCGCGCACAGGACGGTCATGATGTGGCTCCCGGCATGCCCGAGAGGATGACCGGGTGACCGCCTTCGAGGGCTTCTGCGAGGTAGCGGCGTCCGTCGGAGCGCTTCATGTGGCAGACGACCGGGATCTCTGCGAGGAAGGCCCTTTCAAAGTCGGCGGGAGAGACCGACGGCGAGGCGGTGTGGGCGAGCCAGGCGAGCCGGGCGTAGGCATCCCGGGCGGAGGCGGCGTGAAGCGTCGAGAATGAGCCGAGATGCCCTGTCATCAGTCCCAGCAACCACTCCAGGGACTCCTCGCCACGCAGTTCGCCGACGCCGATCCGGTCGGGGCGAAGGTGAAGGGCGTGCCGGAGGGCGTCCCGTACGGAAATGCCGTAGCGGCCCTCCTTGTTCGGAGGGCGCGTCTCGAGCGAGACCACGTGGGCGTGGACCGACTCGAGAGCGAGCTCCCTGACCTCCTCCACCAGGACGATCCGCTCGTCCCCCGGCATCTGGGACACGAGCCAGCGGAGGAGGGTGGTCTTGCCTGCGCCCGCAGCGCCCGTGACCACGAACGAGCGGCGGCTGTGGGCGAGGGATTTCAGCCAGGAGCATGCCTCAGGCGTGAGGGTGCGCTGTGCAAGGAGGAAGTCCTCATCCACAGGGACGCTCTTGTGGCGTCGGATCGATATGGTCGGTGTGTGGGAGTACGGGGGAATCGTGAGGGCGATACGCAGCCCGTCGAGCGACACTGTCTGGTACGGCTGGGCGATGGACAGCTCCCGCCCACCTGCCGTGGCCAGCTGGAACGCCAGGTCCAAAACCGCCTCTTCACTCATCGGACCGCCCACATCGGCGATCGACCCGTGGCGCTCGAGACTCATCCTGGTACCGATGACGAAGATCTCCGAGACGGCGGGGTCCTCGAGCATGGCGGACAGGCCGCCAAGGGCGAGGCTAGAGCGCGACGGGCGTTCATCATCGCGGTTGAACACCGTGGAAAGGCCGGGGAATTCGTGAACGTTCACCTGGATCAAGCCCTCCTGTTGCCAGTCGCCTGGCCAAGGTCGCAAGGACGCCCATGCGTCGGTCGTGGATCCCCTCGGGGGGACGTTCAAGCAGGGGCGGCCGCAGGCGTGTCATCAGGGCGAAGGGTGCACATATGGCAGCGCCACTGCCGACTCCGGCGTTATCAACAAGAAGGGCCTCCTTTTGGGACGGCTCATCGAGGGCTCGGAGCGCTCCGAAGGTGCGGGGAACCACGAGGATCTCCCGGCTGGCGTCCTGGCGCGCCAGGCCGTCTACGACGGTCAGGCGATAGCGCGCCTTGTCGCCCTGGTTTGCGAGCATCCACGCCGTGAGCCATGGACTGTCCTTGAGAAAGCTTGTGAGGTCTTCGCGTGGGCCCTGGTCGACGGCCTCAGCCGGGATTCCCAGGTGGCAAAGACCGAGAAGGATACCCAGGGCGAGAGTGGTTTGCCCCGCACCGCCGGTGAGCCCGCGCACGCAAAGAACCGATGGGCGGGGACGGGCCCTGGAGATGGCCTCCAGGAGGGCGGGGGGGCCAAACTCTCCCGACAAAAGGGAGCGAACCCCCAGTTGCCGCAGGCCCACCTGGACGGAGCGACCCTTCAGGTCTCGAGAGGTCATGCACACGAACTGCTCCGGAGGAATGGGAGAACTCCTCACGGCATCGACCATGTCGCCCAGAAGGGCGAGACGCTGGCTCAGGATCACGACGTCGGGGCGATGCCTGAGCGTGGTGGCCTGTAGCTCCTGACCGCTCCGGATCTCGGCGAGAACCTCTATGTCCTCGCATGTCTCGAGGAAGCGGCAGATGGCGTCGCCTTCGAGGGGGGTGTGGGTGGCGACCACGACGGTGGTGGGCTTCACGGTTGCCACGGGAGAACAGCCACCTTGCCAGCGCTGAGGGCGGCCAGGACCTGCTCCGCCTCGACGAGCGGGAGAGCGATGACGACGGTGGCTTCGCCGCCTTGGCCCGACACACTGACCACGGGCGCCGCAGGACTGATCACCTGGGGCGGCTGGCTGGTCCCCCAGGCGGCGATGACGGCCTCAGACCCCTTGGCGAGGTCAGGGAAGGACGCGCCAACCGGGATCGGGACCTCCACCTGGCTCGCTGTCCTGCTGGCGGGGACCGCCCCGAAGTCGGATCGGGCGAGGAAGGCGCCCGCCGGCAGACTCAGCTTGAGAGACTGGCTCGGCAGAGGGTCCGATGCAGGAAGCGCCGACCGCACCGGAGCACCGCTCACGCGGATCTGCTCCATGTCTGCGCGGGTCAACCTGGAACCGGCGACCAGCGGCCTTGCCGTGATCCAATAGGTCGTGCCATGTGACACACGGCCCATGGCGGCGAGCACAAGAGCCGCCACGGCAAGGACGACTGCTGCGGCGGGGATGAGGCGTTCTTTCACCGCGAGCCTCTCCTTCGAAAGGCCAAAGGGGTTGTATCGGTGAGTGCACGCTCCACGTCGGTCTGAAGGACGCGCATGGGCCGGATCTGTTCGTCCACGATGAGTCCCTCTCCCGGTTGTGCAACGGATAGCCAGTTCCGGTCCGACTGGGGCAGGCGGAACCGGTCCGAGACCAGGCGGAGGTCTTCCGGGCTCTGCCGGAACAGGATCACGAGGCCTGCGTTGGACAACATGAGGGCACCCTCCTCGGTCAGGAAGAAGTCGGCGACGTTCTGGGTGACCCCGGTCAGGATCACCCCGGACTTTCGGGCACGCTTCATCAACGACAGCAGTTCGGAGCGGACGAAAGGGTCCCGCAGGAAGAGGTGCACCTCATCGAGGGTGACGAGGAGCGGCCCGTTTCGCGTGAGGGCCCTGGACCAGGTCAGGACCAACTCCAACAGGTACGGGACGGCGGTCGCCACGGCGTCCGAGCTGAAGCCCGACAGGTCAAAGCTGATGGTGCCGCTGGCAGGCAGGACCCACCTACCCTGCCCAAGTCCTTTGAGAGGGCCCTGCGTGAGCGGCCAGAGTTCGTCACGCAGGGGGTCGTCCGGTGCCAGGAGTCTCTCGACGTGCGTCAGGCAAAGGTCCTGGAATGTCCTGTAGGCCCGTCCGAGGACCTGCCGCAGGCGATGGACGGCACCGTGGCCCAGGCGACCGGCCACGATGTGAGGGATCCTCAGGAGCTTGCCCTCGAGGTCACCGGGAGCGAAGAGGGCCAGCGGATTCAGGAGGTCCACAGTATCGCCGAGATGTACGACCCGCCCCTGAAGGTGCTGGACCAGGAGTGAATACTCTCCCTCCGGATCGAAGATCACAGCCCTGGCCCTGGTGCCTGACACAGCGTGGAGAACATCCAGTTTGGCGAAGGTCGATTTGCCGCTCCCGGGTGCCCCAAGGATGAACCCGCTTGGATTCACATGCTGCGTGCGCTCTATGTGCACGAGCGAGAGCTGCTCGGGGTCCATCCCGATGGGGGTCGAGGCTGCCGACTGTTCGTCCGTGGGCCATTCGAGGATGCCGAGATGGCTGATGCTCTGCGCATCGATAAGACGCGTCAGGGGAGGTGAGGCGGGCGAGTCTGGCGTGAAGAGCGAGGCGCACGGCGACTGCATGAAGGGCACCGAGGCGACCCGAAGGCCCTCCCGCAGGGCGACGAGCCGGAACTGGCGCAAACGCTCAGCGATCTCGCATTGGCCCAGGGCAAAGACGATGCCGACCCGGAACAGGCGATTGCTGCCGGCGAGCAGTTCGGTCAAGAGATGCTCGTTGTCATCTGCAGACACGTCCCACTTCGGATCCTCCGTGCGGTGGACCCGGAACGCTCGCATGCGCTGGCGCACGATGCGGGTCGCCGTGGCCTTGGGTATGGGGTCGAGGTGGACGAGGACATCGATGGGCGGTGCAAACGTGATGAGCGGATGCAAGACCCCGGGATACAGTTCCGGTGGCCAGCCGACCAGTTGCAAGAAGGACAGCCGGTGCCCGCCTGCCTCAATGAAGGTGGCGCGATCCATATAGTGTCCGGCGAGAGGGGGATCGGGCCTGCTGGCGGGACGCACCGGTATGCCGAGGCGGGAGACGTTGTCGACCCCGAAGGCCCGTGAATCACAACTGATGACGAGCCTGCGACGCTGGAGCGCAGCCGAGTCGGACGACGAAGCGGGGGGAGGGACAGCGCGCGACTGGAGCCAGATCGAGGTGCGGGCCGGGAGGCCAAGCAGGAATCCGACTTCCCGGTTACGCAACGCCTCCCTGTCGTCATCCGGCAGCCAGCGCACATGCACCGGTGCCACTTCAACGGTCATCTAGGCCCGGAATGCTGTCGGTGCGTGCGTCCTCACCTGACGCAGGGCCCGCTTCACCCTGCCGGCAAGCCAGAGGGCGAGCCAGATGGCGATGCGCCATGCCGGAAGGCCGTCGTGTTCGCCGAAGGCCAGAACGAGAAATGCTGCCCACAGGCCGATGGGGAGCGACGAGCGCACGGCGGGGTCCCGGGAAGTGGTGCACATGACGGTTCCGAGCACGGTGAGCCCGAGGCCAGCGGCACGCGGGACGTCAAGCCCGAGATAGACCGGTTCTTCCGACGCGCTGAGATCCGACGGGACCTTGTGGTGGGGGATGGCCAACACAGACGCACCTCACGTTCACGCGCTGAACAGACGCAGGAGTGCCAGAGGAATGACCTGAGAAGAGACTCCGGCCTGGACGAGGCGCCTCAGGGTGGATGGTGCTCGTATGAGGACGTAGAGGACCACGATTCCCACGAGGGGGTTGGCTGGCCCTGTGGACCCCTCGAGTCCGCTCAACCCGCGGGAGAGGACGAGGATGATCGCCTGGAGGGACTGGACGAAGATGACAACGGTCAGCTCCTGGATGAAACGCAGGCCGAATGCCCTTGAAAACGGCCACGCCAGCGAGGCGAGCCCGAGGGGGGAAAGGACGATGAGGACCATGAGCTCGGCCGCCCGGATCAGGTACACGAGGCACAGCCCGAGCATGAGCGCGATGTAGGGCAGCCACAGGATGAGGTCGTTCTCCACGCGCACAAGGGTCGGGATGGAGAGGTTTGCGACGACGGCCCGGCGGCCGACCGTCTCGATCACGGCGTTGTTGAGACCGACCAGGAATCCTGCTATCCGAAGGGATGCGAACATCAGGAGCATCGACAGAATGACCGGTCCGATCACCGAACGGGCAAGGCTCCCACCCTCGGACATGAGTCGGCCGCCGGAAAGGACCACGACGGCCAGCGTGAGCACCCCGGCGATGACCACCGACGTATGCCACAGGTTGACCACGATCGGAAAGGTCCAAAGCGCTGGTGTGGACGTCACGAGGGGGGTGAGCAGGCCAAAGGCCTTGTCGGCCCAGCCGAGGGCGAACGATGCGAAGAGGCTCAAAACGGCGCCGACTGTCCGGCCCAGCCGTAGACCATCCGGATGAGGTCCTTGGCGAAGACCACGACGAGGAGTCCGCCTGCCACGGCAGCGAGATGTCGCCACGCCCTCGAGCGCTGAGAGGGGTTGTCGCCGCTTGTCCAAAGCAGGTAACCGCCCCACAGGAGAAAGAGCACGCTTGCCGTCCCAAGCCACTCCTGAAGCGTGGATACGGCATTGAGCAGGAATGTCTGAACCATAGAGCCACCTCCCCTCCGGCAGGGTGAGAACACCAGCCGACGCCCGCTGCCGCCACGCCTGGGACCCGCCCCGGCCGGCACGGGAGGCACCATGCGAGTGGACGCCTGGCCTCGAGGTGAACCCATGTGGGTGCGCCCGCCAAACTCCGGATCCGCGCCACCGACTGGCGGCGGACGGCCACTTCTCCGTATCCGTGGTGGTGGTGGTGCGTGGAAGATGCCAAGACGAACACCCCGGATCTCTCTCGCATGGAACCTCACGATTCGACACCGGCGATACTAATCCTTCCAAGTGAGGGAGTGTCTTCCTAGGTAAAAATTGCTACACGTTTTGGGTAAAGGAATCCCCGGGACTGGCGTTTTGACACGGCTTTGAGAACCCTCTATAATCCAGCCACGGCAATGACCGGGACGAGTACGCTGGTTGGACCAGAAGAGCGAGTCGGATTTGGTGGGAGCCGACCTGGATGCCAGCGGAAGATGATCCCGCAAGCCTCCCGCCAACGGGCGCCTGGCCTGTGATAACGGGCCGTCGAAGCTACATGCTTCGAGCCTGAGTCCGCCTGCGGGTGGAGAAGAAGGGTGGTACCGCGGCTTCGCCGCCCCTTTGCTGGGGCGGCATTCATTTTGTGAGGAGGGTTTGCAACGAAGACCTTTTACATCACGACCCCCATCTACTACCCGAGCGACCGCCTGCATGTAGGGCATGCCTACACGACCGTGGCAGCGGACGCCATCGCCCGCTACCACCGCCTGCGCGGCGACGACGTCTTCTTCCTGACCGGCACTGACGAACACGGCCAGAAAATCGCCAACAGGGCCCGCTCCGAAGGTATCTCGCCACAGGCCTATGTGGACAACATTGTGGCTTCCATTCGCGAACTCTGGGGTGCACTGCACATTACGTATGACGAATTCATTCGCACCACGGAGCCTCGCCATACGAAGATCGTGCAGGAGATCTACCGCCGCCTGGAGGACAAGGGCGATATTTACAAGGGCGTGTACGAGGGATGGTATTGCACACCGGATGAGACATTCTGGACCGAGGGAAAGCTTGTCGATGGTAAATGCCCCACGTGTGGTCGAGAGGTTCAGAGGGTCAAGGAAGAAAGTTATTTCCTGAGGCTCCAGCCGTATGCGAGTCGGCTGCGCCAGCACATCCTGGACCACCCCGCCTTCATCCAGCCGGAGAGCCGGAAGAATGAGATGCTGGCATTCATCGACCAGGGTCTTGATGACCTGTCCGTGTCACGGACGAGCTTCGATTGGGGCGTTCCCCTCCCGAATGATCCCAAGCACGTGGCCTACGTGTGGATCGATGCCCTGTCGAATTACATCACCGCCATCGGCTACGGGTCCGACCCCGCCAGGTTCGAACGGTACTGGCCGGCGCAGGTCCACCTGGTCGGGAAGGAGATCGTCCGCTTCCATGCGGTGATCTGGCCGATCATCCTCATGGCGCTTGATCTGGCGCTGCCGGAGACGGTCTTCGGGCACGGCTGGCTCCTTCTCGGCGGATCGAAAATTTCCAAATCGGTCGGCAACGTGATCGATCCGCAGGTGCTCATCGGAAAGTACGGCGTCGACCCTGTTCGGCACTATCTCCTGCGAGAGGTCCCCTTTGGTGCCGACGGGACGTACACGGAGGAGGCACTCGCCCTGCGGACGAACGTTGACCTGGCGAACGACCTCGGCAACCTGCTCTCGCGGACCACGGCCATGATCGAGAGGTTCGCCCAGGGCATCATCCCGACGCCACAGGCGGGTTCGAGCGGACTCAAGGGCCCGGCAGACGAGGCGAAGGCTCAGGTCGAGGCGCATCTCGACGCCTATGAGATCTCGGACGCCGTAGCAGCCCTTTTCGAACTTGTGCGCAAGGCGAACAAATACATCGAGGACGAAGCCCCATGGGACCTTGCCCGAAGGGCGGATCCGCACCTCGGTACCGTCCTCTACGACCTCGCCGAGTCTTTGCGTGTGAGCGCCATCCTTCTGCGCCCATTCCTCGTCGACACCCCTCAGAAGATCTACGACCAACTCGGCCTCGGCGACATCACCACCACATCCTGGGACGACGCTGCGTGGGGCCACGCGCTTTCGGGCACCGCCGTCAGGCGCGCTGCGCCGATCTTCCCGAGAATCGACATGGCGGCAAAGAGAGCGGAGCCTTCCGAGGTGCCTTTGAAGGACGAGATCGACATCGAGGCATTTCGCAGCCTTGATCTGCGGACGGCACGGGTGAGGTCGGCCGAGAAGGTGAAGGGAGCAGACCGCCTCCTCGAGCTCACGCTCGATCTCTCCGGTGAGACGCGCACGGTCGTCTCAGGCATCGCCCAGCACTATGCCCCCGAAGACCTGGTGGGGAAGACGGTGATCCTGGTCGCCAACCTGAAGAGTGCGAAGATCCGCGGGATCACGTCGCGCGGCATGATCCTCGCCGCCAAGGATGGGGAGGCCCTCTCGCTGATCACCGCGGACAAGGACGTGGCGCCCGGATCGACGGTTTCCTGATGGACGGCTGGACCGATTCCCACTGCCACCTCACCGACCAGGCCTTTGAGGCGGACCGGGACGCTGTCATCGCGAGCGCAACCGAGGCGGGGGTAGACCGCATCGTCCTCATCGGCTGCTCTCGGGGCCAGGTGGATCCCGTGCTCGACCTCACCGCTTCCCGCCCGGGCTTCATCGCCGTCATCGGCTTTCACCCCGACGAGGCCGACCGGGTCCAGCGAGACGACCTCGAGCGGCTTGCCATGCTCGCCAGGGGCCGAAGCGTGCGGGCGGTCGGTGAGATCGGACTCGACTATCACTGGGAGCCCGAAAAGAGGCTCCAGCAAAGGCGTCTCTTCGAACGGCAGGTCGAGCTGGCCGGGGACTGCGGGCTCCCCGTCGTCGTCCACGAACGCGACGCCTTCGACGACGTGCTTGGGGTCCTGAAAGACGCATCGTCTCCCGTGCTCCTCCACTGCTTCTCCCATGGCAGAGCCGAGGCTCGGCGAGCACTCGACCACGGGTACTTCCTCGCCCTCGGCGGAGCGGTCACCTTCCGTTCGGCCGAGGAGATCCGGGAGACTGCCCGCTATGTTCCCGCGGACCGGCTGCTCCTCGAGACCGACGCTCCCTACCTGACGCCCCATCCCTGGCGCGGGAGGCGCAACGAACCGCGCTATGTGGCGGTGACTGGGGAGTACGTAGCCGGGATCAGGGGAGAAACACCAGACACCGTCGCTCGCACCACGTCTTCGAATGCCTGCTCCTTCTTCGGGCCATGGGACACCCTCACGCCGGAGGCCCTTTAAGAGCGGTTGCTCGCATGTGAGGGTGCCTGCGAAGCCTTCTGGTCCAAGGCGAGGATTCAGCCCCGGAGATCCGGCCTTTACCCCCCGCCCTTGGGGTGAAACTCACGCTCAGGTCATGATTCCTGTGTTTACCGGAGGCACCCGACAACCTATACTCGCATTCGAGGTTGGTTGGAAGGGTGTGCCGCAGACACTGATGTCCACCTTGTGGCAGTTCGTGAACCGTCGGGTTATCGTGGGCGTCGTTGCCGTGCTCGCCCTCGCGGGAGCGGGACTGGTGGCGGGTCACAACGCGCCGGTGCCCACCCAGCGGGAGCGGTCGCTGGCGGTGTCCCAGCCATGGCGGAAGTACCACGTGGTCACGCTCATTGAGAACGGCGTCGCCGTCGGGGTCGTCACCAGGGCGGACACGGTGCTCGGTGTGCTTCGGTCGGCGGGGGTTGAGATCTCCCCCAGCGACTACATCTCGCCTTCCGTCGCCTCAAACGTCATGAGCGGTGAGACCATCCAGGTCGCGACCATCACGAAGCACCTCACCACAGTGACCGTGGCGCTCCCATATGCGGTGCAGACGAAGACGAACCCCAACCTGGCGCCCGGGATCTCCGAGGTGGTGCAACCGGGTCAGCAGGGTCTGGCCGTGGAGACCGAGTCCGTCGTCGAGGCCGGCTCCAAGGTCCTGGCGACGACGATCGTCTCCAAGACGGTCGTGAAACATCCCGTGACCGAGATCCTGTCGGTAGCTGCACCAAGCGGCACGACGGTCTCGTTTGACGGTCCGTACGAGAAGAAGATCTACGTGGAGGAGACGGCGTACTGGGCGAACCCGGCCTGGTCGACCGGTTACACCGCCACAGGCGTCAAGGCAACGCTCGGCTCGATCGCCGTGGATCCCACCGTGATCCCGCTTGGCACCCGGCTCTATGTTCCGGGCTACGGCTACGGCGTGGCCGATGACACCGGGGGGGCCATCAAGGATTACCACATTGACCTCTTCTTCCCGACCAAGTCCGAGGTTGAAGCCTGGGGGACCCGGTATGGCTGGATCTATATCCTGCCTACCGTAAATGCTTCCGCCACGACCAACTGAGCGCGTTTCGCTTTCCCTGGCATCGGCCCTACAATAGGGTCGATGTCCACGCGTCACGGACTTCTCGCCCGGCTTTCAGCCGGCGGGATCCGCCCGTCCAGGAGCCTCGGCCAGAACTTCCTTGTGGATCGCAAGGTTGCGCGTCGCATTGCCGAGGTGGCCGTGACGGCGCCGGGCGAGAGGGTGCTTGAGATCGGTCCCGGCACGGGGATCCTCACGCAGGAACTCGTGACGATGGGCGCCGAGGTGGTCGCCCTCGAACTGGACAGGCGCCTCGAGCCCTACCTCGTCGAAAGCGTGGGGAACGACGTGCGCCTCGTCTTCGCCGACGCCCTCGAGGTGGACTGGGCAGAGGTCATGGGCGGTGCCCTGACCCGTGCGACTGTCGTGTCGAACGTTCCCTATGCCATCACCTCCCCGATTCTCGTGAAGCTTCTTTCCCAGCCCTTCGAGCGTGCCGTGCTGATGGTCCAGGAAGAGGTGGCCGATCGCCTCGTCGCCCCGGTGGGCAGTCGGCAGCGCGGGTCGCTGACCCTTTTGCGGGAGGCTCGAGCCCGGGCGAAGAAGGTCCTGTGTGTCGGACCGCAGGCGTTCGCACCACGGCCGAAGGTCACATCCGCTGTCGTCCTGTTTGAGGGGGAGCCCAAAGATCTCCACCCGCGTACGGAGAAGACCTGGAAGGGACTCTTCAGATATCGCCGCAAGGCCGTGCGCAAGGCATTGCGGGACGCCTTCGGGCTCGATGCAGAACATGCCATGACGCTTCTCAGGGAGGCGGGTATCGACGAGCTCGCCAGGGCGGAGGACCTGAGTCTCACCGAATTCGACGCTCTCGCAAGGGGAATGGCCGCCTATGCTTGATGCACAGTTCGTCTTTATCAATCCCACCCAGGGACAGATGGACTTTGAGGGCGTCTTCGACAGCATCCTCGAGTTCGTCCGCCAGGGAGGGGACTGCAAGCTCATCGTGGGCACCGACTCACAGGCCTCGCGGGACGAAGTGCTGTTCGTCACGGCGATCGTTGTCCACAGGCTCGGCAAGGGCGCCCGCTTCTTTTACCAGAAGCGTCACCATGCGCCGATGCGCTCGCTCCGTCAGCGGATCTTCTACGAGACCTCCTTGTCGCTGAGCCTCGCCGGACGTCTGGCGGGGAAACTCTCCCGCACCGGGGTCGGCATCGACAACGTCGAGATCCACCTGGACGTCGGCGAGGACGGTAAGACGTCGGAACTGATCCGGGAGATCGTGGGAATGGTGACGGGGAGCGGATTCGACGCCAAGATCAAGCCCAACTCCTACGGGGCATCCAAAGTCGCCGACAAGTTCACCAAGTGAGGTCCCAAGCCAGACGGATCACGGATGTTGTGAATGAAGTAGCTTGAAAAACCCCTTGACACCATGCTGTAGGTCCCGGTAAAATCCAAGATTCTTGACGTTGGCTTCCTCTGCCCTTATAATGCTGTCAGTGATTGCCTGACAGGAAGGGCGTGGTCCTACGGCTGCGAAGAGGGTCTTGTCGGACATCAAGAAGGATCTGGACGGACTCATCGGCGAGCGGATCCGCCTGCGGGCCAACCGGGGACGCCGACGGGTCGACGAAAGGGAAGGGATCCTGGAGAGGACGTATCCCAGCATCTTTGTGGTCCGCATCGAGGAGGAGTTGGCCGGGGCGCGCAGGATCTCGTTCAGCTACGCCGACGTCCTCACCGAGATGGTGGAACTCGAGGTGGCCTCGGAGGACGGATACCACAGGGTTCTGGCTAACGAATAGAGGAAAGCAAGACAGGCGGCGCGATGCCGCCTTTCTTCTTGCGAGGGGCCCGGCCGATCGGCCGGGCCCCTTTTCCCGATGCATACGAAAAGGACACCTTCGGCATCCTTGCCCTGAGTGATGATGCATACGCGACATGGCGGCCTCGTCATCATCGGCGGCCACGAGGACAAGGTGCACAGCACCATCCTGGCAGAGTTCATCGAACTTGCCGGGGGGTCTGGCGCCCGCGTCGCCGTCGTGACCACCGCCACAAAGGCGGCGGAGGATGCCTTTGACACGTATCGTGAGGCGTTCCGGCAGCTCGGCGCGCACGTGATGGCCGTTGAGGTCCGCGACAGGCGCGATGCGTTGGCGGACGTGGACCCGCGCCTTAGGGAGGCCGACGGATTCTTCTTCGTGGGCGGCGATCAGCTGCGCCTCACGAGCGTCCTCGGCGGGACGGCGGTTCTGGGCGCCATCCGCGACGCCCATGAGCGCGGCGCTGCGGTCGGCGGGACCTCAGCAGGGGCGTCGGCCATGAGTGCGACCATGATCATTGAGGGCAGGGCGCAGGATGCTCCGAGACTTGAGGGGGTCAGGATGTCGCCAGGCTTCGGGTTTCTCGAGGGTGTCATCATCGACCAGCACTTCGACCAGCGCGGGCGGGCAAGCCGCCTCTTCTCGGCCCTCGCCCAGAACCCGTCCCTGCTGGGCCTTGGCATCGACGAGAACACGGCGATCGTGGTGGGTGTGGCCGAGAGAACCTTTCGGGTCGTCGGGGAGGCCGCAGTCACCGTCGTCGACGGCTCGACGATCACGCTGACAACCACCACCGAGGTGGAAGGCGGCGCTCCGCTCGCCATCGCCGGCCTCACAGTCCATGTGTTGCCCGACGGCTTCGCCTTTGACCTCGCGGGGCGCCTTCCGATTCATGCATCCCGTGGGCGGCAACTGGTGGGGATGGTGGCAAGGAAGGTGTGAATTTGCCGCGAGTTGACGCGGAAGAATAGCGGATGACCCGTCCGCGGGGAGGACCAGAATTGAGAGTCACGACGTGGCGGTACTTTGAAGGGCCGAACGTGCATGCCCACCGCCCGGTGATCGAGGCGCTCCTGGACCTTGAGGATCTGGGAGGACGCTTCACGGAAGATGTTCCGCACTTTGCACCTGTGATTCTGAGCGACTTTGAAGGACTCGCCGATCACCACTGCGGGCTCGGCAGGCCGGGCGGATTTCGCGACCGCCTCCTGGGCGGCACGATGTTCGGCCACGTAGTCGAACACGTCGCTCTTGAGCTCGAGCACCTGGCAGGCTGCGAGGTGAACTTGGGCCGGACACGCGAGGTGGAGGGCGAACGGATCTTCCGGGTCGTCTTCGAGGCACCGGCGGAGAGGATCGGTTATACGGCGCTGATCGGAGCCCTCACATGGGTCGAGGACCGCGTGCGCGGGAAGGCGTTTGACCCCGCCAGCCGGCGTGTTGCGCTGGTGGACAGCCTGCAGACCCTCCATCTCGGACCGACCGGACGCGCCGTGTGGAACGCCGCGATGGACCGTGGCATCCCGGTGCGACGCCTTGGTGAGAACTCGATCATGGAGCTCGGGTGGGGTATCCACGCCCGGCGCGTCGAGGCAAGCCTCACGGACGCCACCAGCGCGATCGGCGTCGATGTGGCCTCGGACAAAGCGCTCGCCAAGCGTCTTCTCGCTGCCGCCTTCCTGCCGGTCGCGAGCGGCACCGTCGTGGAGCGTGTCGACGACGGGCTCGCCGCGGCCGATGCCATCGGCTGGCCCGTCGTGACGAAACCGCTCGACGGCAATCAGGGAGAGGGCGTGTCGCTGGCGCTGCGCACCCGGGGAGAGTTCCGGCGCGCCTTCTCGATCGCCCGCCGTGTGGCGAAGCGGGTGATGGTGGAACGGCACGTCGAGGGCCGTCACCTGCGCATCCTCGTGGTCGGCGGCGACGTCGTGGCGGCTGCGGAACGCTTCCCGGCGACGGTGGTGGGGAACGGGCGGCAGAGCATCGCGGAGCTGGTGGAGATCACGAACGCCTCGCCCGACCGGGGGCTCGACCACAACCGACCACTCACCCGTATAGCTCTTGATGATGTGGTGCGCATGTCGCTCAGGCGACGCGGCCTCGACCTCAACACCATCCCGGCCGCCGGCGAGTGCGTCCCGCTTCGCGAATCCGCCAACCTCTCGACTGGGGGCCGCGCCCGTGACTGCACCGACGAAATCGGGGCCGGCATTCGGGAGGCAGCTGTGCGTGCGGCGCAGGTGGTGGGGATCGACGTTGCCGGCGTCGATGTGGTGGTGCCGGATCTTGCCTCGATGGATGGCGGCGTGATCCTCGAGGTCAACGCCTGTCCGGGTCTGCGCATGCACGAGCATCCGAGCCAGGGGCAGGCCAGGCGGGTGGGTGAGGCGATCGTGCGGCGGCTCCTTCCGCACGGGAACGGGAGGATTCCGCTCGTGGCGGTCACTGGGACGAACGGCAAGTCGACCACCTGCCGCCTTGTGGCGCACGTGCTGGCGGGCCTTGGAAGAACGGTCGGGATCACCACCACGGACGGCGTGCTCATCGGCAGCGAGCGCATCGCGGCCGGCGACTGCGCAGGGCCGAAGAGCGCGCGTGTCGTTCTCGCGGATCGGCGGGTGGATGCGGCTGTGCTCGAGGTCGCCCGTGGCGGCATCATCCGCGAGGGCCTCGGCTACGACCGCGCCGACGTGGGCGTCATCACCAACATCGCTCCCGACCACCTGGGACTGGACGGGATCGAGGACCTGGAGGCGCTCACCCATGTGAAATCGCTCGTCGCCGAGGCGGTGGGTAGGGAGGGTGCGAGCGTCCTCAATGCCGACGACCCGGCCACGCCCCAACTCATGGAGCGGGCAGGGGGACGCCCGCTGCTCTTCTCCCGTCAAGCCGACAGCGCCGTTCTCTCCCTTCACCGCAAGTCGGGAGGTGAGGCCATCCTCCTGAGGCGCGGGAGGATTGTCGCCGCATCGGGCGATGTGGAAGTGCATCTGGGGGAGGCGTCCCTGCTCCCGTTCACCTTCGGCGGCCGGAGCCGGGTCATGGTCGAGAACGCCCTGGCGGCGCTCGCCGCCGCATGGGGTCTCGGTGTGGAGCCAGCCGTCGCCTTCGACCACCTCGCATCGTTTCGTGGCGGAGCGGAGGCGAACCCGGGGCGCTTCAACATCCACGAAATCGGCCCGGTCCGGGTGATGCTGGATTACGGGCACAACCCGCCGGCAGTGGAGGCGGCCGTCGAGACGGCGCGGCTCTTTGCCCCGGCACGCCTCGTCGGTGTGATCGGCATGCCGGGCGACCGCCGCGATGAGGATGCGCGGGCGCTTGCCCGGATCGCCGCCGCCGGTTTCGACCGCCTCCTCATCAAGGAGGACAGGGACCTACGCGGCCGGGCAAAGGGTGAGATGCCGGCCCTCCTTGAGCGCTTCGCCAAGGAGGCCAGGGGACGGGTCCGCTCGGTCGACCTGGTGCCCGATGAGGAGGAGGCACTGCGGCTCGCCATCGAGGGCGCCCTGCCCGGGGATCTTATCGTGGCCTTCTACGAGGATCTCGAGAGAATGTGCGCCGTCGTCGAGGAGGCCCGAAAGACAGCCGTCGCTCCCCTTGTGCAGGCGAGCCTCTAAGCACGCGCGGGGCGGGGGCCACCTGCGCTATGCTCCACCCATGGACACACGTGGCGTCACCGATGAGAGGCCTCTCGTCCGCCTCGCCCCGGCAAAGCTGAACCTGACCCTTGACGTCTTGGGGCGAAGGCCCGACGGCTACCATGAGATCCGTTCGGCGATGGTGCCGGTGTCGCTCTTTGACCGCCTGGAGGCATCGCCCCATGACGGCCTCTCCGTGGACAACCCTGTCGTGGCGTCCCGGGAGGACCTGGTCCTTGCCGCGGCGAGGCGTCTTCGCGAGGCGAGCGGGACGACCCGCGGAGCGCACATCACAGTGACGAAGGATATCCCCATGGGAGCGGGCCTCGGCGGGGGGAGCTCCGATGCAGCCGCCGCCCTCCTTCTCCTGAACGATCTCTGGCACACTGGGGCCGACGCCTCGGACCTCGCCAGGGTCGGGGCGGGGCTCGGGTCGGATGTGCCGTTCTTCCTCTTCGGTCGACCGGCCGTCGTCGGCGGCCGCGGCGAACAGATCGTCGACGCCTTCCAGGCGCCGGACCTGACGTTTGTGGTGCTGAAGCCCCCCGAGGGGCTGGATACGGCGTGCGTCTACAGCCATTGCGAAACGGGTGGAGGGCATCGGACCGAGCGGTTTCTCACCGCCCGGAAGGCCGGCGCCGTGGACCTTGCCGGCAATGACCTCGAAGGGGCGGCGAGGCGGCTCCTGCCTTCCCTCGACGGGCTCTTCGCGGCGGCGCTGCCCTACGAAGCCCACCTGACCGGAAGTGGGTCGGCGCTGTTCGTGGCGTTTGCCGACGCCTCGGAGGCGGACGCCTTTTGCGCCAGGTTTTCTCCGCCCGTCTTTGCCCGCTTGGTGCGGCCGCTGGAGGAGATGCCCTTGGGGCGGGCGAATGCGAGTACGGGGAGGGCTTAGGACCTTGCCTGTTGACGCGGTGTTGCTCGCCGGGCAGCCGAACATCGGTCGTCTCGGCCCTGTATCCGATTCTCCCTGGGAGGCGCTCGTGCCGGTGGGCCGGCACCCCATGGCTGTCTGGGTCGCCCAGGCGGCGCTGGGCGCTCCGTCCATCCGTCGGCTCGCTGTCGTCGGACCGTCCGAGATCCTGGAAGGGGTTCCCTCGGATCGGGGCGTCGTCGTCGAACCGGGCTTCGCCATGCTGGAGAACCTCATGCGCGGCGTCGACGCCCTCGGAGCGACAGACCCGGTCCTTGTGATCACTTCGGACATTCCGCTCGTCACGTCGGCGATCGTGGAGGCCTTCGTGCAGGGGGCCCATGCCCAGGGTGCGGACTTCGTCTACCCGATCGTGCCCAAGGCGGCGGTCGACGAGGTGTTCGGCGAATCGCGGCGCACCTACGTGAGCCTCAGGGAAGGCACCTTCACCGGCGGCAACATGATCCTCATCCGGCCGCAGCAGGTGAAGCGCCTGGCCACGGAAGCGGCCTCCCTCATTGCCCTCAGGAAGAGGCCGTTCGCCCTGGCCCGGCGGCTCGGCATAGGATTCCTCCTGCGCTTTCTCCTCCTCCGGCCCCCGCTGTCCGTCATCGAGCGGCATTTCTCAAGGCTCTTCGGGCTCACGGCCAAGGCGCTCGTCATTAGGGACGCCGAGGTCGGCGTCGACATCGACAAGCCGCAGGACCTCCTCCTCTGCGAAGATCTCCTGGCGCGGCGCGGCTCCTGAAGGGAAGGGACGGACACTGCCTCAGGGTGGGCGCCAGGAACGTCTGATCCGGCTCATGCGCAAGCTGATGGCCGACCCCGGCCTCAGGCTGACCCTCGCCGAGCTCGGCGGCGACGCCGCCAAGTCGACCGTATCGGAGGATGTGAGCGAGGTCGCATCCGTCCTCACCGACGAGGGCCACGGCAGGCTCGAGCGCGTCTTCGGCCCGCAGGGGGGGGTGCGCTACCTGCCGTTCCCCTCGGCCGAGCGGGCGGAAGCGACGCTCGCCGACCTCGCCCACGAGCTGGAGAGGCCAGACCGACGACTGCAGGGCGGGTTTCTCTACCTGACGGACGTCGTCTTCTCACCCCGCTGGGCCGCTCGCATCGGTGACATCTTTGCCGCCATCTTCTACGAATCGAGACCGTCCATCGTGCTCACCGTGGAGACAAAGGGCATCCCCATCGCCCTCATGACGGCGAGGGCGCTCGGGATCCCGCTCGCCGTCGCCCGCCGGGAGGCGGGCGTCACCGAGGGACCGGCGCTGGGGCTCAACTATCTCTCCGGCACGTCGCGGCGCATCGGGACCATGACCCTTGCCCGAAGGGCTGTACCGGAAGGGGCGCGCGTGCTCATCATCGATGACTTCCTGAAGGGCGGCGGCACGGTACGGGGCCTCTTGGACCTCGTGCGCGAGTTTGACGCCGAGACCACCGGGGTGGGTGTGCTCATCGAAACCCGAGAGCCCACGGAGAAGCTTGTCACCGATTACACGTCGCTTCTGTCCCTGGCCCAGGACGGTGAGGCCTTCACGATCTCCAAGGGATCGATCGGGGAGGGCGGCCTATGAAGACGCGCGCCGTCGTCCTGGCCGCCGGGCTCGGGAAGCGCATGAAGTCCTCGAAGAAGAAGGAACTGCACACCATCCTGGGGATGCCGATCCTGGAACACGTCCTGCGGACGCTGGAGGGGGCGGGATTCGCCCATCCGGTTGTGGTGGTGGGCAACGAGGCCCAGGCGGTGGAGGCTGCCCTCGGCGCCCGGGCGGACTTCGCCCTGCAACGCGAGCAGCGAGGCACGGCGGACGCCCTTGCGGCAGCCCTTCCGGCCCTGGGAGACGCCGATGAGGTCATCGTCGTCTACGGGGACGTTCCGTGCCTCAGGGTGAGCACCGTCGTCGCCCTTGCCCAGGCAAAGAGGGGGGTGCGGGCCGCCCTCCTCTCCGCCATGGTGACAGACCCTGCGGGATACGGCAGAATCCTGAGGGACGCCAACGGCCAGTTCAGGGACATCCGGGAGGACAAGGACGCCTCGCCCTCCGAGCGGAACATCCACGAGGTGAACGCTGGGATCTATGTCTTCGAGCGAGCCGATCTGGCGTCGTTCCTGTCGACGGTCGGCACGGAGAACGCCCAGGGCGAGGCCTACCTGCCGGACCTTCCCTCTCTCCTCCTGGCCGAGGGTGGAAAGGTACGGGTGCTGGTGACGGACGACCCCAAGGAGATCGCCGGGGTGAACGACCGACTGCAGCTCGCCGAGGCCGAGGCCACGCTGCGTCTCGCCATCCTCGATCGCTGGATGGAGGACGGCGTGACGGTGCACGATCCGGCCACGACCTGGGTCGAGCCCGACGTTCAGCTGGCGAGGGACGTCACGCTCCACCCCGGCACGCACCTGAGGGGCCGCACGAAGGTCGGCGCCGGCACGGAAATCGGCCCCGAAGCCGACGTGAGCGACTCGACCATCGGGAAGCGATGCCGAATCGTCCGCTCGGTCGTGGAGTCCTCAAGGATGGGAGACGAGGTGACGGTCGGCCCGTTCTCGCACATCCGGCCCGGCTGCGAGATCGGGGACTCGGCCGAGGTCGGGAACTTCGCCGAACTGAAGAAGACCTCGCTCGGGGCGAGAAGCAAGTGCCACCACCACTCCTACCTTGGGGACGCTACCATCGGCTGTGATGTCAACATCGGAGCCGGGGTCATCACGGTAAACTACGATCGGGGGAAGAAGTTCCCGACCTTCATCGGGGATGGGGCCTTCATCGGCTGCAATGTGAACATCATTGCGCCCCGCACCGTGGGCGAACGGGCCTATGTGGCGGCCGGCTCCACGCTCACCCACGACGTGCCGGCCGCGGCCCTGGCGGTGGCCCGTGAGCGGCAGCGCAACATCGAGGGATGGGTCAACCGCCGCAAGAAGGGGGAAGAGGAGTAGAGGTGGCCTACCAGCACGGGGAGCTCAAGATCTTCTCCGGCTCCGCCAACCCCCGCCTCGCCGAAGCGATCGGCAGGCATCTCGGCACGCACCTCGGTGCCTGTCAGGTCACGCGCTTCTCCAACGGGGAAGTCCGCATCATGATCGAGGAGAACATCCGGGGCTGCGATATCTTCGTCGTGCAGCCGATGGGCCACCCGGTGAACGAGAGCCTGGTGGAACTCCTCGTGCTGGTCGATGCCTTCCGACGTTCGTCGGCCCAGCGGATCACGGCGGTTGTGCCCTATTACGCCTACGGCCGCCAGGACCGCAAGGCCCGCGGCCGGGAGCCGATCTCGGCGAAGCTCGTGGCGAACCTCCTCGTCACGTCCGGCGCCGACCGGATCCTCACGATGGATCTGCACTCCCCTCAGATCCAGGGATTCTTCGACATTCCCGTCGATCACCTGAGGGCTGTGCGGCTCATCGCCGAGTACATGAAGACCAAGGACCTGAGCGACGCCATCGTGGTCGCCCCCGACGCCGGATCCGGGCATCGGGCCCGCCAGCTTGCCGACATGCTTCACCTGCCCATCGGCTTCGTGGACAAGAGACGTCCCGAGCCGGGCGTGTCGGAGGTCATGAACGTGATCGGCGATGTCAGGGGGAAGACGGCGGTCATCATCGAGGACATGATCGACACCGGCGGCACGCTCATCGAGGCGTCGAAGGCGCTTTTGGCCCACGGAACCAAGGCCATCATCCCCTCCTGCACCCATCCGGTGCTCTCTGGTCCCGGGCTCGAAAGGATGGTTGAAGGGCCCTTCGAGGAGGTCATTGTGACGGACTCGATCCCGCTGCCACCCGACCTGCCGCCTAAGATCAAGGTGCTTTCCATCGCCCCCTTGCTGGGGGACGCCATCTGGCGGATCCACCAGGACCTGTCGGTCAGCGAACTCTTCTAGAAGGGAGGTGCCCGGCCGTATGGCCGGACACACCATGCCGAAGACGAAAGAGGCCACGATGACCCTTCTTCCCCGTGACGTGGGGAAGACCGCTGCAAAGAAGACGAGGCGCGAGGGCAAGGTTCCCGCCGTGGTCTATGGACACGCCATGGAACCGATCTCCGTGGCCGTCGACGAGCGCACGTTTCTCACCTCTTACCGCCAGGGCCCCGTGCTCACGGTGACGCTGCCGAGCGGTGAGGGTGCGCGGGTGCTGGTGCGTGAATTCCGCACCAATCCGATCTCCGGACGGCCCGAGCACATCGATTTCCAGCTCGTGGCCGCTGGCGAGACGCTTCGAAGCGAAGTGCACGTGACTCTGGACGAGGAAGCGCTTCTGCTCAAGGCCGGACTTCTCCCGTCCTGGGTGCTCGACCATGTGGCCATCGAGGCCAAGCCCGATGCCCTGCCCGAGCGCATCCACATCCACGCCGGCGGCCTTGGCTACGGCGACGAGGTGAAGGCTGGCGACCTCGACCTGCCGGCCGGGGTGAAGCTCATGACAGATCCGGAGGCCGTGCTCCTGATCGTTCTGGCACCGAAGACGGAAGTGGCGGAGGCCAGGGCGGAAGGACGGACCGAGCAAGCCGCAGAGACTGGCGGGGCCGAGGTGGATGCAGGTCAGTAGCCTCGTCGTGGGGCTCGGCAACCCCGGGCTCACATACCGGTCCACACGCCACAACCTGGGTGCTGCGGTGGCGGAGGCGTTCTGCCGGAAGCATCGCATCCGGCTGCACCGGGGCCCTTACCGCGGGCTCTTCGGCACGGGCGAGGTGGGCGGCAGGGGCGTTGGCGTCCTTTTGCCGATGACCTTCATGAACCTCTCCGGAGAGTCGGTGGGCCTTGCGGTGAAGGGGCTTGCGATCGCCCCCAGGGACCTCATCGTGATCTCCGACGACCTCGACCTGCCGGTGGGCACGTTAAGGCTCAGGGAGCGGGGCTCCTCAGGGGGCCATAACGGGCTGCGCTCCATCATGGAGAAACTCGGGACGGAGGAATTCCCCCGCCTTCGCATGGGGATCGGCCATCCACCGACCGATATGGTGGTGGCCTGGGTGCTCGGGTATTTCACGCGGGAGGAACATAAGGTGATCGAGGCCGCCGTCGAGAAGGCCGTGGAGGCGCTTGACGCTTACATTGAGAAAGGGCCCGAGGCGGCCCGGATGCGCATTTCGGAAGGACGCGCATGAGAAGTTCCATGGGGCTCACACTGACCGATGCCTGGAGTGACTCGCCGGAATTCGAGGGGCTCACGCGCGGTCTGCGCACGGGATCCCGTGAAGAGCTTATCGTGGGTCTTCAGGGGTCCGCCCGGGCCTTCCTCCTGGCCGCCCTCGCCCGCGTGATCGGACGCCCGCTGTTCATCGTGAGCGCCGGTGAACTGCATGCCGAGAGGACGTGGCAGAGCCTCACGGCCTTCACGGGCGGCGGGGCGCTCCTTGTGCGACCGAGTCCCCACCTGCCCTACGAGATCCTGGCCGAAAGCCGGGAGGGCGAGCACGAGCGCCTCGGAGTGCTGCGGCGGCTCACGGATGGCGCCCCCTTCGTCGCCGTGGCCCCGCTCGAAGCCGTGCTCGTCCGGACGACCCCGCTCGCAGTCCTGAGGGACCTCGCCCTCACCTTCACCCAGGGTGCGCGCTGGGACCTCAGCGAGGTCTCCCGCCGACTCGTCGAGATGGGCTATGACAGGGAAGAGCGCGTGGACGCAGCGGGCCAGTTCGCCGTGCGTGGCGGCATCGTGGACGTCCTCGACCCGTCTGGCGAGGCGCTCAGGGTCGAGTTCTTCGGGGACCAGATCGACTCCGTGCGGCGCTTCGATCCGGCGACCCAGCGCTCGCAGGACCGTCTTGAACAGGCTCGGGTGGGCCTCGCCCGCGAGGTGATCGCCACCGGGGAAGGCATGAAGCGGGCGCTTCCCGCCATCGAGCGTGAACTCAGGGAGCAGTTGGGCCGGCTCCGCTCCACGGGCCACACCGGGACGGCCGCAAGGCTTGAGGAGCATATCCGCCACGAGGTGGCGACCTGGGGGTCGGCCGGCACGTCGGAAGGGCTCGCCAGGTTTCTTCCCTATTTCTATCCGGAGTTCGCCACCATCCTCGACTATCTGCCGGCGGACACCATGGTGGCCTTCGAGGACCCGGACCGCCTGCATGAGGCGGCCGAGCATCTCCAGAAGGAATCGGCGATGCGCGCCATGGCCCTCCTGGAGGAGGGAGCCATTCTCCCCCGCCAGGCCGAGATCATGGCGGGCTTCGCCCAGGCCGAGGCCAAAGTGAAGAGTCTCCAGAGGATCGACTTCCACCTCCTGTTCAAGCGCACGGCGACGGCGGGGCTGTCAGCCGTCAGTTCGTTCACCCAGCGTCCGACAGAACAGTTTGCCGGCCAGTGGGACCTGTTTCGCACCGAGGCCGTGCGCAGGCTCGGCGAGGGCACGAGGCTCCTGCTCTTCACCCAGACCGAGGACCGCGTGGCGCACCTGGTGGACACCCTCCGTTCCGAGGGATTCCTCGCCCGGGCCAGCCACGGTGTGGATCTTCCGGCTCCAGGCGAGGTCGTCGTGGCCGTCGGCGACCCCGAGTCGGGGTTCCACCTCCCGTCGCTGCACCTGTGGGTCTTGACCGAAGCCGAGATCCTGGGTCAGGTGAAGAGGCGACGGCGGGTGCTGCCGAGCCCTGAGCCTGGCGAACGGATCAGCTCGTTCCTCGAACTGCGCGAGGGCGACTACGTCGTCCATGTGCACCACGGCATCGGCCGCTTCCTCGGCATCCGGACGATGGAGACGGGCGGCCAGAAGCGTGACTACCTCGACCTTCAGTACGCGGGCGAGGACAAGCTGTTCGTCCCCACAGACCAGATCCAGCTCGTCCAGAAGTACGTCGGTCAGGAGGGTCATGCCCCGCGCCTCTACCGCCTGGGAGGCGGCGACTGGAGCCGGGTCAAGAGCCGGGTCCAGGAGTCTGTGCGCGAGATGGCCGCCGGGCTCTTGCGCCTGCAGGCGGTGCGCATGGCATCGCCGGGATATCGCTGCGCCCCGGACACCGTCTGGCAGAGGCAGCTCGAGGAAAGCTTCCCCTATGAGGAGACGCCGGACCAGCTGCGGGCCATGGCGGAGATCAAGGCCGACCTCGAAAGCGGCCGGCCCATGGATCGGCTCCTGCTCGGGGACGTGGGATACGGCAAGACCGAGCTCGCCATCCGGGCCGCCTTCAAACTGGTGACCGAGGGGAAGCAGGTCGCGGTCCTGGTACCCACGACGATCCTGGCCCAGCAGCACTTCCAGACATTCAGCCAGCGCATGGCAGGCTTCCCGGTGGAGATCGACCTGATGTCGCGCTTTCGCACGAGCAGGGAGCAGGCAAAGACGCTTTCGCGCGTGGCGGAGGGGCTTTGCGACATCGTCATCGGGACGCACCGGCTCCTCTCGAAGAGCGTGCGGTTTCACGACCTGGGGCTCCTCGTGATCGACGAAGAGCAGCGCTTCGGCGTGCAGCACAAGGAGCGGATCAAGGAGTTGCGGGAGCGTGTGCATGTGCTCACGCTGACCGCCACCCCGATCCCGCGCACACTCCAGATGGGGCTTTTGGGCATGAAGGACCTCTCTGTCATCGACACGCCGCCGGAGGACCGGATCCCGGTGCAGACATACGTGGCGGAATACGATGGCGAGCTCATCCGGGACGCCATCCGCCACGAACTCGCCCGGGGCGGCCAGGTGTACTACGTGTACAACCGGGTGGAGACCATCGACGACGTGTTTTTGAGGCTGCGCACGCTGGTTCCCGAGGCCCGCATCGCGGTCGGCCACGGCCAGATGCGCGAGGAGCAGCTCGAGGAGACCATGATGCGCTTCCTCGAGGGCGAGGAGGACATCCTCCTGTCGACGACCATCATCGAGTCCGGGCTCGACATCCCGAACGTCAACACGCTGATCGTGGAGCAGGCCGACTTCTTGGGCCTCGGGCAGATGTACCAACTGCGCGGCCGGATCGGACGCTCCAACCGGCAGGCCTTCGCCTACTTCACCTACCACCGCGACAAAAGCCTCACAGAGGAGGCCGAAAAGCGCCTCGAGGCCATCCGCCAGTTCACAGAGTTCGGCTCAGGGTATCGCCTCGCGATGCGCGACCTCGAGATCCGCGGGGCCGGCAACATCCTGGGGCCCGAGCAGCACGGCTTCGTGGTGGCGGTGGGCTACGACCTCTACACGCAGCTGCTCGAGGAGGCGGTCCTCGAACTCAAGGGCACGCCGGCCGTGGAGAAGGAGTTCCCTGCGGTCGACCTGTCCGTGGATGCGTTCATACCGGACGCGTACATCTCGGACGAGCGGCAGAAGATAGAGGTGTACAAGCGCATCGCCGCGCTTTCCCGCCCCGGGGCGGCGGAGGACCTGCTGGAGGAACTGGCGGACCGCTTTGGCAACCCGCCCGAGCCCGTGCAAAACCTCCTATCCATCGCCCGCCTGCGGGTGCTCGGCGAGGCTCTGGGCGTAAACGCCATCCGTCAGTCGCGAAGCCACGTGCAGATCGCCTTTGCCCCCGGCAGGAGCCTTCCCGGAGTGAAGCTCGCCGAGATCGGGGCGCGGTTCAAGGGTCGGGCTGCCGTCACCGAGGGCAACGCTCCCGAGATCTCGCTGCGTGTGGGGGAGCCCAGGGGAGGCGAGACGCTCTCCATGGTGGAGGAGGTCCTGACGTTCCTTGAGGACTCTGAAGCGTCAGCCTGAACGAGGATCCCGCCCGTTCACCCGACTCATGAGGGCCGGCCTGGTGGCCGGCCTCGCCGCGTCCATCGTCCTTCCCGCCTACGCCCTCCTTGCGCGCAGCCTGCGTCCGGGGTCCCCGCCCGATGCACAGCGTCCGGGATGGTCCCGGCTTGCCGCCGCCATGGACCTGGTGGATCACGCTCCCGCTCTGTCTCAGAGGGAGTTGATACCAATCAGCCGCCTCAGCGTCGAAGATCAGGTTTTTTTGGCGGCGACAGCCAGAAAGAAGGGGCTTTGGCCGAATCGTGTGGAAGGCGCTGGTCTGGCCGCGTCGCTGCGCCGCCGACTTGAGGTCGCCTACGGCTCACCCCGAAGGCTGAGGCGGGAGATGGGTCGGCTGGGCGTCGACAGAGGTGACATCGAGCGCCTCGCAAGCCAGCGTGCCGCCATCGAGGCCCTGGTGGAACGGGAGGTCCCAAGGGACGCGGCGAGCCCGGAGCGGGTTCACGCGGCGTACCTCCACGGCACTCCCTTGATGTCCGCCGATCAGGTCCATGTGGCGTTGGGACGACCCGGGCGCCATGGCCGCATAGCATGGACGGACCTGGGATGGCATGCGGCAGGGAGCGTCCTGCGCACTCCCGATGGCAGGACGAGTGTGCTTTCCGCCATGGATAGGGACGGAATCCTTCCCATCGGCCACGGGCACGCTATCCTCAGGATCCTTGGCAGGCGCCACGGTCACCGCCTCTCGGAGACCCTGGCCCGGGCACAGATCCGCCGGGAACTTCTGGCCCGGGCGAGATCCCATGCCGTCGCCCGCCTCTTGGCGGACCCCGGGCAGGGAATGAGCCTCAGGTCGCGGTTTCCCTGGGGAGCATAGGGGGTTCCAAGCCCCATAAACTACCTGTGGAGACGGAGGGAGGTTGGCAGGTGAAAGCCACCGGCATCGTTCGCCGTATCGACGACCTCGGGCGAGTGGTGATCCCGAAGGAGATCCGCCGGACCCTCCGGATCCGGGAGGGCGATCCTCTTGAAATCTTCGTCGACCGCGACGGGGAGGTCATCCTCAAAAAGTACTCGCCGATCGGCGAGCTCGGGGACTTCGCAAAGGAGTATGCCGACTCGCTTGCCGAGGCGGTGGGGCACATCGCCCTGATCGCTGACCGCGACGTGGTCATCGCCGTGTCGGGTGCGCCCAAGAAGGAGTTCATGAACAAGCAGATCGGCGCGCTTGTGGAGCGCTCGATGGAGGAGAGGAGAAGCCTCCTGTGGCCGAAGGGACAGGAGAACCTTCAAGGCGCCCTGATCGGCGACGAGGAGGAGGAAACCCGCTTCTCGTCGATCGCCATGGCGCCGATCATCGCCGAAGGTGATCCGATCGGGGCCGTCATCATCTGCTCCAAAGAACCTGAGGTCAAGCTCACGGAGCTCGAGCTGAAGCTCGTCGAGACGGCAGCAGGATTCCTCGGCAAACAGATGGAGCCGTGAGGCCCCGGTAGATGGTTGATGCGAAGAGAGGGAGGCCGGAAGGCCCCCCTTTTTCGTGCCCATTCAGGGCGATGGGAAGAGGTTCCACGCCGGCACCAAGGGCCGCACTCGGCCTAGCGTTTGCGAGAGGGGTCGTCAAAGGCCGCCTGAGTTGCCCGACTCCGCCAGGAACCGATCGACTCTATTGGGCTCTTTGTGACCTCGAACCCCTCTTTTCGCCTCGTCCACCTCGATCCGGCAGAGCACCTCGGACGCCGCGCCGTGAGCGCCGAAAGGGCGTCCACTCACTCCACACCGGCGCAGGACCGGGTCGAAAGAGGAAGAACGAATCATTCCACAGATGGAAGGAATTGGGATTGTCCGTAGGAACCTTCTTTAGCCTTCGGCGAGACCTCTTGCAGCACCGAAGGGGGAAAGGAGGCGTAGCGCCCATGTCCGACAGGACTCCCGAGGCTGTGGACCCTCGCGACACCAAGCCCAACCAGGACGTTGATGTCACGTTGGACACTCTCGAAGGCGGGACGCAAGGCGGCGAGGGTATGACGACGGTCAACATCTACAAGTGCTGACCTGCGCCATCAGGACCCCAGAGCAATCGTCCCCGGCCCTTGACCCGGTCGTCGATCGGTTGACGGCCCCCAGGACGAGGCAGTCTCGCCATGTGCGGCCTGACGCACAAGGCACAACCCTGGTGCATGGAAGGAGGTGACCAGTATGGCCGACAAGGAGCAGACAAAGACGGCTGCCAAGAACTCCGCTGGAGATCTGGCAGAGGAGTTGGATGTCGCCATCGAGGCAGGCCTGAAGTTGCGTGAGCAGCAGGAAGCCGAGGGGCTGACAACAGTCAACATCTACATGTGCTAAGGGAATCCGAGTAGCGCCAGCGGCACTGGTGCCGCTGGCGCCTCGGTTCCACCGGGGATCTGTTAAACGATAGGAGCGCGGTTTAGATGTCCGTGGACACCCACACACAGAAGAATCAGGGGAAAAAGGTCCGCACCACACCCGGCACCGAGCAGCCCGGCGATCAAGCTATTGAGGTGACCCCACCAATTCCTTCTGAGGAGGAGCCTGCCGTCGTCTTGAACGTGACCGGTTGCTGATCGACCTGAAGGGAGGACGTCCCGCCATGGCGGTTTCGCGTTACGTAGTTGAATCCGACGCTCCGGACGGTCGCCACAGAATCTTCTACAACATCCGAAACGGGGTCGGGCTGAAGCTCGATGCTTCACACTACACCACAATGGAGGACGTAGAACGCGTCCCTGCCTTTCGCAAGTTCCTGGTTGAACACGGCTTTTTGGTGGATAGCAGTGATGAAGAGCCAGACGAGGTGCTGGAAAGTTACAGGGAGAAGCGGGAGGCCGCACCGTTACACTTGATACTGCTGGTCCACCAGAATTGCAACTTCCGATGCGTCTATTGTTACGAAAAGTTCGAGAAGAACAAGATGACGCGGGAGATCGAGGAAGGGGTCCGGCGGTTCGTCACGCGCCGCCTGGCGGAGCGCAAGTACCCGGCACTGTCGGTCAGTTGGTTCGGAGGCGAGCCTCTTCTCGCTCCGGACGTGATTCACCGTCTGTCGGATCACTTCAAGAGCGAAGCCCAGCGCCACAGGATCCCATATGTCTCGTCGATTACCACAAACGGGTATTTCCTCGATGGGGCGATGGTGTCGCAACTCCTCGCGGACCGCGTAAAGAGTTTCCAGGTGACACTCGATGGAACACGGGAGTGCCATGACCATCAGCGCGTCCTCAAGGGTGGGCAACCGACTTACGAGCGCATCGTCGGAAACCTTGAGGGTATGAAGGAACGCCCGGAGGACTTCCAAGTCATGATCCGGATGAACGTAGGGCCGGAGAACCTCCGGTATGTGGACGACCACATCGACGCCATGCGGGAGAGGTTTGGTGGTGACCGGCGCTTTTTCCTCTACTTCCACAACATCGGTCGCTGGGGCGGCCCTAACGACGAACAGGTGGACATCTGCAGCGAGAACATGACCGTGAAGTTGATCGGCCGGTCCCTCGAACGCGAGATGGCCGCCATTCCTGCCGCCGGGTATATCGAACCGCACCAGACTTGTTATGCAGCAAACCCCCACTCGTTTGCTTTCGGCGTCGACGGGATGGCCTACAAGTGCACAGTGGCCCTTTACGATGAGAGGAACCATGTGGGGCAGCTTCACGGGGACGGAACAATGACCGTCTACGAGGACCGGTTGCGTCTGTGGACGGAGGGCGGAGTGTCGGATGAGGGGTGCAAGCAGTGCTTTTTCGCCCCGTCCTGCCACGGAGACAGTTGTCCGCTCGAGCGCATTGACACAGGTTCCCAACCTTGCCCGGACTGGAAGATGCAGGTGCCGGAGATGATCCAACTCATGGACCGGCAATCCTACCCGTTTGCCAAGGCCCGGGAGCGGGTGGGCTGACATGCTGCCGCATCCGTTACCGCCTGAGGAAAAGCGTCGGTTGCTTCCAGCGGCCGCAGCGAAAGCCACGGCTCTGGGAGCCATTCCCCGCCCACTTTCCGCCCTGTTCCCGGAGCTCTACCACCTACCTGCCTTTCGCGACTCCTACCTGGAAGATGTCGTCGAGCGGTTCCGTATGTTTGACCTCGCCCGCGGCGACCAAACCGACGAGCATGTGAGGCAAGCCAGACGTTTGCTGGAAGACAGTCCAATCCATGGAGGGTGCGCCGGAGACATCCTTGAAGACGCCACCAATCGGGCTCGCGCAGCTCGCTTTCTGGCCCGCCATTATTTCTTCCACGGGATGTTCCCCTGGTTCTGGCGACTGCGAGGCGAGATGCCGCCCGAGGCCCGAGGTGACCTCGCCCGACAGGCGCTCGAGATGGGGTTTTATCAAGGCCTCCCTCTCGACGAACTGAGATCCCATCTCGACGTAGCGCTCACGCTCCCCGGGGCGGACAGGCAGCGCCTTTGGCACCTGTTCGCAGTGATGCAGATGCACAGGCAGGATCTGGCCCAAAGTCTCGCTTCAATCGCCCAGGCGGCCGTCCTTCTGGAGGGCGTTCCGACCGCTGGCGGCGAGCGCGGGGTCCGAGAGGCGGAACTGCTGAACGCTACGGCCCTCTTTTACTACCGCGCCGGGATGTTTCCAAAGGCCGCGACAGAACTCGCCCGTTCTGAGCGGATCTTGCAAGGCGTAGAGGACACGCACCCCCGTCGGAGAGAGCTCATCGAACTCATCGCTGCAAACAGCGGGCGGCTCCAGCGGGCCGCCCAGAGAGGTGGGGCCTGATGCACCTCCTGTTACTCGCTACTGGATCCGTGCAGGCGGCGAACCTGGACCACTACGTATCCACCCTGCGCCGGGAGGAGTGGGACGTTCGCGTGGCTCTGACCCCCACGGCCGAGCGGTTCGTCTCGGCACAGGTGCTTTCAGTGACAACTGGCGTCAGCGTCTTCACCAACGCCGACTTCTTTGACAGGCTACGCCCACTTCACACCAAACTCGCCAGGTGGGCGGACGTTGTGGTGGTGGCGCCCCTGTCCGCCAACACCATGGCGAAACTGGCGGTGGGCCTCGCCGATAACCTCGTGACGGCGTCGTTTTTGGCCGCCTCATGTCCCCGCCTCGTCTGTCCCCATACCGGGGACGACATGTGGCGCTCCGCTGCCACCATGCGAAACGCAAGGCTCTTGGAGGAAGACGGTGTGCACGTGGTGTGGCCTGACAAGCGACTCGCCTATGTCTGCTCGGAGGAGACGACACGGGTGGGGATCGCGATGCCCGGTCCTGCCGAACTGGCGTCCGAGATCCGTGCCCTTCGGGAGGAGACGTTGTCCGCGTCCCGGGACTGCCATGTATGACCTCACCTGTTCCACGGTACTTCCTAACGGTCTGCGCTTTGTGTTCATCGAGCAGGACAATCCCGTCGTCGAAATGGGGATCTTCGTGCGCCAGGGCAGCCGAAACGAGGAGCCGTCGGAGAGCGGAGTAAGCCACTTCCTCGAGCACCTCGTGGCAAATACGGGGCGAGCTGCGAGCCGGGGCAAAGAATCGGTGCGCGATATCCTCGCCGCCGGCGGTATCCTGAATGCCCATACCACGAAGGAGTTCACCTCCTACGAAGGGCTGGCACTGCAGGAGAGTGCCCCTCTCCTCTTCCAGGCCCTCTACGACCTCGTCTTCGACCCCGACGTGCGTGAGGAAGATGTGGAGACGGAACGCAGTGTGATCCTCGAGGAACTGCACGCCAAGCTGCGTAGCAGCCAGCAGCTCGTCGACCATCTCGCCCAGGGCATCTACGGAAACATAGGCTACGGAAACTGGATCCTCGGCAACGAGCCTTTCCTGAAGAACGTCACCCTCGAAACTTGTCTCGCGCGCTACCGAACGGCCTACGTGGCGGACAGCACGGTCGTGATCGTGCTGGCCAAAAAGGGCGCCCAGTACCTAAACTTTCTCGCTGATCTCTTCGGTCAGGTACCGAGCGGCCGACCGTCGCCGGTGGATGTCCCGCTGGCGGAGGAGATCCACCTCAAAGTCATTCCCCAGAAGTCGCGGCAAACGGTGGTGGCCCTCGGGAGCACCGGTCCCTCCGGAAGGGACGAGGGGGCTGAGGTGTTCGATCTGGCCATGGCTGTGTGGGGCTCCATCCCCAACGCTCAACTGTTCACATCCGTGAGGGAGCGGGAGGGGTTGGCCTATCACGTCCAGACCTTCACCACGACGTTCATTCAGACCGGTCTTTGGGGAATCACGGCCGGGATTTCTTCCGAAAACCTCGACCGCTTCATGGACGTGGTCGGAGAAGAGATAAGGCGGGTCCGTAGTGAGCCGTTCGATCGCAGTGAGATTGCCCGTGGCGTTTCGGTCCTCAAGACACATCTCTATAGCCGCTCCACCGAGTCCGACTTCTTCATGCGCCTTGTTGGGCAACGGGCCGTCTTTCAGGAACTCTTCTTTCTCAACGACCTGTTCCGGAAATTCGAACTCGTCACCGAGGAGGCGATCATGGATGCCTTCGACCAGTACGTGCGACCAGAGCGCCTTTCTGTGGTGGTCATTGGAGATCATGACGACGAAAACGTTTTGGCGGCTATGAAGAGGATTGGTGACGTCTGATGGCTGTACACCGGGACCCCACACCTATCGAAGCGCTATCTGATCCGCGTGCCCTCATCACCTTTCTCAACCTCGCCGACGGCCCCGCCACCATCGACACGTTAGTTCGTCGCACGGGTCTGTCGAAACTGGAAGTGGCACACCATCTGCAGCGCATGGTCGAGGGCGGTTTGGTGGAGCGCGAGCGCACCAACCCTGGCGCCGGGAAATCCGTGCAGGTGCTCTACTCCGTGAAGGTGGAGGACATCGACCTTTCGGGACTCGTGCCGGACATCAGGACGGGATATGCCACGGAACTTCTTTTGAACAAGGTAAAAGGAGATATCCTCGAAGCGGTCAACAACGGCACTGCCGAAGACGACTCGAAGCTGACCTACGTTCAGATTCGGGCCAATCCCGCGGTCTTTCCCACCTGGAAGCAGAAGTTGAAGGAACTGGGAGAAGTCTTTAAGGAAGAAGAAGACATAGACAACGGCGAGGAGTCCCTGGTCCTCCTCGTCATGTGCTACCGCACCCGCAGCATGACTAGGGAGAAGGAGGGCCACCTGTGATCGGCCTTGTGAGAGGCAACCGGGCCTTCGCACGCCTGTTGTCCTCCCGGCTCATCTCCGAACTGGGATCGTTCTTCACCTACATGCTTCTGATCGTGCTCTCCTATGGGGCCACGCGCTCGGTGGCCCTCACGATGGGCGTTACCCTGGCGGCCGCCGTGGGCAGGCTGGCGGGAGGAAGTTACGCCGGCCTTGCGGCTGACAGAGGAGCACCTCGTCGCATCATGGTGCAAAGTGACCTCTTCAACGCTGCTGTGCTGTGCGTGCTGATCGTCCTGCCGCCGACAGTCTGGTTCAAGTATGGGGCGTCGTTCCTCATTGCTGTGGGACAGTCGTTTTACACGCCGGCCATGAACAAGTTCCAGGTGGCGGCGGTCGATGAAGAGGGCTTGATGGATGCCAACGCCCTTCTTCAGACCACGAACGAGGTGGTCAAGATCGTCGGGCCTGCACTGGCCGTGTTCGTGCTGACCCTTGTGCCGGTTCCGGAAAGGGGCATCGGCTTTTTGGTCGACGCCGCGTCCTACGTGCTTTCAGCCCTTCTCATCTTCCGCCTTCGGGTCTCGGTGGATGCGTCCGAACAGGTGGCAGCAACTGACGGAGACGATTCGGCACCCAGGGGCTTCCTCGCACAGTGGGCGGCGGGGGCGGCGCCCTTGCGCAACACGGCTGTGGCCATGGTGGCGGTCGAGTTCGTGTTCCTCCTTCTCGGAGTGTCCGGTGCCGACGTCCTCTTTACCGCGTATGTGGCCAAAAGCGGGTATCCGACGATCGATGTCGGCTACCTTATGGCGGCCCTGAGCGGGGGACTCATATTGTCCGCCCTGACGCTGAAGGGCATCTTCAGTAAGTGGTCTGTATCGGTGCAGTTGGGCCTAACCGGCGTAGCGATGGGCGTCTTCTACGGAGGCGTGGCTGTTTGGCCTCTGATCGGTGTCATGCTGGCGGCTTCGTTTCTCCTCGGCATTTTCAACGGGATATTCAATGTGAGTTCGATCACCTTCTGGCAGCGCGTGGTGCCAAGAGAGGTGCTGGGACGGTTTTTCGCCATGGTGACAAGCGTGTTCGCAGCCGTCTCCCTCATCGGCATGGCGGCGACAGGCTATCTGGGTTCGGTCATCGGACCACGTGACACGCTGCTTCTGGGCGGAGCTCTCATCGCGTTGTCCGGGATTGTCGGCACCGTCCTGATGAGTGCCAGCACGGTCGTTCCAGCCACTGCCGCGGCTGAAGAAGACACCATCGCCTGATGCCGGAAAATCGCCCGCCGGAGCGCCCGAAGGTGCCGCAGGACATCCTCTACCGCCCTGTTGAGACGGTCTTCATGCGTTGTCCCAGCCTGCCAGCCGCGCACCGTGACGACTCACCCGAGGAGTTGTCCCCGGATCTTCAGGCTCTGTTCCATCTGGGAGTGGCCATCGCGAGTCCATCGCTGGCGCTGGCCAGAGTGGGCCGTCGTGACGATCCGCCGGTACTGGCCATGCGCCATTACGTCAGACGAGCCAGCTCACGTGCCACCCCCTTTGGTGTGTGGGCCGCGGTGTTCACGGGCGGGTGGGGCGTGACCTCGGACGTCGTTCTTGGCGCACGCCGGCGACTTGTCCCCGACATCGATCTCGGCTGGTTCGACGCCGTTGTGAGACGCCTTGAAGCGGACCCTCGCACGCGGGCGCGGCTTCTGTGGCGCCTACATCCTGCTGCGTTTGAGTCAGGTGGGCGGCTCGTCCTCACCGATGCAAGGGGGCCTGGCGGCTACCGGCGCACCTCTGTGCGTCTCACGCCCGCCGTGCGTCGCGTTGTGGAGAAGGCAGGACGGCCCACCGCCGGCTCGGTGCTCGCCGCTGAGGCGTCAAAGGTTCTGAGAGACGCACGGCGGGCTGAGCAGTTGATAGCCATGCTTTGCGACCTGGGTGTCCTCACAAGCGAGATCACCCCCCGCATTGGAGCCGCACAACCCGTATGGCGCAAACCGCGGATGCTGACGATCCTGCCAAAGGATGCACGCCATCGTTGGACGGCCTTCACCCAGGCCGTGAGCGACCTCGGCAGACCATCGTCCCTGCCCCAGGCCGATGCGTGGCGCTGCACGGCGGCGGCGGTGCCGCTCGAGGCGTCCCGGCAGGCGTTGCGCGCGGATCTCGTTCTCCACCCGGTGCGTGCCGAGGTGGCCAGGGACTTGGGCGACGAGATCGCGGATGTGGCGCAAAGGCTTGTTCGGACGTCACGATTCGCAACCGGACTTCCTCATATCGCCGCGTACGCTCGCGCAGTGGCCGATTTCTACGGCCAGGGACGCCCGATACCGGTCCTGGAGCTGCTCGATCCGGGGGTCGGACTGGGCCCGCCCGCCACTTATCCAGGCAGCCGACTCAGTGCGCCACCGGTGCCGGCGTGGGACAAACGGAGTCTCACGCTCACCCGGCTCCTCGCCGAGGCCCTCCGCCATGGACGAGACGTGGTCCAGTTGGATGATGCCTTGCTCGATAGGCTCGCCCATCCCGAGTGGGATCCGCAGCGGACACCGGCCACCCTTGATGTGGCTGTGAAAGTGATTCATGTGCGTCGCACGGGCAGGAATACAGGTAGCCATCTGCTCGTGCTCAACCAGGACACCGGGATTTGTGCTGGTGGACGCCATGTGGGCCGCTTCGCTCGTACCCTCGGCGCCAAGGCGGCGGAAGTGATGTCGGCGGTCATGAGAGCGGAGACTCAGCGGCACCCCGGATTGCACGCTGAGGTCACGTACCTGCCTGCTGATATGAGGGCGCTGAACGTGGCGCTGCGACCGATCGTGTACCCCTACGAACTCCCGGTCGGCGCCTGGCCCACGCTGCCCGCTTCGCGCCAGATCTCGCCGCTGGATTTGTCCGTCGTATCGGACGGGCGATCGCTAAGGCTCATCCGCACGTCGACGGGGGAAAGCGTCTACGCGCATGAAAGTCACCTTCTCTCGCACAGCCGCGCTCCGAATCTGGTGCGCCTTGTCGCCGACCTGACGGCAAGCCACTGTGCGGTACCGGAGGTATTGGGATGGGAGGATGCTGAAAACTATCCTTACCTACCGCGCCTCCAGTGGCGAAACACGGTGTTTTCTCCCCGTCGCTGGATGGCCTGTGCTGATGACGACACGCTGGTGTCCATGACAGACTTCGAGCGCTGGCTGGTGAGATGGAGGGTTCCAAAGCGGGTCGACGTGGGGTCGGGGAGTCAGCAAATCGGATTTGACCTCAGTTGCCGCGATCAACTCGCCGAGATGTGGAGGATGTTCCGACGGGAAGGGACCCTGAGGTTCCAGGAGGACTTTTCGTCGCCCGAGGGGGCGTGGGCGAATGGCTCCCAAGGGGCCCATCACGTTGAGCTTGTGGCGACGCTCACCCTTGACCCGGCTTGCGGCTGCGGCGACGCACCCAATCGGCCTGCTGTGGTGGTGCCCCCAGAGGCGGTGCGGCGCGCACCGGGCTCTGAGTGGCTTTACGTACGCCTGTATACGACCTCCGATGGAGAAGACGCGATATTGACAGGCCCTGTCTCCACCCTTGCTCGGCGTCTTGCCGCCGAAGGGATCGTCCACAGCTGGCACTTCCTGCGTTACTCCGAACCGGAGCGCAGCCTGCGGGTGCGCTTCCAGGGATCTCCTGAGCGACTCCTCCACGAGGCCTGGCCCGCCGTCTGTCAGATGACTACTGCCCTCATGCAGGACGGTCTGGTACAGCGCATGAGCTGTGACACTTATGAGCGCGAAGTCAGCCGGTATGGCGGGGAGGAGGCGCTGAACGTTCTGGAGCGGGTGTGGGGGTGGGACAGTGCGGGCGTGGCGGGCGTGCTGGCTTCGGCCGGGCGGCGTGATATTCCGGCACCTGTATTGGGGGCTCTACTACAGGAGAGGCTCCTGACGGCAATCGGATTTGATGAAAGCGCGCGCCTCGCGCTGTATGAGAATTCCTTGGTGCCACGCCACTTGGCTGGCGGCCTCTACCGCCGGTGGGGGAGAGAGCTCCTCGCCGTCGGGGGCGATTCGTCCGCCCTTGAACGCCTTGCAGACGTCTACATGAATGAGTTGCAGGCGGCATCCTCCCTGGACAACCTCCCCAAGTGCATGGACCCCATCGATCGGACGGTTCGCCTTTACTGCGCCGGACAGCTCGTCCACCTTCAGGCGCATCGGCTCGGCCGACCTGACTGGAACGACGAGGCGACAGCGATGGCTCTCGCCCGCCGGGTGCTGGAGGGGAGGCGGGCTATCGGAGCGTTAGGTTCTGGCATGCGGGCCCAGGGTTAGCTCGATATCTCGCCAAGGCCGCCCAAGCGCCGTGGCGGCTGGCAGTTCCGCCACAGACAGGAAGGTGCGTATCCTGCCTTTGACGTACCGTCCGGGCGGTCGGTATGCTAGACTCGCTGGCGGAAGAGAGACCGAGGTGATTCGGTGCTTTCATCTTACTTTCCACTCGTGATTTACTTCACGATCGCTACGCTTGTCACCGTCTCCGTGCTCGGGGCCTCACATGTGCTTGGACGGCCGAGGCGGCCACAGAGTAAAGAAAAGCTCCTTCCGTACGAATCGGGGATCATCCCGACGGTTCGCGTGGGCGGGCGCTTTTCGATCAAGTTCTACCTGGTCGCCATGCTCTTCATGATCTTCGACGTCGAGGCCGTGTCCTTCTATCCCTGGGCTGTTCTCATGCACAAGCTGAGACTTTTTGGCCTGGTGGAAATGGGACTATTCGTCGTTGTGCTCGGCATCGGTTACGCCTATGTGTGGAAGAGAGGGGGATTCACATGGGACCGTTGAGCGAGGATCGCCCCTTCCTCCTGTCGACGATCGAGAAAGTCGCCCACTGGGCCCAGAAGAACTCGATCTGGCCGGCCCAGTTCGGCCTTGCCTGCTGTGCCATCGAGATGATGGCGACGGCGGCTTCCCGCTTTGACTTGGCGCGCTTCGGCGCCGAGGTCATGCGGGCGACGCCCCGCCAGGCGGATCTCATGATCGTGGCCGGGCGCGTCTCGCAGAAGATGGCGCCCGTGCTGCGTCAGATCTACGACCAGATGCCCGACCCCAAGTGGGTCATCTCCATGGGCGCCTGCGCCTCCTGCGGCGGCGTCTTCAACAACTACGCCCTCGTCCAGGGCGTCGACCGTGTGGTGCCCGTGGATGTCTACGTCCCCGGCTGTCCGCCCACGCCGGAGGGCCTCATGGACGGCATCATGAAGCTCCAGGCGAAGATTGCCGCCGGAGGCGTACCGGCCGGGGTCTACCACCTGCCGTACGCCATCGTCGAGGAGGCGGCGGCGCGGTGAGCTCCATCTCTGAAGATCTGGCGGTGGCCATCCCCGGCCTTTCTGTGGAGGACGCCCACGGCGAGCCGCGCCTCAGGGCGACGAAGGAGAACATCATCGCCGTCCTCGAGGAGGCGAAGGGGCGCGGCTTCACCTACTTCATCGATCTCGCCGGCATCGACTACCTGAAGCGTGAGCCCCGCTTCGACCTGGCGTACATGCTGCGCAACCCTGAGACGGCGGATCCCGTGGTCATCCACGTCGGCGTCGACGAGGGGGACAGGCCGCCCTCGGCAACGGGCGTGTTCCCGGGCGCCAATTGGGCGGAGCGCGAGATCTTCGACCTCTTCGGCATCACCTTCGAGGGACACCCGGACCTCACCCGCATCCTCATGCCCGACGAATGGTCGGGGTACCCGCTTCGCCGCGACTACCCGCTCGTCGGCACGGAACCGAGTCCACCCCTGGCGAGAGAGTGAAGGGGGGAGCACCCATGCCCACCGAGACAAAACCCCTCGTTCTCAATATCGGCCCCCAGCATCCCTCGACACACGGGGTGCTGAGGGTTGTGGTGGAACTCGACGGTGAGACCGTCATGAATGCCCGACCCGTGATCGGCTATCTCCACACCGGCATCGAGAAGACGGCCGAGAACCTCAACTACAACCAGGCCGTGACCGTCATCGACCGGATGGATTACGTCTCGCCGATCACGAACAACCTCGCCTACGTGCTCGCTGTGGAAGAGCTCCTCGGGATCACGGTCCCGAAGCGCACGCAGTACATCCGAGTGCTGTTCTCGGAACTCTCCCGCATCGCCTCGCACCTCATCTGGACCGGGACGGCCGCCATGGACATGGGAGCCATGAGCGTCTTCTTCTACTGCTTCCGGGAGCGCGAGATCATCCTCGACCTGATCGAGATGACGGCTGGAGCCCGCATGAACCCGTCCTACTTCCGGCCGGGGGGCCTCACGCACGACCTTCCGGAAGGGTTCATGGAGAAGTGCCGCTCGTTCGTGGACGACTTCCCGAACTGGATCAGGACCTATCGCGACCTCCTTGAGGAGAACGTGATCTGGATCGAGAGGCTGAAGGGGACGGCCCCGATCACCCAGGAAGACGCCCTCGGCCTCGGGCTCTCCGGACCGCTCGTGCGTTCGACCGGCATCCCGTTTGACCTCAGGAAGCTGAAGCCCTACTCCTCGTACGAGGACTTCGAGTTCGACGTCGTGACCGGCACGCATGGCGACGCCTACGACCGCTTCGAGATCCGTGTGGGCGAGATGGAGCAGAGCGCCCGCATCGTCCGCCAGGCCCTCGACAACATGCCGGACGGGCCGTGGCACATCGATGACTGGCGCATCTTCCCGCCCGATCGCGCCAGAATCGCGAAGGACATGGAAGCCCTCATCTACCACTTCAAGCTCTTCACCGAAGGGTTCAAGGTGCCGCCCGGCGAGGCCTACGTCGGCACCGAGGGGCCGAAGGGCGAGATCGGATGCCGGGTGGTCTCGGATGGCAGCGCCCGGCCGATGCGGGTGCGGGTCCGGCCCCCATCCTTCTTCAACCTGCAGGCCCTGCCGATCATGGCGAAGGGACAGTTGCTCGCAGACCTCATCGCCGCCATTGGCTCGATCGACATCGTCCTCGGGGAGGTGGACCGATGACCGACGAACTGCGCGCCCGGTGTCAGGATCTCAAATCCACCTATCCCGACGCCGACTCGGCGCTGATCCCCATCCTCCACGCCCTGCAGGACGAGTATGGCTATCTGACCGACGAGGCTGTCGACGAGGCCGCAGGGCTCATGGGCACGACCCGTGCGGCCGTGGAGAGCGTGATCTCGTTCTACACGCTCTTCAAGCGCCAGCCGAAGGGGCGCTTTCACATCCAGGTCTGCGACAACCTGACCTGCGGCATGTGCGGTGCGCACGAGGTCGTGGAGCATCTCGCCGAACGGTGGGGCATCCGCGAAGGCGAGGTCAGCGAAGACGGCCTCTTCTCGGTCGAGCGGGTGGAGTGCCTCGCGGCCTGCGGGTACGCACCGGCGGGGCAGGTCAACCTGCGCTACTACTACGACCTCACGCCCGAGAAGATCGATCGCATCGTCGAGGGCCTCAAGGCCGGGGAGGGAGCGAGCGGTGAAAGAGTCTAGGGTGCTCCTGCGCGATGCCGACGTTCCCGGCATTGAGAGAATCGACGTCTACGAGGCCCACGGCGGCTACGCCACGCTCAAAAAGGCTCTCCTCGAGATGAAGCCGGAGGACGTCCAGAAGGAGGTCCTGGACTCCGGACTGCGCGGACGCGGCGGCGCCGGTTTCCCCACCGGCCGCAAGTGGAGCTTCCTCCCGAACGACGGTCGGCCGCGCGTCCTTGTCTGCAACGCCGACGAGGGCGAGCCCGGAACGTTCAAGGACCACTTCCTCATCCACCGGCTGCCCCATCTCCTAGTCGAGGGGATGATTGTTTCCTCGTATGCGATCGGTGCCTCACGGGCGTTCATCTACCTGCGGGGGGAGTTCCTCCAGGGCTACGAACTCCTCGAGCAAGCCATGCGCGAGGCCACAGCCAGGGGCTATCTCGGCGAGGACATCCTGGGCACCGGCTTCTCTTTGGATCTGAAGCTCTACCGCGGGGCCGGGGCCTACATCTGCGGCGAGGAGACGGCGCTTCTCGACTCGCTCGAGGGAAAGCGCGGCATCCCGCGCATGAAGCCCCCGTTTCCTGCCACGGCAGGCCTCTACGGCCTGCCGACCGTCGTCAACAATGTGGAGACCCTGATGGCGGTCGTGCCGATCGTGAGGGAAGGCGCCCAGTGGTACAGGGGCATGGGCACCGAGAAGTCACCCGGGACCAAGCTCTTCTCGATCTCCGGATCGGTCATGAGGCCCGGCAATTACGAGGTGCCCCTCGGCATCCCGATGGGAGACCTGATCGATCTCGCCGGCGGTCTCGCCCCGGGCCGCCAGCTGAAGGCGGTCGTGCCGGGCGGCGCCTCCTGCGCCTACCTCACCGCCGAGCAGCGCGACGTGGGCATGGACTACGAGTCGCTTCAGGCGGCGGGCACGATGCTCGGTTCCGGCGGCATGATCGTGTTGGACGACTCCCAGTGCATCGTGAAGTTCACCCGGCGCGCCATGCGGTTCTTCCGCCATGAATCCTGCGGCAAGTGCACGCCCTGTCGGGAAGGCACGCTCTGGATGGACGCCGTCCTCGACCGTCTGGAGGACGGGCGGGGCACCGAGGGGGACCTCGATATGCTACTCGACCTGTCCGACAACATCGCGGGCAAGACGTTCTGCGCCTTCGGCGATGCGGCGGTCGCCATGCTCGCCTCCGGCATCAGACAGTTTCGCGGCGATTACATCCGTCACTTCGAACTCGGCGGCTGTCCTCTCGTGAAGGAGCGTGTCGGATGATTAACGTCACAATCGACGGCAAGCCGGTTGAGGTCGAGCCGGGCACGCTCGTCATCGAGGCCGCAAAGAAGGTCGGAATCGAGATCCCCGTCTTCTGCTACCACCCGCACATGAAGCCTGTGGCCGCATGCCGCATGTGCCTCGTGGAGATCGAGAAGATGGGCAAGCTCCAGCCGTCGTGTGCCACGCCGGTGTCGGAGGGCATGGTCGTGCACACCGACACGGCGCCGGTGAAGAAGGCGCAGGCTGGAGTCCTCGAGTTCCTCCTGGCCCAGCATCCGCTCGACTGTCCGATCTGCGACAAGGGCGGCGAGTGCCCGCTACAGGACCAGTCGTTCGCCTATGGGCCCGGGGCCACCCGCTTTGCCGAGGAGAAGCGGCATTTCCACAAGCACTGGACGCTGGGCCCCCTCGTCGTGCTGGATCAGGAGCGCTGCGTCCAGTGCCAGCGCTGCACGCGCTTCATGGAGGAGATCGTGGGCGATCCCGTGCTGGTCCTCAAGGAGCGCGGGGCGCGCACGGTCGTCGACAGCGCCGAGGGACGCTCTTTCGACAACCTCTTTGGCGGCAACGTCGTTGAGATGTGCCCTGTCGGCGCCCTCACATCGCACCCGTACAGGTTCCGCGCCCGGCCCTGGGATATCACGCAGGTGTCCTCGGTCTGCCCGCACTGTCCGGTGGGCTGCAACCTCACGCTCACGAACCGCGACGGCAGGGTCCTGCGCATGCTCTCCCGGGAGAACGCAGCCATCGACCAGGGCTGGCTCTGCGACAGGGGCCGCTTCGGCTACGGCTTCCTCACCGACGAGGGGCGGCTGGTGACGCCTCTCATCAGGAGGGAAGGCGCCCTCCAGCCGGCCTCCTGGGAGGAGGCGGTGAGCCTCGTGCAGGCGCGCCTGAGCGGGAGGGTGGGTGCCCTGGGTGGCGGGCGGCTGTCCACCGAGGCGCTGGCCGTGTTTGCACGTTACCTGCGCGAGGCTGTGGGGACCGAAGACCTCGACTGGCGCACGGCCGGCCAGCTGACCTCGCTGCCCCCGGTTGCACCGGGCGCCATCGCCGACGTCGATGATGCCGAGGTCTTCGTCTTCTTGGAGTCCGAACCGCTGGCGGAGGTGCCGGTGCTGGGGCTTCGGATCCGCCAGAACGTCGTGCACGGCCGCCAGGCCGCGGTGTTCGCCATGGGAGCGCGGGTGGCCACCGACCTCGATGCCACCGAGATGCTCTACGCACCCGGCCGGGGAGGAGACGTGGTCGCGGGACTCCTGAAGGCGGAGGGCGCCCTGGGAGACGCCCTGCGTTCGCCGAAGAAGGTCGTCATCCTCTGGAACGGCAGGGACGAGGGCATCCACAGGGCGCTTTCCGCCCTGGTCGCCGGCCGGCAGGGGGAGACCCGCATCATCGTGACGGGGGGTCTCGCCAACGCCCAGGGCGCCGAGCGCGTGCGCTTCATGCCGCGGGCGGGCGCGAGGCGTGCCGACGAGATCCTGAGCGCCGGTGCAGCGGGCGACCTCGATGCCCTTCTCGTGCTGGAGGAGGACATCGCTTCACTCTTCCCGGACGGGAAGCTGGCCAAAGATGCCCTCGAGAAGACCCCCTTCGTGGTGAGCCTCACCTACTTCATGAATCCCACGGCCGAGGCGGCCGACGTCGTCCTCCCTCTGGCGGCGTTCGCCGAGGCGGACGGCACCTTCTACAACCTGGAGGGTCGCGCCCAACGCTTCGAGCCGGGGGCGGCAGTTCCTGGCGAGTGCCGCCAGGACTGGGAGATTCCGTTCCTCCTGTGGGGCAGGGAGCCGAGTCTTGCCGAGGCTCGCCGGATGGTGGAGGATGCCCTTCGGGAGAAGCCGTTCGCGCCGAGGGGCCAAACGGTGGCGACGGACGGGCTTCTTCTGGGTGCCTCGGTGTACTACCGGGGAATCACGCCCGAGCCGCACCTGTCCGGCACGGTGGTCGCTCCGAAGGCTCAGTTCGAGGTGTCGCCGAAGACGGCCGAGGCGCTCGGGGTGGCCGACGGCGACGAGGTCCAGCCCGAAGGGACCGAGCTCACCGGTGAAGTCCGCGTCTCGACACACGTGGCGGACGGTGTGGTGGCGATAGCCGCCATTCCCGGCGCCAACACCCTGAGCGCACCGATCCGCCTGCGTGCCCTCGAAAGGAGGCTTTGAGCCGGGTGCTCCTGACGATCACCATCGACGTGGTGAAGGCCCTCATCGTCATCATTTTCCTCATGGCGGCGTTCGGCTACATGACGCTCATCGAGCGCAAGCTCCTGGGCCGGTTCCAGTTCCGACCCGGGCCAAACCGGGTCGGACCGAAGGGCATCCTCCAACCGCTGGCCGACGGAGTGAAGCTCCTCCTGAAGGAGGAGATCATCCCGCAGGGCGTCGACCGGTTCATCTTCATCTTCGCACCGCTCATCTCGCTCCTCGCCGCTCTCCTGGCCTTCGCCGTCATTCCGTTCGGCCCGAATGTCCATCTCTTCGGGCGCACCATTCCCCTTGAGATCGCGGGACCGAACCTCGGACTGCTCTACGTCTTCGCCATCGCCTCTTTGGGCGTGTACGGGCTCATCCTGGCCGGCTGGGCATCGCAGAACAAATACGGCCTCCTGGGAGGCCTCCGGTCTTCGGCGCAGATCATCTCGTACGAACTCGCCATGGGCCTGTCGGTCGTGGGCATCCTGATCTTCGCCGGATCGGCGAGCCTCAACGTGATCGTCGCCGCCCAGGAGAACGTGTGGTTCATCTTCCCGCAGATCATCGGCTTCGCGATCTACCTCATCTGTGCCGTGGCCGAGACGAACCGGGCCCCGTTCGACCTCCCCGAGGCCGAGCAGGAGATCGTGGCGGGCTACCACACCGAGTACACGGGCATGAAGTTCGCCATGTTCTTCATGGCCGAATACATCAACATGGTCACGGTCTCGGCGCTTGCCACGACGCTCTTCCTGGGCGGCTGGCACGGGCCGGCCTTCCTGCCGGGCGTCGCCTGGTTCCTGATCAAGGTGGCTTTGTTCCTGTTCCTGTTCATCTGGATCAGGGCGACATTGCCGCGCATCCGCTACGACAAGCTCATGGGATTCGGGTGGAAGATCCTGCTGCCGGTGGCGCTCGTCAATGCGCTCGGGACGGCGGCATGGGTCGCCATGATCAAATAGCCGCCTCGGCCCCGCCCGAGAGGCGGGGCTTTTAACGGGTGGCAAGGGAGGCTGGACGCATGCTCGCCAACGTCATCTTCTGGATCGCGGCCGTCATCGCCGTGGCGATGGCTGTGACGGTCGTTGCCGCGAAGAGGCCGATGCATGCGGTCGTGGCCCTGGTTGCGAACTTTGTGATGCTGGGCGTCCTCTTTCTCCTGCTCCACGCCGAGTTCCTGGCCATCATCGAGGTCATCGTCTACGCAGGCGCCGTCGTGGTCCTCTTCCTCTTCGTGGTGGCCCTCCTCCTGACAGGTGTGTCCGCACCCCGGGAGGATGAGGGGCCGAAGCTTTTGGCCCAGACGCCGCTTGCCATCATCCTCGGGGCGGCCATCCTCTGCCTCGCCGGATTCGCCGTCGCCATCAACCTGACGCTTGGGCCCACCCCGGGCGTTCCCGAGGCCTTCGGCTCGATCACCCTCTTCGGTGAAGAGCTCTTCACGACGTATCTCCTGCCCTTCGAGCTCACCGCTCTCGTGCTGCTGGTCGCCGTGATCGGCGTCGTATTCCTGGCGCGCGAGCGCCACTGACGGAGGTCATCCGGAATGACGATTCCGCTTGTGGACTTCCTGGGGCTCTCCGCCATCCTCTTTGCGATCGGGGCGGTGGGCGTCCTCGTGCGCAAGAACCCGCTCATCATGTTCATGTCGGTCGAAATCATGTGGAACGCCGTGAACCTGACGTTCGCCGCGTTTGCCCGCCACTGGGTGAACATGGCGGGCCACATCTTCGTCTTCATCGTCGTCACGGTGGCTGCGGCCGAGGTCGCCATCGGTCTCATCATCGTCGTCTTCGTGTTCCGCCAGCGGGAGCGGCTGGATGTCGACGAACTCAGCTCCATGAAGGGATAACGCCATGACCTACACCATTCTCACCCTCCTATTGCCCGCCGTCGGTGCCGTGGTGGCCGCCGTCTTCGGACCGCAGCTTTCGCGCCGGGCGATCTCCTGGGTGAACGTCGGCACGGTGGGGGCGGCCTTCGTGCTGTCGGCCGTCGCCTTCTTCCAGATCGGCGCCATGCCGGCGGCCGGTCGGCAGGTCGATGTCGGCCTCTTCACCTGGAGCGCCCTCGGCAGTGCCCCGCTCCACCTGGGCCTTCTCCTCGACCCGATCTCGATCATCTTCATGCTGATCATCACGGGCGTGGGCGGCCTCATCCACCTGTACTCGGTCGGCTACATGGCGAGGGATGACGGCTACTCCCGCTTTTTCAGCTACATGAACCTCTTCATCCTCGCCATGCTGCTCCTCGTGATGTCGGACAACTTCTTCGGGCTCCTCGTCGGCTGGGCCGGCGTGGGACTCACCTCCTATCTCCTGATCGGGTTCTGGTACTTCAAGCCCTCGGCGGTCGCCGCAGCCAAGAAAGCCTTCGTCGTGAACGTGGTGGGCGACGTCGGGATGACGCTTGCCATCTTCATCCTCTTCTGGAACCTCGGCAGCGTGAGCTATGTCGGGGTGTTCAGCCATATCGCGAGCCTCCCCCGAGGCACCATCGAACTCGTCGCCTTCCTCCTCTTCGTCGGCGCCGCCGCCAAGAGCGCCCAGTTCCCCCTCCACGTCTGGCTGCCTGACGCCATGGAGGGCCCGACACCGGTGTCGGCCCTCATCCACGCGGCCACCATGGTGACGGCAGGCGTCTACCTGATCGTGCGGGCCTTCCCGATTTACAACCACGCCCCGGTGGCGACGGCGTGGATCGGCGGCATAGCCGCCCTCACAACGTTCATGGCGGCGACCATCGCCATCGCCCAGAACGACATCAAGCGCATCCTGGCCTACTCGACGGTCTCCCAGCTCGGGTATATGTTCATGGCCGTCTCCACGGCCTCGTATGCGGCGGGCGTCTTCCACTTCGTCACACACGCCTTCTTCAAAGCCCTGCTCTTCCTCGCTGCAGGATCGGTGATCCATGCCCTCGCCGACGAGCAGGACATCTGGCAGATGGGCGGACTCAGAAGGATGCTGCCGATCACGAGCCTCACGTTCCTCGCCGCCACGCTCGCCATAAGCGGCGTGCCGCTCTTCTCGGGATTCTTTTCGAAGGATGAGATCCTGGGCAACCTGCTCACCCAGGGGCACGTCCTCATGTGGGCGGTGGGCACGGTGACGGCGGGCCTCACCGCCTACTACATGTTCCGCCTGTACTTCGTCGTGTTCCAGGGAACCTACCGCGGCACGGCGCACCCCCATGAGTCGCCCCGCGTCATGACGATCCCGCTGGTTGTCCTCGGGGTGCTGGCCGTCGTCGGCGGCTACCTCGCCCTGCCGGGTGTCTACAACCTCGTGGACAGCTGGCTAGCCCCCGCCCTCGGCCGGTTCGGCGGGAGCGCCGTGGCACTCGCTCCGAACTGGGGGTCCATGGCCGTGTCCGTGGGGCTGGCCGGACTTGGCATCGGCACGGCATGGGTGATCTACGGCAGGCGGGCGCCCGCCTCGGAACCGCTGTCAGGCCCCCTCTTCTCGTTCCTCCAGAACAAGTGGTACATCGACGAACTCGGCGAGCTGATCTTCGTGCGGCCGGTGCTCTGGCTGGGACGCCTCATGGAGGCCTTCGACAGGGGCGCCCTCGACCGCCTCGTCACGGGGATCGGGGAGTGGGTGATGGCCTGGGGGGAGTCCCTGCGGCCATCCGAGACAGGCTTCGTCCGTCGCTACGCCCTGTCCATCATCCTGGGCGCGGTGGCCCTCGTGGCCTACCTCGCCATCTGGGGCTAGGAGGCCGGCATGACAACCCTCATCACACTTCTCCTGCCGCTCGCTGGTGCCATCGTCCTCTTCCTGTGGCCGAAGGGTGCAGGCCAAGCGGCGGCGCGCTACACGGCGCTCGGCTTCGCCGTCCTCACGCTCACGTCGTCCATCGCCCTCATCAGCGGCCGGGGCACCGCCTTTGCAGTGCCGTGGGTGCCGGCGCTCGGCATCAGCTTCAACGTCGGAGTCGACGGGCTCTCCGTCTTTCTGGTCGTCCTCACCGCGCTCCTCACCCTTGCAGCGCTCGCCTTCACGAGGGAGTCAGAGCGCACGCACGCCTACTTCGGACTGGTGCTCCTGCTCGAAGCCTCGGCCATCGGCGCCTTCGTGAGCCTCGACCTCTTCCTCTTCTACGTCTTCTGGGAACTCATGATCATCCCGGCCTACTTCCTCATCGGCGGCTATGGCGGCGTGAGGAGGCATGAGGCAGCGCTCAAGTTCCTCATCTACTCGCTGGTGCCAAGCCTCTTCATGCTGGTCGGAATCCTGGTTTTCGTGTGGGCGGCCTTCGTCTCGCAGGGCTTCCTCACGTTCAGCCTCGCCCAATTGATCGGCACGCACCTCTCCTTGCCGTACCAGTACTGGATCTTCCTGTCGTTCATGGTCGCCTTCCTCGTGAAGGTCCCGGTGTGGCCGCTTCACTCCTGGATGCCGGACGCCTACGGCGAGTCACCGCCCGCCGTGGCCGCCCTGCTCACCGGTGTGCTCTCGAAGACGGGGCTCTACGCCATGCTGCGCCTCGCCATGCCGCTCTTCCCGGAGGCAGCCCGCGTGCTCATGCCGTACCTGGCGGCCATGGCGATCATCTCGATCTTCTACGGTGCCGTGATCGCCCTCACCCACAGGGACGGCCGCATGGTCATCGCCTATTCGTCGCTCTCACACCTGGGGCTCGTCTTCCTTGGCATCGTGGCCCTGAACGCCCTCGGCCTCGACGGTGCGGTGCTGCAGATGGTGAACCACGGCCTCTACGCCGCAGCGCTGTTCCTGCTGTTCGGACTGGTGGAGGGCGCCACCGGGACGCGTGACATCGGCGCACTCGGCGGTCTTGCCAGAAAGGCTCCGGTCTTCGCCGGATTCTTCCTGTTCGTCATCATGGCGGCGGCGGGGCTCCCGGGCCTCAATGGATTCGCAGGGGAGTTCATGCTGCTCATCGGCATCTTTAGGACCTCGCCTCTGTGGGCCTACCTTGGCATCCTCGCCGCCATCCTGGCCGGGGCCTACTTCCTCCGGCTCTTTCAGGCCTCGACCCAGGGAGCGAAGTCGGATGACGAAGATGTGCCTAAGGTTGCGTTCTCGTCGGCCCAGGTCGCGGTTCTGGCGCCGTTTTTGGCACTCATGCTGCTCCTTGGGCTGGCGCCCGGGGTCATCGTGAACACCATCCACCCGGCCACCACCCACATCGTCCAGGTCATGGGCCAGGCTCCCTCCCAGAGGGAGGTGAGCGCCCGATGACAATCGGCGGTATGGCGCTTCCGCCAATGCACATCGGTGCGATGGGGCCGGAGATCGTCCTGCTCGTGGCGGCACTCCTCGCTCTCCTCGTGGCGCTTTTCTTCCGGGAGGGGGAGGGCACGGGCCTCCTCGCCGGCATCGGCGTGGCAGGCATCCTCGTCGCCCTCGGCTGGACGTTTTTCCTGTGGGGATCCCCGGAGCCCGCCTACGCCTTCGGCAGGAGCTTCGTGGCGGACCATGCCTCTGTGATCTTGGACTGGACGATCCTCCTCTCGGCGCTGGCGGGCATCCTGGTCGTTGGCCGCGACATCGAGGTGTCGCCTGATTTCGTCGCCCTTCTCCTGTGCTCGGCGATCGGCATGATGGTGATGGCCGGCGCCAACGACCTGATCGTGCTCTTCCTGGGACTCGAGATCCTCTCGCTGCCGCTCTACATCCTGGCGGCCTTCCACCCACGACGCGAGACGTCGCTCGAGGCGGCGGTGAAGTACTTCCTCCTCGGCGCCTTTTCGTCCGGCTTCTTCCTCTTTGGTCTCGCCATGCTCTACGGGGCGACGGGAACGACGAACATCCAGGCCATCGCCGGGATCCTCACCGGGGCCAGTGGCCACGGCCCCCTGTCGACCCTCCTGGTCGACGCCGGGGCCGGGCTGATCGTGGTGGGGCTGGGCTTCAAGCTTGCCCTCGTGCCATTTCACATGTGGGCGCCCGACGTGTACGAGGGCGCCCCGACCTCCGTCACGACCTTCATGAGCGTCGGCGTGAAGGCAGCGGCCTTCGGGGCGCTCGCCCGGATCGTCCTCGTGGCCGTGCCGCTCGGCATCCTGCCGTGGCGACCGGTCCTGGAGGCCCTTGCACTCATCACCATCCTCGCCGGAGCGCTCCTCAGCCTGCCGCAGACGAACCTGAAGCGACTGCTCGCCTATTCGAGCGTCCTGAACGCCGGCTACCTGGCGGCGGCGCTTTCGACACAGAGCGCCCTCGGCCTGGCCTCGGGCCTTTACTTCATGGTCGCCTACGCCTTCATGAACCTGGGCGCCTTTGCCGTTGTGGCGGCGCTGTCCACGGACCACGACGAGGGCGCCGATCTCGCTGCCTACCGGGGGCTCTTCTACCGGCAGCCGTACGTCGCTTTGGCCATGGCCGTCTTCCTGTTCGCCCTGGCGTCGATCCCTCCCACGGCAGGTTTCGTAGCCAAGTTCTACATTCTCGAGTCACTGGTGGCAGGAAGTGACCTGCCGCTCGCCATGGGTCTCGTCCTCGGCACGGCCATCACGCTCTACGTCTATCTGCACCCGATCATCTCCATGTTCCAGAGGGATGAGCGGGATGCAAGGCCCGTGCGCCGCATCCCGGTCGCGATGGCTGTCCTCCTGGCGGTGCTCGCCGTCGGCGTGATCGAGATCGGGATCGATCCCGGCGAAATCGTCCGGCTGGTGCATGTATCGACCGGAGTCATGACGGGACTCTAACCGACGCGGCGCATGGGGCCGGGGAGGGTTCATGTGAGCACCCGCAAGGCCTGGTTCGCTGCGGCAGGGATTCTCGCCCTGGCCGCGCTCGCCCGCCTTCCTTACCTGTGGTCTGTGCCGTCCTTCGCGGTGGAGTGGGAGGAGATCCTGCGGGCCGCCACGGCCGCGGCGACGCATGTCTATCCGGCGACCAACGTGGCGCATGACATCGGCCCCGTCTTCATCTACCTGCAGGGCTTCCTCTTCCAGGTCTTCGGGGCGAACCTCCTCCTGCCGAGGGTGGTCGCCCTCGCCGCCGGAGCCCTCGCCGCCCTGTTCGCCTACCTCTCCGGGAGGGAGGCGGCGGGGGAGCGGGTGGGCCTTTTCACCGGTGGCGTGGTGGCCTTTTCCGGGGCGGCGATCATGCTCTCGCATCAAGCCTTTTCAAATACCCTGACGCCGCTCGCCGTGACGGCGGCGGGTCTCGTCACCATGATGGCGGAGCGCCGCCACCGCTTCCTCCTCGTCCCAGCCGGAGTGCTTTGGGGGCTGGCTCTGCAGACCGACACCTCGGTCCTCGCCATGCTCGTGCCCCTCTTCGCTTACCTCGTCTGGCAGGCGACGAAGCGCGGCCAGCTTGCGCCTGCCCTGGCGGGCATCGGGGGCTTCGTCTTGGGCTATGCCAACATGATCGCCTACAACGTCCAGACGAACCTCGGATCGCTCACCTGGATCCTCGAAAAGAAAAAATACGCCTTCTCCCACCCGACCGGCGTCCTGCCGGTGCTCGAGCACTACGTCTTCGAGGCTGGAGAGTGGGGACAGACCCTGGGATCGGGCTTCCTCACGACAAACGGGCTAGAGGACGCCTGGGCCGTGGTCGCAGGGCTGGCGTGCCTCGCCGCCTACCTCATGGCGGTGAGGCACGCCCTGCGCAAGCGCGAGAGGGGCAGCGAACTCCTTCTTGCCCTCGGCGTGGGACCGCTCCTCGTGATCCCGCTCTTCAACCAGGCCTACAATTACCCCATCGCGGCGCGCTATCTCGTGCCCGCCCTGCCATTCGCCGCAATCCTCATCGGTCGCTGGCTGAAGGATATCTGGCCGCGCCTCGAGGCCGGGCGACGGCGTCTTGCGACGCTTGCAGTCGCCCTCCTCGCCTTCGTCGGCCCGATGGTCGCCACCATCGGTTACGAGAGCGGCCAGACGGCCGCCATGGCCGCCAATGCCGTCGGCCTCGGACTGGCCGACAAGGCTTACGCCCTCGACCCCTCGACGAAGGCCATCGTGCTCTTCGACTCACGCGGCTACCTCGCCCGCTGGTACCCCAACATCCTGCGGACGGAGGGCTTCACGGTTTACCTGATGGGCGATCCCTGGGCCAATGGCGAGCGCGGCGTGTTCGCCCGGGCGGCGTGGGGAAGGGCCATCACCAAGGCGCACCCCGCCACCATCGCCATCCTGGCCCCTGACGACTACGCGGCGGTCGTCCCGCTCGTGCCCGCCGGCGCCAGGGTCGTGCGCCAGGCCGGCCCGGGACGCTACGTCATCGTCTACCTGCCGGTCCTCAGATGAGGGACGGCGGACGACCGCCAAGGAATCCCGAGGAGGCGGGCGAGGTCGCCGAACGAGGTGATGGACAGCCCGCCCCAGGCACGTCCCTGGAGGCGATCCGGATCGAGGTCGGGAGCGTCGAAGAGGACGGGCGTGACGCCGATTGAGGCGGCGGCCTCGAGCTCCTCGAGCGGGCCATCGGAGACATAGACCGCTTCACCGGGCGCCACCCCGAGCCTTCCCACCGCCCGCTCGAAGATTGCCACGTCAGGCTTCACAAGCCTCTCTTGGCAGGAGAAGAGGGCCTCGTCGAAGAGAGGTCCCATCGGTGTGACGGGCCAAAGCTGGGGGACCTCTCCCGAGCAGTTGCTGACGAGGCCCAGCCTCACCCCGTCTGTGCTCAGGGAGGCAAGGACGGAAAGAGCGCCCTCCCTCGGCGTGAGCCACTGGCGTGAGATGTTCCCATGCAGTTCCACGACCCGCGTGAGGGCTTCGCCGTCGAGGCTCGCAGCGAGGAAGGCCGCCACATGGGTGATGTGCTGGGCGACTGTCGGCAGGCGCCCGCTCATCGCCTCCGTAGCTGTCATCTCAAAGTGATGGGTGAAGGCCGGCGCCGGGATCGAGAGCTGCTCGGCCATGCGAGCGAGCAGCTCCCGGTGCGCCCTTTGCGGGAAGGGCCCGACCAGGGTCCCGAAGAGATCGACGAGAAGGGCCTTGGGGGCATGCCGGCGGGAGACGGTGCGATGGGCGCTCATGTCAGGCACGGACGGCCCTCCACGGATAGGAACATGCGTTCCAAGCCGATTCTAGCGTACACATAGCTCCTTGGCGAGCATCGGGATCCCGTCACTGCTGCCGGCTTCCCACGGGCGTCCGGAAGGAGCGCACCCCGTTTCCGCCCTGCCTCTTCACCCGGTACATGACCTGATCTGCGGTGTCGTACAGTTCGTCGACCGTCGTGGCGTCCTCCGGCAGGGAGGAGACGCCCAAGGAGATGGTGACACCGGCATCGCTCGCCAGAGGGCCCAGGGGCACCTCGGTCAGGATGCGGCGGGCGACTTTCACGGCCAGCTCGCGGCCGGTCTGTGGCAGGACGATGACGAACTCGTCACCACCGGTCCGACCGACGAGGTCCAACTGGCGGCTCGATCGCCTCAGGCAGGCGGCGATCTCCTTCAGGACCTCGTCGCCGTGCAGGTGGCCGTATCGATCGTTCACGGATTTGAAGCGGTCGACCTCGACCACGATCAGGGAGAAGGGGTCGCCGCGCCGATGAAAGCGTGACAGTTCACGCTCCATGCCGTCCCACACAGCGCGCCGGTTGGCGAGCCCGGTGAGCGGATCGGTGTGGGCGAGATCCATGAGCTGTTCCTCGCGGTGCACCCGGTGGATGGCGAGCGAGGCCAGGGCGGCGAATGCCTCCATCACCGTCCGCACGGGGCCGGGGAAGGCATCGACCCGGTCGGACTCGATGTTCATGACGCCGATGACCTCTCCGTCGACGAGGAGCGGAAAGGCGGCCTCCGACCAGATTTTCTCTGATCCCTTCAGGTACATAGGGTCCAGCCGGACGTTCGGAGCGTAGTAGGGGCGGCCGTTTCGGGCCACCCAGGCGACGATCGACACCTCGTCCCGGATGGAGACGCGCACCCGCTCCACCAATTCCGGGTCATATCCGTGCATGGCCACGAAGTAGAGATTCTCGGAATCGGGGTCGAGCATGAGAATGGAGGAGATCGGGGCGTCGAAGAGATCCTCGAGCTCGCCGAGGATGCTCTTCAGCGTGGAATCCAGCGAGGCGGCGGTGATCAGGGAACCGACGAGCGAGAGGATGCTGGCGCCGCTCTCCACGTCGATGTTGGCAGAGAGCGTCGGTTCGCGCTTCCCGCTCGCGATCGGGGGCGGACCCTCAAGGGCGCCCAGAAGCCGTGTCTGGGTGAGCCCCAGGAGAGCGTCGGCCACCCTGGGGTCGAACTGGACGCCCTTGAAGCGGGCAATCTCCTCCCGTGCCTTGCGGTGCGTGAAGGGGCCACGGTAAGGGCGCACCGTCGTCATGGCGTCGTAGGCGTCGGCGACCGCGAAGATCCGGGCGAGGAGCGGGATCTCCTCACCCCTCATGGCGGACGGATAGCCCGACCCGTCCCATTTCTCATGGTGGTGGAGGACCACGTCGAGCGCGGAGCTGAGAAAGGTGAGCCGCTCCAGAAGGTGGTGGCCGAGGACAGGATGCGACTCCATGAGCGCCCGCTCCCCGGGCTCAAGCGGTCCGGGCTTCTTCAGGATGGCGTCCGGGATCCCGATCTTGCCGATGTCGTGCAGGTATGCGCCCCACCTGAGACCCAAAAGTTCGCCCTGGGAGAGACCGAGCGCTTCCCCAAGGGCGAGGGCGAGGCCGACGACGCGCTCTGTGTGACCGCCCGTCGCCGTGTCCCGGAGTTCGAGCGCCCCGCCCAGCACGGAGAGCGTCGCCCCGTAGAGGGCGCGCAGCTCGCTTGCCTGCTCCTCGGCCCGTGCTCGGGTCATCTTGAGCGCTTCGATCTCACGGGTGCGGGCCGCAAAGATGTCGGCACGGTCGAGGGCGAGGGCCGTCTGGTCTGCAATGAGGGTCAAAAGGGCGATTTCCCGCGGCCCGTGCACGTCCGGAGTGCGGGAGAACGCCGCGAGAGCTCCCAGGACCCGTTCGCCCACGATGAGGGGCACGGCGACGCCGGAGCGCAGAGCGAGATCGGCGGCGTCCCTGGGGACGGAGTAGGGGCCCTTCCCAAAGTCCTCGCAGATGCGGACCCGCCGTTCCCTGGCGGCGACCGCCAGGATGTTCGTGGGCTCGTCGAGGGGGATCGGCCAGCTGCCCCTGGACTGCTGGCGAGCGGCGCCTTCAATGGACTGGAGTACGAGGTAGGCTCCTGTGGGATCGGGGACGCGGACGGTGGCGCAGTCGGCCCTGAGAGCCGACCGGATGGTACGCGTGCACAGATCGGCGATGCGGCCCGGATCGAGTTCACCGAGAAGGCTCGCCGAGTAGCGGGACATGACGTCGCGGCCGGGATCATCGGCGAGGCGGACTTCACCGTGGGCGCCATCGACTTCCATGGCCAGGGCAAAGAGCGACGCGATCCCCTCGAGGAGAGCGGGTTCGGGTTGGGGTCGCCCGTCGGGAAGGCCCACCCCGACCATCCCGAGCGTCACCCCGCCACTTCGCACGGGGATGCTGACGTGGGGTCGGCCAAGGGACTCGCAGCTCACGGGACCCGTGGCCGACTGGAGGTCTGCGGCGCATCTGCAAAAGGCGCCCGGATGTTCCCGAAACGCCCTCTCGAGATCTTCCTCCAACCCCACCGAGGCCACGCAGGAAAGACCGTCCCGCTCGCAGGCGGCAAGCCAGATGGCGGAGGCCGAAAGGATGTCGCGCGCCGCCAGGAGGGGGCCCGGTGCACCCCTTCCTTCGACAGTCAGCGCCTGCAACAACGGCAAAAGGGAAGGCCTCTCACCCAGGGCGAGCCGGCGACCCCGCAACCGCGACCCCTCTTCCCGCCCGCGAACCTCAGGGATGGCGATGAGCGGTTCAGGTCCGGACGGACCATTTGGACAGGAGGTTCGCCCTTTGCGTGGGACTTCTCCTCCCGCGCAGGGCGATGCCGGTGAACCGCCGCTTTCTCGGCGGCGCCGTCCTCCTTTCGGCGGCAGGCCTCCTGTCCCGGGTCTTCGGCCTGTACCGGCTGGCCCTCCCGTCCCTCCTCGGGCCGGTAGGGGTCGGGCTCTACCACATGGCCTATCCCGTGTACGCTCTGGCGCTTGCGGTGTCGACGGGCGGCCTGCCGGTCGCCATCTCGAAGCTGGTGGCAGATCGCGTGGCGCGTGCCGAGCACGGGGAGGCGCGCCGGGTTGTCCTCGTCTCGCTCGCCGTGCTGGCGCCGCTCGGGGCGGCGATGGCGGCTGCGCTCTACCTGGGGGCGCCGGAGATCGCCCGGGAGGTGGCCCGCGACCCGAAGGCGGCCATGTCGATCAGGGCCATCGCCCCGGCCGTATTCCTGGTCGCCGTCATGAGCGTGCTGCGCGGCTATCACCAGGGCTATCAGGACATGGTACCCACCGCCCTCTCACAGCTCGTGGAGCAGGCGGTGCGCGTCGGCACGCTTGTCGCCCTCGTGGTGCTCTTGGCGCCAAGGGGCGTGGCGGCGCAGGCAGCTGGTGCCGCGTCGGGGGCCGTGGCCGGTGCGCTGGCTGGGATGCTGGTGCTTTTCGCCCTTGGCGGACGGCGGTCAGGGATCTCCGCTGAGACCTTCCCCGGGGCTTTCAGCACACGGCTGCCCGCCCTCGTCCGTGAGATCGTCGCCCTCGCTTTGCCGGTTACGGTCGCCGGACTCGCCATCCCGCTCATGCAACTCGGCGACCTCGCCATGGTACCAGCGCGCCTCGCCCAGGTCGGTGTGGCCACGGCCCAGCGAACTGCCCTCTACGGGGAACTGTCCGGGTACGCCACGCCGATCGCCAACCTGCCGTCTGTCGTGACCTTCGCCATCGCCGTCGCCCTCGTGCCGGCCGTGGCAGAGGCGGGTAGGGGAGAGAGGATGGCGGACGCCAAAGAGCGGATCGAGGCTGCGCTGCGGGCGGCCGGGATGGTGGCCATGCCGGCGGCGCTCGGACTCGTGGTTCTGGGTCCGGCCCTCATGACCTCGCTCTTTGCCAGCCCTGAAGCGGGCCGCCTTTTGACGATCCTCGGACCGAGCATCTTCTTCCTCGGCCTCGTACAGGTGACCACAGGCGCCCTGCAGGGTCTCGATCGGGCGTCGTGGCCCGTGCGCAACATCTTTCTGGGCGTGGCGCTCAAGTTTGCCCTCACCTGGTGGCTCCTGCCCCCCTTCGGCGTGGCCGGGGCGGCCATGGCTACCGCCTCGGGATACTTCTTCGCCGCCGTCCTCAATCTGATCGACCTGAAGAGGGTTCTCGGACGTCTGCCCTCGCTCCGGAGCGTCGCCGTCCGGCCAGCCACAGGACTGCCCTTCCTCGCCCTGTTCGCCCTCCTCGGTGTGCGCCTCGGCGGTGAGGGCGGCGCTGGCGCCGCCCTCACAGGCGTCGGCGCCGGAGCTGTCGGCTACCTCCTGGGGCTCCTCCTCCTGGGCGGGATCAGCGATGCGGACATGAGCGCCCTGCCCGGAGGCGCCTTCCTCAGGAGGGCGCTCACAGGCCTCGGGCTTTGGCGCGGATAGACTTGAAGGAGGGGCGGACGACCCCCCTCCCGAAGGAGCGTGACGAGGTGGCACCGTGATCGAGGTCGTGGGTCTTGGACGGGGCGCGGGGGTGCCTCCTGGCACACTCGTCCCGGCGGAACTGTCCGACCCCATGGGGGCACCGGGGTACGAAGCCGTCCGTGACGGGATGCGCATCGGGTTCATGGGAGCTCCGGAGTCAGAAGATCCCTCGCTCCTTCGTCTTCAGGAAGAGGCGGCCGGACGCGCCATAGACCTCTCGTTCACCTGGGGGCAGCCGCTTCTCCACGCCCTCTCGTTGCCGGCCGGTCGCACGGTGTTCGGGTCGGTCGAGGCGCGGCCGGGGGACCTCCTCATTCCCGGCCCGGGGCCGTTCGAGCCCCGGCGTCACGGCCTCTTCGATCCCGGCGAAACGCTTCTGGTCTTCGACGACGTCCGCCAGGAGGGACGACCCATGGTGACGGGCGATGCGCACGGGCGGGAGTTCACGCGCCTTTCTGCCGTCTACCGCCCGCACGGGGGAGGCGAGGCCTCCACGGGCCGGCTGGTCGGGGTGATGGCGGCCCTGCGTTCGCCCGCAGGGTGTCCCTGGGACAGGGAACAGGACCACCTGTCGCTTCGTCGCTTCATCCTCGAGGAGGCCGCCGAGGCTGTCGACGCCCTTGGAGACGGAGACGCCGGAAAGATCCGCGAGGAGCTGGGGGACCTCCTCTTGCAGGTGGTGTTCCAGGCGCGGCTCTTCGAGGAGGAGGGGACCTTCGGCTTCGCCGAGGTCGCCTCTGGACTTGTCGAGAAGCTCCTACGCAGGCACCCGCACGTGTTTGGCGGCGGGGAGGCGAAAGACGCCTCGGAGGTCAAAAGACTCTGGCAGCAGGTGAAGGAAAGCGAGAGCGAAAAGAAGCCCAGGCGCCTCGTCGACGAAGTGCCCCGCTCCCTGCCGGCATTCGAGCGCCTGTGCGCCATGCTCCGCATCACCTCCCGTCTCGGTATCGACGCCGACTTCGCATCCCTGCCGGCGAGGGGAATCGTGGCAGAGGCAGCCAGGCTCATGACGAAGGGCCGGGATCCGGCGACGGAGGTCGAGGATGCCGTCGATCTCTTCAGGGCGGGCCTGGCCTCGATCGACGAGGTCCTTCGCCCGGGTGGGGAAAAGGGCCAAAAGTACCCGCCCGATGGTGCGAGAACCGCATTTTTTCACGGAATTGAGGCAAAGCTGGCAGGCAAGAAGAAGGATTGATGTGATTGTGCGAGAAGTAATCCCCTACTTTTGGTAAGGAGGGATACGTACGAACAAGACCGAGCTCGTGGGAAAGGTCGCCGAAAGGGCGGACTTGACCAAGAAGGACGCCGAGAAGGCCGTCAACGCCTTCGTCGACAGTGTCCAGGACGCCCTCAAGGGGGGCGACAAGGTTTCGCTCGTCGGCTTCGGCACGTTCGAGGTGCGCAGCCGCAGCGCCCGCAAGGGCCGCAACCCGCAGACCGGCCAGGTGATCTCGATCAAGGCGAGCCACGTTCCTGCATTCAAGGCGGGGAAGTCGCTCAAGGAGATCGTCGGCAAGAAGTAGGCGTTGTTTTGAAAGAGGAGGCCGGCCGACGGGCTGGCCTCCTCTTCTCCTTTTTTGGGAGGTGGGCCTTTGCGCCTCGACAAGTTCCTGAAAGTGAGCCGTCTTTTGAAGAGGCGAACCCTGGCAAAGGATCTGGCCGATGCAGGCAGGGTGGAGGTGAACGGCCGGCCGGCCAAGCCCTCGACCGACATAGTGGTCGGCGATATCCTCACGCTTCGCCTCGGTCCCGACAGGCTGACGGCGGAGGTGCTCGAGCTTCGTGACCAGGCATCGGTCACCGCTGCCAAGACGATGACGCGGGTCATCGAGGACACGAGAGGGGATCGCTGAGGCACGGTCGAGGTCTGGGCAACCTAAGCCCCGGGGTGACGGGGTGGACTTCAGGCGGCTTTACGATGCGGCCCTGCTGCGGCTTCTCGACTGGTGGAGGAGTTCCCGCTGGGTGTTTGCGTTGGGCGGAGGCATCGCGCTGGCGGCTCTCGTCGTGCTCGTCACGAGACCCCCGGTTACGGTCCGTCCGGTTCCGTCCGCCCTTGACCGCCAGCTCCACAGGACGCCGGGAACACCGCTTGTGATCGCCTTCTACGAACCGAGTATGGATACGACGCCCTCCACGAACTCGTTCGCCTCGCTCGCATCCCACTACAGAGATATCGATGTGGTCGCCCCCTACTGGTTTCGCATCGGGCTCGGCGGGGTGTTGGAGGATGACACTGCTACGCCCTCGGTGGCGACCTTTGCCCACGGGCACGGTGTGAAGGTCTGGCCGCTTGTTGGCAACAACGGCTTCGAGATGCTCACGACCCTGACGAGCAGGCGGAATGCGACCCGGACGCTCGTCTCGCTGGCGAAGAGGGGCGGCTACGACGGCATCTTCCTGGACTGGGAGCTCGTGCCGGTCTCGCAGAGGCACAATTTCAACCTCTTCGTGGCCGATGTCGCCACGGCGTTTCACGCCATGGGAAAGGTGGTGGCCGTCGCCGTGTTCCCGAAGATCGGGGTGGATCGCCAGGTCCAGGGCGTGTATGACTACCCGGTGCTCGCCCACTATGCAGACGCCGTCGCCGTCATGACCTACGACCACCACGAGAACTCCTCACCGCCCGGTGCCGTGGCCCCGCTCAACTGGGTGCAGGCCAACATGCTCTACGCCCTGCAGTCGGTCCCCCGCGAGAAGCTCTTCATGGGGATCGCCACCTATGGGTACGACTGGACGGCAGGCGGTGCGTCGACGGTGACGGCGAAGGACGCCTCAGCCATCCTCTCGCGGCTTGGCATCGCGGCCAGTTGGTCGGGGAGCGCCCAGGAGCCGCATTTCACGTACGTCGACGCCAACGGCGTGAGGCACACCGTGTGGTATGAGAACGCCACCACCTTTGCCCAGAAACTCGCGGTCGTGAAGCGCCTGGCTCTGGCTGGCGTTGCGATCTGGCGGATCGGCGGCGAAACGCCACGGTTCTGGCAGGCGCTCAACAGCTCCGTCGGTCGGCCGACCGCCTGAGACGAAGCAATTTCCGCAAGGTCTTCCCTCCTGCCACATACACAGGTGGTGAAGGATGGGGAGGTGCGACAGGTTGGCAGCTACCGCCGAGGGCCACGACCTGACGCTCAGGGCAAGAAAGGACCTCGCCCTCACGGGCGTGGAGAAGGTCGACACCTTCGATGACCGCGAGGTGGTTGTGATCACCCGCCTCGGGACGCTCTCGGTGAGCGGCGAGAACCTGCACATCCGGCACCTCGACCTGGAGAAGGGCGACCTCAGGATGGATGGGGAGATCCGTGAGCTGGCCTACCGCGAGGGCCGCGGCGGACGCTCCAAGGGCCTCCTGCGCCGTCTCGCCCGTTGATCGCACCGGAGGGGGCCGTCTCCCGCTTCGCCGCCACGTTTCTTTTGGGGGCGGCCCTCGCCCTCGCCACGAATGTCGTCAGCGCCGCCCTCGACGGGCTTCACGTCCGGCACTTCGCCCGCCGTGCCGCCGATGTCATGCTCGGGACAGCCCTCCTCGGGGCCGGCCTCCTTGGTCTGGAATGGGTCAATCACCTGTCCGTGCGCTATTACGTGCTGATCGCCCTCGCCGGGGGCGCCGGGCTCTATGCCGGCCTCGCAGCACCGGTGGTCGGTCCGGGCGTGCGGGCCATCTCCTCTTTCCCCACACGGACGCTGAGGGGCACGGGCAGACGGGGTCGGGGGAGGAGTCGCGCCTAGGGCGTCGAATCCTGTTGATCCCGTGATTATCCACACAATGTGGACAACTTGTGGACAAGATGGGGAGGAGAGCGGCCGTGCGGATCGAAATACGCGGGGCAGAGCGTCTCTCCTTCCGCGAGAGGCAGGTCGTGACGCTCAAGGAGACGGGTCACTCCGGTGAGGAGATCGCGCAGCGGCTGGGGCTTCAGCCGGCATCCGTGGCGACCCTCCTGCACCGGGCGAAGACGAAGGGCTACGAAGTCGTCATCGTCATCGAGGGAGACCCGCTGGCACTCTTCGGCGGCGAAGACGGGGACGAGGAGGTCTGAGGTTGGCCAGGGCCGTGATGAGCACGCTGCCCGTGACGCCGAGCGCGCCTGCGCCAGTGCAGAGACCCAGGCGTCGGCTGCGCCTCGAGCGGGTGCTCCTCAGCCTGTGCTTTGCCTACCTGCTCGCCTTCATGGGCTGGGGAGAGGTGACGAACCTGAGGCTCCAGGCCCAGGAGAGAAGGCTCGCCACGGAACTGCGCCTCGAAAACCAGAGGAACGCCGCCCTCAGGCAGAGCATCAGGAGCCTCCATCAGAACTCGGGATTGACATCGGCCATTCAGTCCCAGCTTGGGCTTGCGCCCAAGGGCGAGATTCCGGTGATCGTCAAGGGCAACAACTAAAAGCCCCGCCCCGCTTGGGCTCGTGCGTTGACACTCCCCTAGGCGGTGTTAAAATCGCGGCAACGGCATAGTCTCATGCCACATGCCTCGAAAGCGGGGAGACGTTGTCGGAGTCGGATATCGTCGTCGGCTCGGTCGTCGAAGGTGTGGTCACCGGCATCACGCACTTCGGCGCTTTTGTATCTTTACCGAACGGCAAGACAGGGCTCGTCCATATCTCCGAGGTGGCCGACGCCTATGTGCGGGACGTCCACGACTTCCTGAACGATGGGGACAAGGTCAAGGTCAAGATCCTGTCGTATGACGGTCAGACCAAGATCGGGCTGTCGATCCGCCAGGCCGAGCCCAAGCCCGCCGGGGCAAGCGTCGCCCCGCGGCCGACGTCGTTTGGCCGTTCGGCGTCTCCTCGTAGCGGCGCTGGCGGCAGGGGGTCCTTCGAGGACAAACTGGCGAGGTTCATGAAGGAGTCCGACGAAAAGCAGTCGGACCTGAAGAAGCATCATGACAAACGTGGCCACAGGGGCGGGCGCGGGCATGGCGAAGGAGTCATCTGAAGTCGACCGACGGCTGGGGCCTCGCCAAGGGGTGACCACCCGGCCGGAAAGGATGGCCTGATGGAGTCCTTCGCCTTTTTGTTCCATCCGCTCCGCCACAGCGACTTTGCGCGCAAGTTCCCGCTTCTCTCGGCGCTCCCCGAGCGCTGGGTCGAGGCTGGTATGAAATACCTGCCGCCTCTTCACGTCTCGCACGTGACGGGTGTGGTGTCGGCGACCGGCGCCAGGGCGGAAGGAGACTTCCTCGCCGTGGCGATGACGCCGCGCGTCCTCCTCGAGTCCAGCTTCACCGGCTTCGTCCTGCCGCGGCTCGTCCGGGCCGGCAGGAAGGCCCAGGAACTGGGCGACGGGATCCTGGGACTCGGAGCCTTTACGAAGATCGTCGGAGACCGCGGGGTGTCCGTGGCGAAGGCGCTTCACATCCCGGTGACGACGGGGAACTCCTACACGGCGGCCTCAGCGGTCGAGGGCGCCCTCATCGGCACCGAGCGGCTCGGTATCCCGACAACGGAGGCCACCGGGGCTGTGATCGGGGCCACCGGTTCCATCGGCCAGGCCGTCTCCCACCTGCTCGCCGAGTCGTGCAGGCGGGTGGTGCTGGTCGCCCGCAACGAGGAGCGCCTGAAGGACCTGTCCCGTGCGCTCATGGAGCGCTACGACGCCGACGTCGAGGTGCTCACCGATCCCCGGGAGGCGGCAAGGAGGGCCGATCTTGTCCTCACGGTCAGTTCCGCTCCCGGTGTCCTACTCGAACCTGAGGACCTGAAGCCGGCGTCCGTCGTATGCGATGTGGCACGTCCGCGCAATGTGTCCTCGGCCGTCTACGAACGGCGGGACGATGTCCTGGTGATCGACGGCGGCGTGATCCGTGTCCCGGGGAACCCCGACTTCGGATTCAATTTCGGCTTTCCACCGGGGATGGTCGAGGCCTGCATGGCCGAGACCATGATTCTCGCCCTGGAGCGCCGATATGAGCCGTTCACGCTCGGCGCCGACGTCAAGGTCGAACGCGTGCGCGAGATCCAGCAGTTGGCGAAGAAGCACGGGTTCTCCGTGGCGGGCTTCAGGCGGTTCGAGCGGGCCATCGGGGACGACGAGGTCGAGGCCATCCGCGAGCGGGCACGCCGGGCGGGATAGGGCCGTGGCACGCTCACCCCGCAGGGTGCGCTATCGGTGGACGGGCCGGCGCGAGAGTTTTCACGGGGAACGGGAGTGGCGCTTTCACGTAGAGTCCCGCCTCGAGCGTTCGGTCGCGCTCGGACGGCTCATGATGACAGCGCTTGTCACATTCCTTGCGCTCACAGGAAGGCTTCCCGGCGCTGTACCCGGTCCCTTCACCGACGCCGTGCTCGCCCTCGCCTGGATCTCCGTGGCCGCCCACGCCATCGTGCGGCGGCGCCTGAGCCATGTGTCAAAGGCTTTTCCAGGCGGCAGCGCCCTCGTGGACCTTCTCGTCATCGGGGCCTGGATCGCGGCCACGGGAGGAGGCGCGAGCCCCTTCCTGCCCCTTCTCTACGTCGGCGCCGTATCAGCTCCCACACGGGGCGGCACCGCCTTCGGCGCCTTTTCCACCGGGGTCTGCGGTCTCCTCATGGCCCTCTGGCAGCCCGACTCTCCCTTCGCCGTGGCATCCGTGATCACTGTGGGACTGGGCGTCACCTATTGGCACCGGATGATGATGGGTGAGCGGGAGCATGCCCTGAGGGATCCCCTGACGGGTGTCTTCGGCAGGGGCTACGCCCTCTTGAGCCTCGGGCGGATCGTGGCCAGAAGGGAGTTCCCGGTGTCGGTGGGACTCCTCGATGTCGATGAGTTCAAGGCCGTGAACGACACGCTTGGACACACGGCCGGCGATGAACTGCTGCAGCGTGTGGGACGGGGCCTTATCGAAACCCTGCGGACGACCGATCTCGTCGCCCGTTACGGCGGCGACGAATTTCTCCTCATCTGGCCGAAGACGCCCCGTGAACAAGCGGAGGAGATCGCAGGGAGGATCCAGGACCGGCTCTCCCGGCTCACAGGCGTGCGCTCCAGGGACGGCAGGCAGAGGATCGGGGTGAGCGTCGGGATCACGGAAGTGCGTGCCCCCATGTCCCTCACGGCCATCGTGCGCGAGGCGGACGCCGCCCTTTACCGGCGCAAGGGCGTCCGGAGACGAAGCACCCTGCGCTCGCCTTTGCCCTAGGGACAGATCCGCCCCGAGACCGACGAATGTTCTTGCGTGCGTCGGGCGCGACCATGGAAGTGGGACAAGCCGTCCACGAATTGAGGGGTGCCGGATGCGCCACGCACTCTGTGCGATCGTCGTCGCCTCATGTGTCCTCGTTCCGTCTCTCGGCGTCTCGGCCCACGGGATCGGTGCGGGATACAGCTACGGTTCCACGGTCTCTCCCTCCGGCACGGTCTATGTGACCGAACCGACCGTGTGGGTGCTGATCGAGCCTGACCCCGGGAGCCCCGCCCCCAGCGTGACGCTGACCCTTGACGGCACCGCCCATTCCATGACCTACGACCCTGCGCTCGACGTGGCGCTCTACACCTTCGCCACGCCACTTGCCCCCGGCAGCCAGTGGACCGGCATCGTGACCGTATCGGAGGGCGGCTATCGCACCGTCACCCTGCCCGTGGCCTTCACCATAGCCAGCCAGCCCCTAGGCCCTCTCGCCCAGACGCTTTCCGGCTGGCGGGTGCTCGCCGAGGTGAACGCCATCCGCCAGGCGGAGGGTGTGGGCGCCCTCGCCTATGATCCTGCGCTGGCGGCGGCCGCCATGGCCCATGCACAGTACTATGTCAACAACCAGGATCTCTACGCCTCCGGGACCCTGAGCCTGCACCAGGAGGTCCCTGGCACCCCGGGCTTCACGGGCGTCGATCCGTGGAACCGGGACGGGGCCTTCGCGGCTTCCGAGCCGACGACGGGAGAGGTAATGGCGGTCGGTGAGGGGAGCGTCATGGGGTCGCTCCTCGCGCTCTATGACACGACCTTTCACCGCTTCGGGCTCCTCTCGAGCGCCTACAGCGCCTTCGGGTCGGGCTACAGCCCCTCCGCCACCGGCCAGGACGCCTTCGTCGCCGACATGGGTGGACCGGACATCGCCCCGCAGGGGACATCCGGCGTGATCCTCTTCCCCTGGAACGGGGCAGATGGTGTGCCGACGGCCTTCTGGGGGGAGGATCCGAACCCGCTCGCCGCCTATCGGAGCAACGCCGCCCTCGCCTCGGACCCGGCCGGATACCCCGTGAGCCTGACGTTCACCGACGCCCAGGTGACGGGTCTCTCGGTCTCGTCCGCCTCGCTCACGGGGCCGTCCGGGGCGGCGGTCCCGATATGGGTCGTCGACAGCCAGGACTACACCGACCAGAACAACCTCTACCCGGGCGAGACGATGGGGAACTCGGTGGCGCTCTTCGCGAGGAGCGCCCTCGATCCCGGAACCACCTACGAGGCGCAGGTGACAGGAACCCTGTCGCTTGCCAACGGCACGACCGAACCCTTCACGAAGAGATGGTCGTTCGTGACGCAGCCTTCGCCGAGCGTCTCGCAGGCGTTCATCGTCGGCAACTCCCTGTACCTCGAGGGAAAGAACCTCGGCCAGACCCAGGTGAGGACACCCGTGGCGCCAACCTCCTCGACCTCTGCGTACACCTACGCCGAGAGGACGTTTGTCCGGGCTCCGACCTTCACCAGGATCAGCGTCGCCGGTGCACAGGTGGCGCTGACGGCGCCCCCCTTCGCCGACCTGTCACAGGCCGCGTGGGCAACCCCCTATATCGTCAGGGCCCAGGCGGAGGGCCTCGTCGAGGGCGAGGGGCACGGCATCTACGCCCCGAACGCCCCTCTTACGGGCCTTCAGGCTCTGACAATGATCTATCGCAGCCTGGGCCAGCCGGCCGTGCCTCTTCTGGCCGAAGGCCTCTCGGGCGTACCTGGATGGGCTGGGGCCGCCGTATCCTGGGCCCTCTCCGAGGGACTCATCACCCAAGGCGACGTGCCGTCACTCGCCCAGCCGGCGCAGAGGGCGGACATCACCCGTTGGCTTCTTGCGGCCAACGGCATTCCCGGCAGCGGCGGGGCGCAGTTCACCGACAGCTCGGAGATCCCCGCGCAGGACGTGGGATTTGTGGCTGAGGCGCAGTCTCTGGGTGTGATCACCGGTTTCCCGGACGGTAGCTTCCGTCCTCTCGAATCCATCACCCGGGCCCAGATGGCGAAGATGCTGAGCCTCATGGTGCTGCCCCAGCACCTGTGATCCTCAGTCCGAAAGGTCCTTGACGAAGGCAGCCAGGTGGGCCTCGACCTCGCTTGCCATCTCCCAATGGAAGAGGTGGCTCGAGCGCTCGCCGCGCATCATGACGTGTCGCCCGGCCGGAAGAAGGGAAGCTGTCTCCTCGCCGTACACCGCCGGGATCATGAGGTCGCGCTCGCCGGAGAGCACGAGGGTGGGAACGTCGAGGCTCCTCAGCCGGTCGGCGGCGTCATGGGTCGAACCGGCGGCGAGGTGGCGGGAAAGGGTCTCCCGCGAGGGAGATCGTCGTCCCAGAAACATGCCGCGCACGAGACCCTCGAAGGCCGCTCCCCCATCCCCGACGTAGCGGCGGGACACGACGAGGTAGAGGAGCGCCCGGGCATAGACCTCGGGTGGCGTACCCCGGACGATGCCCTGCGTCAGGCTCATCTGGAGACGGAGGAAGGGATCCGTGCGCGCCCAGGTCGCCATGAGGATGAGACCCCGTACCCGCCCCGGATCGGCGAGCGCCACCTCCTGGCAGATCGCCGAGCCCAGCGACTGGCCGACGAGGAGGACTGGACGCTGGCCGTAGGCGTCCAGCACACCTCGGGCATCGCCGGCCATGGTGGGGATGTCGTACCCGTCTTCGGGCCGGTCCGAGCCCCCGAGGCCTCTGCTGTCCGGGCAGAGCGTGGTGAATCCCATGGAACGGAAGAACCTGGCCTGCGGTGCCAGGGCGTGATGGTCGGCCCCGGCACCGGGATGAAGAAAGACGAGAGGGCCGTCGGCAGGTCCCCTGCGCTCCACGAGGAGGGTGACGCCGCCTGCGTCGATGCGCTCCGTGGCGATCGGGTCAATCAAGGAACGGGATCTCCTGGCCAATGCCTGCCGAACGGGCCAGGACGTAGGCGCGGGCGGCGATGGAGACATCCTCGGCGGCGATGCCGTGCGACTCGAACACGGTGATCTCGTCGTCTCCCAAGCGGCCCGGATGGGTGCCTGTGACGATGGCGCCGAGCTCGACCACGTCGTCCCAGCCCATCTCGCCGCTCTCCATGAGGGGGGCGAGATCCCCGCTCTCGACCCTGGCCGTGGGAACGTGGTCGACGGTGATGAGTGTCGCCCGGCGGAAGACATCCTCATCACCCTCGCGACGGGAGAGGTGGTTTGAGCCGATGAGATTCACGTGGGTGCCGGGTGAGAGCCAGCGCCCGAAGAGCACGGGGTCGTGGGCGGTCGTGGCCGTGATGATGATGTCGGCTTCGGCGACGGCTGCCTCCGGGGTGACGGCGGCCGTCACCGGGAGCTGGAGTTTCGATGACATCTCCTCGCAGAATGCGTCCCGTCTCCCCGGATTGCGCCCGACGACCGTGGCGGACTCGAGCTGCCGGACGGCCGCCACCGCCTCGAGCTGGCTCTGGGCCTGCCACCCGGCGCCGAAGATGGCCACCCGCCGCGCGTCCTTCCTGGCGAGGACCGCTGTGGCCACGCCGGAGGCTGCTCCGGTGCGCAACTGCCCGAGCCGGTCCGCTTCGATGAGCGCCTTGAGGCCGCCGGTCGAGCCGTCGAAGAGCACGACGAGGAAGCGGGCCCGGTTGGCGCTCACGGTGTAGAGTTTGGCGCCCATGAGGTTTTCATCGGCGTTCGCCGAGAACATGACATTGAAGACAGTGTCCCTCAGCTTCAGCCTGCGGCGGGGAACGTCGTCGAGGCGTGACTCGCCCTGCTGGCGGAAGGTCGTCTCAACGGCCCCCAGGGCCTCTTTGATCGTGAGGACGGCAGAAACGTCGGCTTCGGTGAGAAGAAGGGCCAAGTCGCATCACCCACCCAAGTGTACTGGAAGGGTGGGCGGCGGCAATCGGGGCTTTGACGCCGACAGGGGCGCCTGTTACGCTCGCGTCGCCGCCGGGGTGGCGAAATCGGCAGACGCAGGGGACTTAAAATCCCCCGGGCGAAAGCCCGTGCGGGTTCGAGACCCGCCCCCGGCACCAGATTCGTGAGGCGCCGGGCGACATCCATGGCAGGACGCGGCGATGGCCCCCGGCAGGGGGCCATCGGCTTTGTTCCGGTGCTCAGACCTCCTGGCTCGTCGCCTTCAGCGCGGCCAGGGCGCCAGCGAGTCCGGCCAGCTCGTTGGGCAGCAGGATGGTTGTGGCCTGGCCGTTTGCCACCTTCTCCAGGGCTTCGAGGCTGCGCACGGTGAGGACCGCCTTTCGGACCTCGGAGTCGGAGCCGACGGACATGTATGCGCCGTAGACCTGGTTGATGGCCTTGGCCTCCGCCTCGGCGACGGTCAGAATGGCCTGGGCCTGGCCCTCGGCCTCGGCGATCGCCGCCGCCCGCTTGCCTTCAGCGGCGAGGATGGCGGACTGCTTCTGGCCCTCGGCGGTGTTGATGGCGGCGTGCCTCTGGGCGTCGGCGATCTTCTGCTGCTCCATGGAGGCCTTCATCTCCGCTGGCAGCTGGAAGTCCCGGATGGCGACCTGCTCGATGTGGAAGCCCCAGCCATGCGTCTTGTCGTCGAGTTCCTTGCGCAGTTCGGCGTCGATCTTGTCCCGGGCGGCCATCGCCTCGGACAGGTGCATCTCGGCGACCACGCGGCGGATGGTGGAGAACATGATGGCCTGGATGGTCTCAACCGGGTTCTGGATTTCGTAGAGGAAGTCGCGCGGGTTGGTGACCCGGAAGACGAAATAGGCATCGATCGTCGGCGAGACGTTGTCGGCGGTGAGGACGGGCGACGGCGGCAACTGGACCGTCTGGGAGCGTGTCGAGACACGCCTCAGGGCCTCGATGAACGGGATGATGACATGGATGCCCGGGCCGACGGAGCGGCTGAAGCTTCCGAAGCGTACGATGACGCCCATGGTCCCCTGCTGCACGATGCGAATCCCGAGCAGAAGAATCACGACGACGACGACGATGATCCAGCTGCTGCCCACGGTTTGACTTCCTTCCCATGCCTGCAACCTGTCTCATTATAGACACCGCCATGATGAAAAATGGTGTATTGAAGAACAGCGGTGTTCGAGGCAATGCCGGATTTTGTTGACATCCCCTGGGGCCTTGCTTGTACTTGGATTGACAGCGACCATGCACGCCGGAACGGGTGGGTGTTCCACGGCCAGCTTCGTCAGCGACGGAGCGCCTTCACCGTCGAAGTGAAGCGGGTGCCCCGAGGGAGGAACCGGAACTGGCCGAGGGAACGGACACCCCCCTTGCCAAGCCTCTCAACCTGATCGTCTCGCTCACCGCTTCCACCCCGATCCGCCTCATCGATGAGGCGCGCCACGCGGGTGCATCCTCTGCTGACATCGTGGAGTGGAGAGCGGACTTCCTCCAGAGCGAGAGCGCTTCCGAAAGTGCCAGAATCATCGAGGAGATCGCCCTCGCCCTGTCGGGCAAGCCGCTCCTGTTCACGATGCGAAGCCCGGGCGAAGGCGGCTCGACCACCCTTCCCGCCCCGGCGCGCCCAGCCGTGGCGGAAGCTGCCCTCGCCTCAGGGCACGTGGATCTCGTCGACATCGAGGTCGCCCAAGAGGATCCGCTCTTCGCCCAACTCGACCATGACGCCCGCGACATGGGGCTTTTGCGCATCGGCTCGCGTCACCTCGACATCACCCCATCGGTCGCCTGGATGACGGATGTCCTTCTGGAGGCCAGCGAGCGGGGCTACATCCCCAAACTTGCGGTGATGGCACACACCCTGGCGGATGCCGCCCGCCTGCTCGAAGCGACGGCGGCGGCGCGTGCCCAGGGGCTCCTCGGCCCGATGATCACGCTCGCCATGGGCGAGGTGGGACGCATCACACGCATCGTCGCACCGCACTTCGGCTCGTCGGCCGCCTTTGCGAGTGTCGGACAGGCGGCGGCGCCAGGTCAGATGCCGTGGGACGCCACGGAACGACTGCTGAGGGCCCTCGTCGCCTATGGGCTCCTTCCGTTCGAACGGGTCGAAGGGCGCTGAGCAGGAACTCATCGGCCTCCTGCGCAACCTTGGCCCGGATGGCGGCTGCGCGCGCCGGGCGAAACCCTTGCGCGTCCCGTCTGCGGGTGCTATCATGCTTCATGCATGTGGGGTTCGAGAATGGACCAGATCCGTCCCGCTCCCATGCAAGTCTGTTGTGTGGGAGTGTGACGTGTGACCAAGACCCTGTTTGTCGGCAACCTTCCGTGGAGCGTCGAGAGCGGTGAGCTTACCCAGGTCTTCAGTGAGCACGGTGGCGCCGAGGTGATTTCGGCCCGTGTGATCTCGGACCGTGAGACCGGGCGCTCAAGAGGCTTCGGGTTCGTGGAGGTGCCTTCCGACAAGGCTGAGGCTGTCATCGAGGCGATGAACGGTGCCCAGTGGGGCGGCCGTACGATCGTTGTCAATGAGGCCAAGGCTCGCGAGCCCCGTCCCAGGTTCTAGGACCTGCCGGAATGAAGAGGCCCCGCAGCTTCTGCTGCGGGGCCCTTTTGTTGCTCGTCAGGAGGCCGCCTGGAGGGCGGATCTGACCTCGTCGAAGTCCGGCAGCACGGAGGGGTCGTCCGAGACGGACCGGTAACGGATGACGCCGGAGCGGTCGATGACAAAGGCCGAGCGCTTCGCAAAGTTGCGCTTTTCGTCGAGGACGCCGTAGGCTCGGGACATGTCCCGCATGAAGTCGGCGAGGAGCGGGAACGTGAGGTGCTCCTTCTCGGCGAAGGCCCTGTGGGCATAGAGCGAGTCGACGGAGACGCCGATGACGTCAGCCCCGAGCGATGTGTACATGGAAAGGCCGTCGCGCACGCTGCAGAGTTCCTTCGTGCAGGTACCGGAGAAGTCGAGCGGATAGAAGAGCACCACGAGGGGACGGCCATGGAAGTCTGCGAGGGAGAGCGTCTCCTTCTCGCCCGTGGCCGGCAGATGGAAATCGGGAGCCCTTTCGCCGACGGATGCACTCATGCTCTGACATCCTTTCAGGAGAGCTGCACACCCATTTTACCAACCTCAGCCAGGCGAGTGGGGGAACTTCCAGCGGACGGCGCGCCAAAGGCCCGGGCCAGCCGCGGTTGTCCGTTGCTATGCTTGCCTTGGGGGTGCTCCTCAAGGTGGCGAAAAGGGACAAGGACGACCTTCTCCTCTTCCTCGGGACGCGCAAGGAGAGGCCCGATGTCATCGGCATCGACGACCTCAGGATCGCCTGCGCCATGCACGTGCCGGACGGTGAGACGCCACCTGCCAGCCTTGCCCGAAGACTTACTCACCGGGGCCGAAGGAAGCCGCTGTCCCGGGAGGAACTGGAGCTCCTCATCGAGGATCTCAAACCAGATCGCATTTACGACGGGCCGGACCATGTTCGGGCGGCCATGGTGACGGACCCCGAACTGCAAGAGGCCTTGGGGCGACTTGCCCTGCTCCTCGAAGACGCCCGGACGAAAGGGAGGAAGAGACGATCTCTACGTCGTTCGTGAGGCAGGACCTCCCGATCTTTGTCGACTGCGACCCCGGAGTGGACGACGCCCTGGCCCTGGTCACACTCCTCGGCGTGCCGGGGATCAAGGTGCTCGGTATCTCGACCGTCGCAGGCAACGTGACGGTTGAGGCCACGTTCAGGAACGCCCGCCGGATCCTGAGACTTCTCGGGAGGGAGGATGTCCCGGTCGCTGCGGGGCTTTCGGCGCCACTCAAGAGGGCGCTTCATACCGGCGAGGATGTCCACGGAAAGGACGGGCTCGGCGGCTACGAGCTACCCGATTCCACGACCCCGCCGCCGAAGACCGGTGGCATCGAACTCATGGCACGCGCGGTCCAGGGCGCCGGGAAGGCGGTCCTGCTGGCGACAGGACCCCTCACCAACGTGGCCTCTGCCCTCAGGCGGAAGCCGGAGATGGTCGGGCACATCGAGCGCATCGTCTGGATGGGGGGCTCTCTCACCGAGGGCAACATGAACGCCGTCGCCGAGTTCAATGCCTTCGTCGACCCTGAGGCGGCCCGCATCGTCCTCACGAGCGGCGTGCCGGTCACGATGATCGGGCTCAACGTGACGCATCAGGTCTCGATCGATGAGGAGACCGTGGCCGCCTATCGGGAGATGGGAGGGGCGGGCCGGGCGGTGGCAGGCATGCTCGACTTCTATGTCCGCTCGTGCATGGAGCTCACCGGGAGTTCGAGGTGCGCCGTGCACGACGTGGTGGCCGCGGTCGAGGCGGCCTATCCGGGCGTCGTCGGCACGACGGCCTACCCGGTGGACGTCGAGGTGGCGGGGGAGATCACGACCGGGATGACGGTCGTGGACACGCGCCAACGGCCAGGTGCCACCCCGAACGTCGACGTGGGCATCACGGTCGATGGCGGCTTCGTCCTGAAGGCCATCACCGACGCTCTGAGATTCCATGCACGGAAAGTCCCGATCGCTTGACGCGTCGGTCCATCGCCCCTATACTTGCTCATGCACTCACCGCGGGGTAGAGCAGTCTGGTAGCTCGTCGGGCTCATAACCCGGAGGTCGCAGGTTCGAATCCTGCCCCCGCAACCAAATTTCTCGGCGGAGTAGCTCAGTTGGTTAGAGCACACGGTTCATACCCGTGATGTCGCTGGTTCGAGTCCAGCCTCCGCTACCAGCGTTGAGTTTCGTGCGCGCGTAGCTCAGTTGGTAGAGCAGCTGACTCTTAATCAGCGGGTCGTAGGTTCGAGCCCTACCGCGCGCACCAATCCCTTTCGCGGAGCAGGTTTCCGGGCGCAGGCACCCCAGAAGTTGGGGCCTGCGCCCTCGTTTTTGCTCACAAGAGCTGCTGATCGCGTGTGACCTTCTGAGTAACTAACCAGCGGGTGCTACAACAGGTCGATGCATGCATAACCTCGGGCATTGTGCAGGCGGCGCTCGACGAGTTCCTCGTACGACGTGACACCGCAGCTTCGGTCGTAGGAGTGCAACGGCGAGCAGCGAGACGGACTCGGGTACACGCAGTTCAGCACGCAGCATCGAGTCTGGGAGAAGACCGAGGACGTCACCTTGAGACAGACCTATAAAGTCGGCGAGAAGATGCTGGTCACGGTCGCGGCCATCGCCGGCCGGGGTCAGACGACGCGCGTGAGACGACGCGTGTGCACGTCGTAGATAAGGGCCGCGATATCGTCCTTGTGCGAAAGGAAGGGGCAGGCCACGATCCGGCGGACCGACTGATGGAGGTCGGCGGCCAGATCCGCAAAGGCGTCGAAGGCGAACGGCGGTCGGATGCCGATCTCTCGCTCGATCTCCCGGCGCATGTCGTCGTCACGGAAGGTGAGCATGCCGCAATCGGTGTGGTGGATGAGAAGGATGACACGGGTGCCGAGGAGGCGCTGGGAGATGACAAGGGAGCGGATCACGTCGTCCGTCACCACCCCGCCCGCATTGCGGAGGATGTGCGCGTCGCCGGCTTGGAGTCCCAGCATGTGCTCGACGTTGAGGCGCGCGTCCATGCACGTGACGATGGCGAGGCCCAGGGCGGGACGGGACGGGGCCCGGCTGGCCTCGGACGTGGCGGCGAAGGCAGCATTGGCCGACAGCAGTTCGTCGAGAAGTGACATCGGGACTCTCAGCCTCCTAGAGCGGGTATCCGAACCGACGATGCCGTCCGAGGCATCGTCCCGGAGCGTGGCACCGTACGCAGCAAGGTCGGAACGACACCTCCTTCAGACCAATACTCCACCATATCTACACACCCGATATCTACCCTGCCGCGGCGACAATCTCCTCAGTAGAGGTGTTTTCGTAGCCGGAGTCGTTGAAAAGGCGAAGGGCTGTCGCCTGGATGAATACACGGGCCTTTGACTTCGTGCATAGGCTCAAGGATGAATGGGGTCGGTTGGCTGTCACACACGCACTTCTCGCCGCCCCCGCTCCTCAGGAACGGCTTCGTACCTCCCGGGCTCCTGATCCGAAGATGGCGAGGGCGCACGCCAGCACGACGGCCACGATGGTGAACACCACCTGGTAGGAGAGAAACCCGCGGAGTATCCCCGTGGCTATCGGTCCCAGAGCGTGCCCGACATCCCACAGGCTGCCGAAGGTGCCCATGGCGGCACCGAGCTTCCCGCCCTTGGCCGCATCCGCGATCAGGGCTGCGCCGGCAGGAGTGACGGCTCCGGAGGCGAGCCCGAACAGGCCACCCACGAGAACAAGCGCCGGCGTGCTCGCAAGCCAGGGCACTGCCGCCACCACAAGGGCGGCGACCAGGAGACCCAACATGATCACAGACTTGCGCCCAATCCGATCCGACCAGTGGCCGAAGAGGGGTCTGGCCACCAGGGTGGCGAGACCCTGCGCCGCGAAGATCAACCCGATCGATGCCGGGCCCACTCCCCGTGTCATGGCGTAGAGGGGAAGGAACGCCTGAAGACTGCCGAAGCCGAAGAAGAGCGAGCCTTCGGCAAGGGCGGCGAAGAGGATCGTGCGATTGCTGGCTATCTCCCGGAGAGCCCTTCGGATGTCGGGCAGGGGCCGAGCCGCCGTCCTGTCCGGCTGATCCTCCGGCACCCGGCGGGACAGGAGAAAAGCGCCCAGGACCAGGGGGACGATGCCGATCGCACCCGAAAGCCAGAAGGTGTGGAGGAACCCGAGGGCTGTAAGGGCGGCGCCGCCCAGGAGGGGACCCAGGACCACGCCGGCGTTTTCGGCGGCGCTGTAGATCCCCAGGTAACGACCACGCGCCCCTGGGAAGAGCTTGGCCACGAGAGCCGAAGCCGGAGGCGCATAGAGCGCCGTGGAAAGGCCGTGAAACATGCGGACGACGAAGAGAAGCGGCGGGCTGAAGGCGAGCGAGTAGAGGAACGGGCCGACCGCCTTCGGGATCGTGCCGAGAAACATCAGCCGGCGAAACCCGAAGGAGTCCGCCATCACTCCCGCCGGCATCTTGATGAAGATGCCCGTGATCGTGGCGGCGGCGACAACGAGGCCGATCATGGCCGGGGAGGCCCCGAGATGGCGGGCGAAGAGGGGAGTGACGGGAGAGCGGAGCATCTCGTAGCTCAGGCGACCGAGAAACCCCATGGCAGAGATGATGACGAGAAGTCGCACCGGTTTGACGTCGGGTCCCCCCAAGTGAAGAAGGGCACCTTGGACTGGCCGTGAGGCCCGCGTCCAAGGCACCACCGTCCAGACGGAGCGTACCAGAGTTTCCCTGTGCCCGGAAGAAGAGAGGGCCCGCCAGCGACTTGGCTGGCGGGCCCTCTCTTCTTCCGCAGGATTCACTTCACCTCGCTGTGGTTGCACCCGCACGTGCTGCAGGTGCAACTCCCTTGGCACGTGCAGCCTGACTCGCAATGACCCGAGTGGCAGTTCTCGCAACAGCAGTGTTCCGACTCCACGGTACGACCGCCCTCCCTCCATGCACGTAGCGTCACTCCATACCGTGCGCCTCATGTATGCGGGAAGGTCTCATCCCTCTTCAAGGTGTGGATTTCCCGGCCTCACGCTGGCGGTACCGGTCCTTCGCGGCGTCGAGGATGGCGATGGCCGTCTCCCGGTCCAGCCAAGAACCGATCGTGACAGGCTTTCCCTCGAGCTTCTTGTAGATTTCGAAGAAGTGCGAGATGGCATCCAGGTACGGCTGCCCCAACTGGGCGTACTCGGTGATGTGGTCATAGCGAGGATCGACGTCGCAGACAGCCAGGATCTTGTCGTCGGTCCCGTGCTCGTCGGCCATCCGGAGCCCGCCGATGATCCGGGCGGGAAGGCGGCAGCCGGGGAACGTGGGCTCGCTGATCACCACCAGAATGTCCTGCGGATCCCCGTCGGTGGCAAGGGTCTCCTCGACGAGGCCGTACTCGGTCGGGTACTTGACGGGACTGAACAGCACCCTTGAGAGCACGAGCCGGCCATCGATCATCTCATACTTGTTCGAGGTGCCTGTCGGGATCTCGACCGTGGCCATCACGACATCCGGTCCCATGTGAGAGGCCCCCTTTTCGCTCAAGGATGATCGGGATCAACGGGGAAAGCAACTGCGGCTTCCGCCCTGGGCGTGGCCAGGCCCGGCGGCACCAAGCCATAGCTACCTCAGAACCTCAGGCATGTGGGTGAGGAAATAGACGATGAAGTAACCGCCCATGAGGACGAAGAGCCCCCCCATGAGTTCGCCCAGGCGGTAGCCCAGAATCCTCCCGTCGCTGGCGAGGACGAGGGAGCGCCCCCAGGCGGCTGCTAGGACGAGGCATGCCGTTATGGTCAACCCGTAGACGAGCGTGACGATCACGGCCGAACCGGCCTCGCCGGCCGCAAGCGGGGCGATCACCACGCCCAGAAAGATCGGCAGGCTGCACCCATGGGCCGAAGCGCCGTACAGGATGCCGTAGGTGACGAGAGGGCCCGGGCGATCTCCCGGATGATGTGCGGCGAGCCCGCTCCAGGGAAGAAGACGTCCGACGGCTTCGGACCGACCGGTGAGCACCATGCCCCCCAGGGACAGGAAGACCATGCCGAAGGCAGGGATGACCCAGCCCAGAACGGGCGCCACGGCCAGGCCAAGGGCATCCACGGCGGCGCCCAGGACGAGGTAGAAGGCGACGATGCCGAGACCCACCAGGAGAACCCGGACGAATGGGCGCTTCGGACCTGCCGCGAGAAGGAGGCTCGGAGCGAACATGACGCTGCACGGGGAGAAGAACGAGGCCACGCCGCCGGCGGCGGCGAGACCGGCTAGGACGGGCAGGGTGACCGGCGAATGACCGGCGGCACCGATGATGGTGCTTGCGAAGCGGGCATAGACGACGTAGCCCAGGACGAAGAGAAGGACGATCCCGCATATGGCGCCCCAGGGCGTCATGCGCACGTGTGATTCCTGCAAGCTGGACCTCCTCGCACCCGGGACTTAAGGGGGCGCCGCCAAAGGAGGGTGCGGCACCCCCCTAAAGGTGTCAGGCGAGGGGTTCTTGGCGCGTGAAGCTGGGTGCTCCGACAATCGCTCCCAGAACGACACCGTAGACGAGGTGCGCGATGAGCGTGCCCATGATCGCCATGAATCCGATGTTAGCGAAGAAGAATCCTGGTGGCATCTTGGCGAGCATGGGGTTCAGGACCGGCAGCACGGGGGCGATCACGACCATCAACACGAGCCAGGGCAGGAGAGAGTAGAGAAGTCCCCGCAGCCAGGGCGCCCCGGAAAAGTGTGGGGCGATCCGGTAGGCGTACACGAGGCCGAGCACGAGCCCGATCATGAGGTGCATGATCCAGCCGAAGACCAGGCTGTTGACGCCGAACATCCCGCCCAGCATCGACGGGATGCTCATCGGGGGCACCCCCATGAGGGGCGCCATCACCATCACCAGGGTCAACGCGACCCACCCGACCAGGCCACCCAGAAGCGCACGACCGAATGATGCCTGCAAAACCGACACCTCCCGCCGTGAGGATACCCGGGCGCAGGCAGCGCCCACCGTAAGCACCGGGACCACCGGGCGTCATCCCCCTTACAGACGCTTTGGCCTCACCGGAGGGAAGATCACCCCATGATCAAGGCGCGGGTCCTCCTTTACGGCCACGATGACTGCCCCGGCACAAAGCGGGCGCGCCAGTATTTCAGCAGCCGCGGCGTCATCGTCGAGGAAAGGGACATCTTCGACCCGAAGGTCCACGAAGAATGGCTTCAACTGGGGGTCTGGGCGACGCCCGTCATCATCATCGACGGCATCCGGAAGGTCGGCTTTGACGAGAGGGCGTGCGACGCTCTTCTGCGAAGGCCCCCACGAGGAGCGTGAAGACGTTGGCCGACAAGCTGTGGTACCTCTCCCAGATCAATCTTTTGACCGGTCTTGACAGTTCGACACTCAAACAGGTCGAGCAGGCGGCTCCGATGGTGAGCGTGCCGCCGGGAGCCGTCCTTCTTCGTCCCGAAGAGCCCCCCCAGGCCCTCTACTTCCTCAAGCGGGGACGGGTGCGGCTTTACCGCGTGCGCCCCGACGGAAGAGAGGTGACGCTGGCCGTGCTCGGCGACGGCAACGTGTTCGGCAGCGCTGGCCCCATCGAGCTCGGCGGTTCGAACGTCTTCGCCCAGACGATGGGCGCGTCCCTCATCTGTGCCATGCAGCCGGAAGATGTCGAAGAGCTCCTGCGCCGCCACCCGGAGGTGGCCATGCGGCTCATCAGCCTCCTCGGCGAGCGGGTGAGGGAACTCGAGGCGATGGTCGAGAACCTGACCCGCTCGGAGGTGGGATGCCGCATCCTGTACCTCCTCGTCACGCTGTCGCGCGATTTCGGTGTCGAGGAGAAGGACGGGTTCACGCGGATCGATGTGCCACTCACGCACGAAGACGTCGCCACGATGATCGGCTCGACCAGGGAGACGGTCACATCGACGCTCTCCCGCTTTGTCCGCGAAGGCCTTGTGCGCACGGGTCGGCGGGAGATCCATCTCAAGGTGCAGGCTGCCCGGGAGCGGCTTGCGGATGCGCTGGACACTGAAGTCGCGAACGCCTGACGGGCGGTTAGCCCGGGTACCGACGTCCACCGGAGGTGGGAGCCATGGATACCGGTTCGAGTGCTGACCCGGTCGAGGAACTCTACGACGCTCGCATCAGAGGAGCGGCCGTCATCGGCACTGCCGACGGACAGCGTGTGCACCTGCACGGGGGGTGCTGGCTGGCGCCGGTGGGCGACGATCCACCCCGGCTGATGGTGGCCTTCCCGAAGGAGTTTGAAGGGGCGGACATCGTGACGTCCTCCGGCATCTTCGCAGTGGGGATCACGGCGGCCGAGCGGCCGGCCGTCCTGGGTGCCCTCTTCGAGGGGAGGCCCCCGGTCACGGATGCCTCCCGCCACCTCTTCCTGCGCACCCCGAACGGGGCGGTCGTGCCGGCGTCGAGCGTCGCCTATTTCGATCTCAGGCTCACCCGGTCAGTGGACATGGGCGACTTCCTCCTCGCCATCGGGGACGTGACGGGGGCGGCTGTCCTCAACCCTTCGTACCGCAACCTCACCGTCAACGAGATCATCGCCGACGCCGACCCGAGGGGAGAGAAGGAGGCACTCCTGCCCTTTCAGGGGTTCGACTATGATCTCTCCCGTCTCGCTTTGGCCCCATCGGAAGCCGTCGGTCCGGTGAGGTTCGAGGACATCTACGCCCGGCGGGCCTGGGGCATGTTCTTTGTCTCCGTCGCCCACCAGGGACGCGCCCATCATCACCTGGGCTCATGGATGGTCCAGGTGTCGCATGCGCCAGCGCGCATGGCCGTCGCCTTCAGGAAGAGCTGGGAGGCTGCGGCCTGGGTCGAGGCGGGTGCCCCGCTCGCCATGACGCTCGTGGCACGGGACCAGGAGGATGTGGTGCGGGCCCTGGCCGACGCGCCCGAAGACCCCTCCCGTCTCAGGGGGGATCTGATGCTGCTCGGCGACGGGCTGTCCGTGCTCGAGAGCGGCGTGGCCTACTTCGTGTGCCGCCCGGAGTCGACCCTGGACCTGGGGGAAGTCGTGCTCGCCATCGCCACCGTCGAGGAGTATTCCTGGCTGCGTCGGGAGGCGGCAAACCTGACCGACGCGGATGCCGCTGCCATCGCCGCCGCGTGGACTGAGCCGGAGCGCGGCTTCCCGCTGTCCGAACTCACCCTCGCCATCTAGCACCGGGATGCGCCGGGGGCGACACGGCCGATGCCGTGCCGCCCCCCTTATACCTTAGGCTGTCAGAGATGGAAGAGGGCTGCGAGGAGGCCCGTCATGATGCCGAACATGGCGACCAGCACGGCCACCTGCACGAGCAGCCTGCGGGGAAGGGCCCTTCCCACCATCACGAGGGAAGGCAGGGATACCGCCGGCAGCGTGATCATCAGGGCGCCGGCCCCAAGCGGGCCGAGGCCGAAGGTTGAGAGCGTCTGCAGGATCGGGACCTCACCGGCCGTCGGGATCACGAAGAGCGTGCCGGCGATGGCGAGTCCCAGGAAGAGCAGGACGCTGTGGCCGAGGGCCGGGGACATCATCGGAAAGAGCCAGGCCCGTGCCGCCCCGAGGAGCAAAACGAGGACGGCAAACTCGGGCACGAGTCCGATGGCGAGCTTGCCGGCCGTGGCGAACCAGCGGACGAAGATGTTGCCTGCGGGGGCCGCAGGCGCCTCCAGCCAGGAGTGACGGGCCGCCTCAGGCACGCTTTCGCTCGCCATGCGGTTGCCGATCCAGGAGGCCATCGCCACAAGGGCGACGCCGACCACGATTCTGAGGAGGGACCAGCCCCATCCGAGCACGAAGCCGAGGAAGACGATGGTAGCGGGGTTGAGGACCGGGTTGCCGAGCCAGTAGGCGAGAATGGCTCCCGGGGAGACCTTCTGCCTGCCGAGCCCCACTGCCAGTGGGGCAGAGCAGCACGTTCACATCATGGAGGGAACGGCTGCTGCACCGGCGATGAACGAGGATCGAAGTCCACTCCGGCCGAGCAATCGCTGTAGCCAGTCCTGCGGCAGGAGCACCTGGACGCCGGCACCGAGCAGGAGCCCAGCCACGAGCGCTTCCCAGATGGCGAGACCATAGCTGATGGCGTACTGGATGGCGGAACCGAAGGAGAATGCTGGCGGGGCGGCGGCGGTACCGCTCACGATGGAGGCTCCCAGTGTGTGCGTCGCAGCAGCCTTGAACGCCTTGGCGAAATAGGGGTCCCACTTCACGTAGAAGAGCAGCGCTGCGGCGGCCACCAGGAAAATCGCAAACCCGGCCCGCGTGGCGATGCCGGAGCGACGGGGCTGACTTTCGACCACAGATGACACCCCCTCTCTTCGCACGGTTATCCGCACCATACCAACGATGAGAGAAGGAAGCCAACGACCCATGCGAAAGATGCATGACTGGGGTGAGGATGTGGACACCGAGGATCTCGCCGTGCTGCGAGAGACAGTGAGGCAGGGCAGCATCTCGCGCGCTGCCCGCTCGCTCAGCATGAGCCAGCCCACCGTATCGCGTCGCATCATGCGACTCGAGCGCGAGCTCAGGTGCACGCTCCTCGACCGCCATCTTCCCTCCCTCCGCCCGACCCGCGAGGGGCTTTTCGTCGTGCGCTTCGCCGAAGCTGTGGCCGCCGAGGAGAGACGGCTCAGGGAGGAGCTCGTCCGCGGCGTGCCGCTTCATGGTGAGATCGACATCGCCGCCAGCACGACGCCCGCCGAACGGATCGTGCCTGAACTCCTGGCCCGCTTTGCGAAGGAAAGTCCGAATGTCCAGGCTCGCCTTCACGTCATGGATTCTCAGATGGTCGAGACCTGCATTGTTGAACGCCGCTGCGACGTCGGCTTCATGGGGCTTGCACCGAGGCTCGGTCTTCTCTCGGCCGTGCCGGTCGCCGAGGACGTACTCTCCCTCGCCGTGCCCTCCACCCATCCCCTGGCGGCGAGGGAGGAGGTCGAGGCGGGGGAGCTTTTGGGACTTCCGTTTGTGGAGAGGGAGGCCGGTTCCGCCACACGCACGTTCGTGGAGGAGACGCTGCGCTCCACAGGGCTTCCCTTCGAGTGCCGGCACGTCGCCGCTGAGGTCAGTTCGCCCCACAGCCTCCTGGCTGCGGTTCGATCGGGCCACGGTGTCGGCTTCGTGTCTACGGCGCTTCTTCCCGTCCTTGGCGTGAAAGCGCTGCGGGTGAAAGGGGTGAGGCTCTCCCGCTCGCTTTACCTCGTGTTTCTGAAAGAGGGCCTGACGCCCGTCGCCGAGGCGTTCGCCCGCACAGCCGACGTTCTTGTCGACCAGGCGCCGCGTCACGGGGCGCGGGCAGATCCTTGAACACTCTGGATCCTGCTGACACAAAGCGCATCCGCGCGTGCGCTATCCTGACAACGAGGTTTCGCGCCTCGTAAGGAGCCTCTGCCGGAGGGAGGGGAATCATGTCTGATCCTTGGCGCCTGACAGCACTTTCGACCAAGGGTGGCTGAGGATGCAAGGCAGGTCCGGCGGACCTGAAGGAGATTCTCGCCACTCTCACCCCACCCCCCCCTGACTCCAATGTCCTGGTCGGGCTGGGGATACCGGATGATGCCGGCGTCTACCGTCTGGACGACGACACGGCCATCGTCCAGACCGTCGATTTCTTCACGCCCATCGTCGACGACCCGTACGTCTACGGCCAGATCGCAGCCGCAAACGCCCTCTCGGACCTCTTCGCCATGGGGGCCAGGCCGCTCACCGCCCTGGCGCTCCTCGCCTACCCGACTGCATCCCTCCCGAGAGAGGTCGTGTCCCGGATCCTGCAGGGTGGCCAGGACAAGATCGCCGAGGCGGGTGCAGCCGTGATCGGCGGCCACACCATCGACGACGACGAGCCGAAGTTCGGCTACGCCGTGACCGGTATCGTCCACCCAGCGCGTCTCCTGACGAAAGCCGCGGCCAGGCCGGGGGATGTGATCGTCCTCACGAAGCCGATCGGTGTGGGCGTGCTGACCACCGCTCTCAGGGACGAGGCGCTTGTGTCCGCAGCGCTGACGGGTGCCATGGACACCATGCGCCGGCTCAACACGGCCGGGACCCGCCTTTGGGAAATAGGCGTGAGGGCCGCGACAGACATCACGGGCTTCGGCCTGCTCGGCCACGTCCTCGAGATGGCGACGGAAAGTCGGGTGGGGGTCATCATCGAAGCCTCCCGCGTGCCTGTGCTGCCGCTTGCGAGAGAGCTTGCCGAAGCCGACCACGTGCCAGGCGGCACCCGCCGGAACGCGGCGTTTGTGGCGGGGAGCGTCGACTTCGATCCCGGGGTCGACGACACCACGCGCCTCATCCTGGTGGATGCCGTGACATCCGGCGGCCTCCTCATTGCTTCCCCGCCCTCCAGTCTGGCGTTGGTCAAGCAGGCGGTCGAGAAGGCGGGGAGCGAGGCGGCGGTCATAGGCCGCGTCACGGACGGGCCTAAGGGCCGGATTCAGGTGCGTCCATGAGCGGCGGCACCATCCTGATCGTCGTTCCGGACCATGCCTGGCCGGAGGGCGGGAACGCCATCACCGCCCGCCGCATCGCTCATGAACTCGAGGGGCAGTTCCTAAGGGTTGAGTCTGTTCCGCTCCACGACGTCGAAGGTTGGCTAGAAAGGGGAGACGTGGGACTTCTCCACGCCCTGCACGTGCGGCGCTCGGGGATCGCTGTCGCCGACGCCGCCGCACGCTTCGGCGTGCCGTTTGTCGTCACTGTCTCCGGGACGGATCTCTACCAGGACCTTACGCCTCCGCGGGGACGTCCCGACGTGTCTGCGGTGCTAGCCGGCGCGGCCGCCGTGACGGTCTTTCATCAGGAGGCGGCGCGCCTTGCCTATTGTGCGGTTCCCTCCCTGAGGGGGAAGCTCCACATCATCCCGCCGGCAATGACGGCCCTCATGTGGAAGCGAGGACCGCGGCTCGTTCGGGATTCCGGAGGACGCCCTTGCCTTTCTCTTGCCCGCAGGGCTGCGGCCGGTGAAGCGACCCCTCTTTGCCCTCGAGCCGCTCCGGCGCCTCAGGAGGGATGGCGAGCCGGTCTACTTCGTGATCGCCGGCCCCCCCATGGACGCATCCGTCACGCAGTCGGTCATCGAGGCTCAGAGGGCGGAGCCCTGGCTCAGGTGGCTCGGCGCTGTCCCCCATGAACGCATGGGGGCGCTCTACCAGTCGTGCGACATCGTGCTCAACACCTCGACCGCCGAGGGCCTCTCGAATGCCGTGCTTGAGGCGATGGCCTCGAGAAAGCCCATCATCGCCAGCCGGAACGACGGCAATGTGGCCGCCCTCGGCGAGACGGCGCTGCTCTTCGACGACGAGGAGGGGCTCTACCGTTGCGCCTCCAGCCTGGCGGCCCAACCTCTCCTGCGCAGAAAGCTCGCCGATGAAGCCTTAGAGCGTGGGAGCCGCCTGTTCACACGCTCGCACGAAGCCGACGCTTACACCCGTCTCTATCGCTCCATCCTGGAGCCCTCGCAGGCGCAGAGCTGCGGTGGTGACCGATGAAGGAGGTCGCCGTCCTCATCAGGTTCGACACCGAGGACTTCCTGACGAGCGAGAGCGATGACGCCGCTCTCGCCATCGCGGACCTCCTGACGGACCTCGGCGTACGGGCCACCTTCCCCCTGACCGCCTGGAAGGTCCGCGCCCTCAGGGACCGTGACCGCAGGGACGTCATCGAAGCCGTCGGCCGCCACGATGTGGGCTTCCACTCCACGAGTCACAGCCTGCATCCGACCATCGCCGAAGAACTCGAGGCCACTCCCGACAGGGATGCCGCAGCGGTCTTCGAAAGGCGCGAGGGCGAGGGCATGGGAGAAGTTGCGGCCGCCTTCGGGAGCGCCCTCTCCTGCTACACGCAGCCCGGGGCCAACTGGGTGGCCGAAGCGTCGACGGCCCTTCACCGGTGGGGTATCCCGCTTCACTTCGGAGAGGACTGGAACGCCTATGTGGATGTGGCGGGAAGGCCCTTCTATATAGGCGGGACGCTTCATTTCTCCGGGGCCGTCGCCTGTCCGAAGCCGTTTCTGAGCGAACTTCCCCGCGCCGCGGATGACGCCCTCGCCATGGTCGGGAAGGCCGTCCGGAGCGCCCGGGACGGATCGGGCGACGTCGGACTGGTGAACGTCGTAGCGCACCCCACGGAACTCGTGACGGAGGTCTTCTGGGATGCGGTCAATTTCGGCGGTGGGATCAACCGGGAGGCCAGAGACTGGTCCCCACCGCCGGTGCGAAGGGCGGCGGACGTCAAGGCGGCGTTCGAGGCCTTCTCCGGTTACGTACGCCACCTGAAGACGCTGCCTGGGGTGACGTTCTGGGGAGCGTCAGATCTCATCCGGGCCCATCCCGATAGAGCGAGGGACGCCCTCTTCGACCATGGGGATGCCGTCGGCGTCGCCACCGCCTTTTCCACTGGCCGGATCGGTGCTATCGCCGTGCGGGGCGCGACCCTCTCCCCGGCCGAGGCGGTCGTCCTCATCTGCCGCGATCTCGAGGCCATGGCGGAGGGTCGCCAGCTTGCTTTCGCCCACCTCGATGAGGTGCAGCCATGCTATATCCCGGAGCCGAATGACGGGGGAACCCGAATGGAAGCGAAACCCCTTCTTGCGGGAGCCCTCCTTCTGGCAGCCGGCGGAGCGTGGCCGGCGGAGGTGGCCGGGGTGCCGATGACCGCCGCCGCCGGTGCCCTCGCAAACCTCCTCCTCGCCCGCCTCGAAGAGGGACACTGGCCGGGGGTCTTGGACATCCCTCACGGCGAACTCCTCACCCGGCGGTGGGTGCGATCCGAGGACAAGCTCCACTGGGACTGGGCCATCTTCCGCCCGGGGTTTCGGGCGCCGCGTCTTCGGGAGCGTGCCCTTGCCGCCTGCTGGGCCCTCAAGCCGGCCGAACCATCCCTGTGCGACTACCGGCTTGATTGAGCCTGCTCAGGAGCATCAGGATAACGGCAACGTGAGATCTGTTGCAGGGAGCGCCCGAGGAAGGCGGAATGCTGGCCCCGGCCGGTGGCGGTCCCTTTCCGGAGAGCCGATTCCTACATCTTCCAGGGGCTGCCTGTCCCTGGACGCCCGATATGGCAGGCAAGGGAGAGGCCCCGGCCGAAGACCACCACGGAAGGACCTGACGTCCATCCGGACTTCGCATCTGAGGAGGTCCATCATTGCCTGGCGATGACCGCGACGACTGGCTGGGCGAGAAAGACACCGTCTGGACCCCCGAACCCGGACCGCGGCGGATGAGGCCATCTCCACCCGTGCGCCCTCCCCGGCGACCGGATACTCCGGGTGCCAGGAGACGCCGCGATGTCTTCTTCACCCTCGTGGCCCTGGCCATCACTGCCATCTGCCTGCCGTTCCTGATGGGGGACGTCTTCGCCGCCCCCACGCCCATCGCAGGGAACCAGGGATTCGCCTACGGCACGGTCGTCCGGGTTGCGAAGAACGAGGCCACCGCCACGGTGAGGCTGGATGACGGCGGAGTCGTCGCCGCCCAGACCGGATCCGGGCCCGCACCAGGGGTGCAGGCGGCCCTCACCCCCCACTACCATCCCGGTGACCGGGTGCAGATCGCCTACTACAGGACTTCCGCGGGACAGTACAGCTTCGCCATCGACGACTACCAGAGGGGCCCCGCCCTTGTCTGGCTCATCTTCACGTTCCTGGCGGTGGCCGCCCTCATCGGCCGTGCCAAGGCCGTGAAGGCGACGCTCGCCGTGGCGGCGGGGCTTGCGATCGTGTCGGTGTTCGTGCTGCCGGGGGTTCTGCGCGGTGGCAGCCCCGTGCTCCTTGTGCTCGGCGGGTCGGGCGGGGTGCTCGTGATAGCCATGTACGTGGTGCACGGGTTCAACTGGAAGACCACCTCGGCCCTCATCGGCACCCTGATAGCGGTCCTCGCCTCGATCGGCATCGGGGCGTTCTTCATCGGGATTGCCCACATCACGAACTTCGGGAACGAGGCTTCGATCTATCTCGTGACGACGGGGGCCCACGTCAACATCCCGGGCCTCCTTCTGGTTGCTGTCATCATCGGCGTCCTGGGGGCTCTCGTCGACATCACCGTCGGTCAGGCGTCCGCTGTGACCGAGCTCGCCCTCCTGGGCGGCGACGACCTGACGATGTTCGAACTCTACCGACGGGCCATGAACGTCGGCTACGACCATATCGGCTCCCTCATCAACACGCTGGTGCTGGCGTACCTCGGCACGAACCTGCCGATCCTCGCCCTCGTGGCGAACGCCGGGGGGAACTGGCAGTACGACTTCAACCTCGAGACGATCGCCGTCCCGGTCGTGCAAGCGATGATCGGGGCCATCGCCATCGTGCTGGCGGTTCCCATCACCACGTTCGTCGCCGCCTTCTTCATCAGGTCGGCGCACCTGCGGTTCGAACCCGACACGGGTCACCTCCACCACTGATCCCCGTCAGCTTGGCCCTCCGTCACCCGGAGGCCGCTCCCGAACCATGAAGAGAGCCAGGGACCGCCGCAGCCGGTCCCTGGCTTTCCGCTTCGGCCCAGGGTCTAGTTGGTGTCGCTGGTGAGCGCCGGGATGAGGTTATTCGCCTGGGGGCTTCCGATGCCGGTCACGAGGTCGTAGCCCGGCAGTGCGGGGTTTCCGTTGCTGCCGCTCGTGATGTCGTGGTAGTTGCTGGCGTAGCCGGCGCTGCCCGTTGAGCCGGCGAGATTGTAGATATCGTTCAGGATATTGCCGGTCGAGCCATAGCTCGAGAGCGGGGTGGCTCGGCCCTGGTCGGCGAGGGCGATGAGCGCCGCCCAGCTCGGTGAGCCGACCGAGGTGCCGCCGACCTCCCACCAGCCCGACTGCCCCTGGTACTTCGTCGAGTCATAGACGGCGACACCGGTGCTGGGGTTGGCGTCCCAGGCGATGTCCGGCGTGCCACGCTGCGATCCTACCACAGACTGCCAGGGGACCTGGTAGGGAGGTACGGGTTCGTAGGCGCTGAGACCGCCGCCGGAGCTCGACCAGGCGGTCTCGCCCCCGTAGCTGTATGACCCGTTCGCCCCGTTGATGGTGAGTGTGGTGCCGCCGACACCGAGCACGTCCGGCGAGGCCGACGGCCACTCCACGCCGGCACCGCTGTCGCCGGCCGACGCGACGTAGACAACTCCGGCGTGCTGGAAGTGGGTGTCGTAGCTGGTCTCGGACGAGAATTCCGAGCCTCCCCAGCTGTTGGAGACGACCTGGGCACCGTGGGACGTGGCGTAGTCCTCAGCGGTCATCAGGTTGGCCGTCGAGGCGGAGGAGGCGACGACGAGGAGGATGTTCGCCTGGGGAGCGAGGGCGTGGGCCCACTCTACGTCGAGGGATGTCTCGAGCGCCCAGCCCGCATTGGTGCTCGGCTTGCCGCCCGGATAGGCGATGGTCAGGTTGGCGGTCGGTAGGCCGAACTGGGAGTCGAAGACCGAGAGGTCTTTCTGGATGGACGGGCTTCCGTAGGCGTCGACGATGGCGATCGTCTCCCCGGCGCCTGTGTCAACGCCGGTTCAAAAGTGACCCACTGGCGCCGTTTGGGAATTGACCCACCCCGGACCTGGGCGACGGAGGAGAGCGGGTAGGGGGTAGCATCTCAGTCCTCCTCCTGCGTGGCGGGAGGAATGGCGAAGAAGCCGGTCCGCTTCTTCTCCCTTAGGCGGTAGGACTCACCGCGGATGCTGAGGACGTGGCTGTGGTGAAGCAGGCGGTCGAGGATGGCCGCGGCGGTGACGCTGTCTCCGAGGACGTCGCCCCACTCGGCGAAGCCTTTGTTGGAGGTCAGGATGATGCTGCCCCGTTCGTAGCGGGCAGAGATCAGTGTGAAGAGAGCCGTCGCTGCGAGACGGTCGTAGGGCCACACCCCGAACTCGTCGATGATGAGCCTTTCGGTGCGAGGTAGACGCGCATCCGGCGGTCCAACCGGTGTTCCGCCTGGGCCATGCGCAGGTCCTCGAGAAGGTTCTGGGCCCGGACGAAGTAGACCCCGAACCCGTTTTCGATGGCCCTGAGGCCGAGCGCCACGGCGATGTGGGTCTTGCCCACTCCCGGCGGGCCGAGGAGCAACACGTTGTCGGCGTGGGAGACGAAGGAGAGGGTGGCGAGTTCCTTCACCTGGCGCTCGTCGACGGACGGCTGGAAGGCGAAGTCGAAGTCCTCGAAGGTCTTGCGGAACGGCAGGTGGGCAAGCCGGGTCCTTGTCCTGAGGTAGCGCTCCCGTCGGGCATCCACCTCGATGGCCAGGAGGTCGGCCAGAAAGTCGGCGTAGGAGGTCTGCTTGTGTGACGCGTCCTCAAGCCGGGCATCAAGGACGGAAGCGGACTGGGCAAGCCCGAGGTGTTCCAGGTGGGCGCGGGCCTTCTCGACGGGAATCATGGCACCAGCACCGCCTCGTAAGCCTCAAGGGAGCGCTCCTCCACCTCAACTTCAGGGATGAAGGAGGCCAAAGGCTCCCTGGCCGGCCTGGCGTCGGCCGCCTCCATGTCCTCCCACTGTCCGGGCACGGCAAGGCGCTGTCGTCGGCCCGTCGCCTTGGGGTGCACGGCCAGAAGCCTGTCCCCGGACCAGATCTCGACGGTGTCCTCCCTGGGTCGCACCTGGACGCCTGTGACGGCATACCGGGCTGGGACACCGTAGAAGGCGCCCTCCCACGACACGAAGCCATCTCGCTGCACTTTGCGCGTCTCCCGCAGGAACGGCTCAAGGCGGCTCGCCTCGGGAAGCTCCCTGAGCCGTGGACGCTCCCTCTGGAGCCTGTCCACGGGCCGCTCCCCGGTTGTCCCGTGGATGCGGATGTTGGCCACGCCCACCATCCACGCCATGGCCTGACGGTTGAGGTCATCGAAGTCCGCAAACCGGACGGTCGGCCAGAAGTTTCGGCGCACGTACTTCGCTCCGCTCTCCACGCGGCCTTTGGTCTGTGGTCGGTACGGGTGGCAGAGCCGGGCGTCGAAGCCAAGCCGCAGGGAGAAGTCGAGGAAGCGCTCATTCCACGCAGGCCGGCCCTGAGCGTCCCGCCCGAGAACCACCACCTTGGCGTTGTCGTAGAGAATCTTTGTCGGCACGCCGCCAAAGAAGGCGAAGGCTTGGACGTGGCAGCGGAGGAACGCCGCCTCGTCGGCCCTCGGCACGAACTCCACAAAGATCGCCCGCGACCAGCTCATCACCATCACAAACGCCCACACCCGCCCCGTGCGCCCGTCAGGAAGCCGGTAACGGAGCAGCACCCAGTCCACCTGGGCCTGTTCGCCTGGCTCCGTCTCGTAGCGCATCGTGGCGTCGGGCTGGCGCGGCCTGCGAAAGGGTTTCACGTACTCCTTCAGAATGGTGTACCCGCCGGTGTAGCCCATTGTCCGGAGCTCCCTCAGGAGCACGACGCAGTTGTCGACGCCCTCCACCAGGCGTTGTTCCAGATGCTCCTCAAACGGCGCCAACTTCGACGTTCGGGGCGACCGGACACGCATCTCGGGTATCCCCGGGTCCCGCAGGTATTTGCGCACCGTGTTGCGCGAGATCCCAAGCGCCTTCGCCATCTGGCGTATCGACACCCCGTCACCATGCATCTCGTACATCGCTTTCAAGTTCCCACCCCTCAGCATGCTTTCCGAACGCCCCCCGATCCGTGGTTGGAATCGGTGGGTCTTCGCTGGGGGGTGGGTCAATTCTTATCCGGCGATGTGGGTCAGTTTACGGGGTCTCCCGGACTTTTGGTGAAGGAAGTAAGGGGAAGGCATCTCTGCTGTCGAAAGCATTTCTTATGAAGGAAACACGGGGAGAGAGCGGCCAGCAGCGGGTCCCGGAGTTGCAAGGGCTCACAGTCGAACTGATCGAGGCTTCGCCCGAGAAGGTCGTCCTTCGGGCACGAAGCACAGGGAAGATGGCGGCATGCCCCGCCTGTGGGAAGCTGGCGGAGCGGCGGCACAGCACCTATCGCCGGGTCCTTCGGGATCTCCCATGGCGAGGGACCCCGGTGATGTGGCAGGTGGAGACCCGGAAGTTCCGGTGTGACAATCCCGGGTGCTCTCAGGGGATCTTTACGGAACGGCTCCCAGGTGTGGCGGCCCACGCCCGACGGACAGACCGTCTCGGCGAGACGCTGCTCGCCCTGGCGCTGGCCCTGGGCGGGGAGGCGGGGTCGCGGGTGGCGGGGCGGATCGGGATCCCGACGAGCCCGGACACGCTCCTCCGGCTTCTCTGGGCTCAGGGGGACACACCGATTCCCACGCCCCGGATCCTCGGGGTGGACGATTGGGCCATCCGGAGGCGGGAGGTCTACGGCACGCTTCTCTATGATCTGGAGACCCATGAACCCGTCGACCTGATCCCCGGCCGATCGGCCAAGGCCCTGGAGACGTGGCTGAAGGAGCATCCCGGGGTGGAGGTGATCAGCCGGGATCGGGGCGGTCCCTACGCCGAGGGGGCCTCGCTAGGAGCACCCAAAGCCGTCCAGGTGGCCGACCGTTTCCACCTGCTCATGAACCTTGCGGCGGCGGTGGAGCGGTACTGCGCCCGGCATCCGCAGGAGTCGGCGCAAGAAGAGGCTCCAGCCGCCGAGAGTCCCCAGGGCGTTCAGAGGACGTCCCGGCAAGAGGCCGAGAGCCGATCGCGTCGTGATCGTCGGAAGGCCCGCTTCGACGCCGTGTGGGAGGGCCACAGGAACGGCCTCTCCCAGACGGAGATCGCTCGGAGGACCGGCCTCACGAGGACGACCGTCAGGAAGTACCTGCAGACCGAGGGTGCCTTTCCCGAGATCGCCTCACGCGGACCTCGAAAGAGTGCCCTCGACCCCTATAAGCCCTATCTCCTGAAGCGATGGAACGAGGGCTGCCATAGCGCTCGGCGCCTGTTCGAGGAGATCCGGGCCCAGGGCTACGCGGGTGGGATGACGATCCTGAAGCAGTGGACCCACCGCCTGCGCGGACCTGCCCCCCCTCGTGTCCGTCGGCGCTCTCCCCGCTCCACGGCCTGGATTCTCCTGGGGGCTCCGGAGGATCTCTCGCCGAAGGACCGGTACACCCTCGACGATCTCCTGGCGAAAGACGACCGGCTTGCCCGCCTTCACGTCCTCGTTCACGACTTCATCCGCATGGCTCGGGATCGCGATGGGGCGCGACTCAGCCAATGGATCACCGACGCCGAGGCGTCGTCCATTCCGGAACTCAAGGCTTTCGTCGTGGGGATCTTCCGGGATCTCGAAGCGGTACGGGCGGGCCTGACCCTCCCCTGGAGCCAGGGCCCCGTCGAAGGATGCATCCACAAATTGAAGCTCATCAAGCGGCAGACCTACGGCCGGGCATCGCTCGCCCACCTCAGGGCCCGTCTGCTCAAAAGCGCCTGAGTTCCTCCTGAAACCCAGGCTGGACAAAGGATACTGAGCCTTCACCAAAATCGCGCGAGACCCACTTTTGAACCGGCGTTGACAGGAGTGGACAAACAACCCCCGGGCTTTGTCTTCCGGGCCACCGATCGGCCCCAGACCATCAGTCTCCTTCAGCCCCGTCAGGTTGAGCGTCGTCGTATCCTGAACGGCCAGCACCAGGTCTTCGTCACCAAGTCGCCTTGCCGTTGCCTT
>Ga0078972_1001002_pt3 | contig 100759 bp, 98 predicted proteins | sample YelNatPaOPGAMG01_FD_67568 | JGI IMG/M metagenome (GOLD analysis project Ga0078972, IMG submission 67568) | Hot spring thermophilic microbial communities from Obsidian Pool, Yellowstone National Park, USA - OP-RAMG-01 (SPADES assembly) (version 2) | ecosystem: Environmental > Aquatic > Thermal... | reverse complement strand
CCTTGTTAGTAATTGTTTCAAACTCATCCGAAGATATCCACAGCGCCTCAAAGAAAGAACCAGATTTCCTGATTGCATTCTCTATGTACTTACTCCTTGGGACATCACCTCTCTCAGCATCAATAAGCTTCAATATATCTTCATCAATGGAAATACTAATCTTCTGATTCGATGATTCTTGCATATAAATGTATCATATAATAATATTAATACTTTTACTACTAATCATAACGTTGCTACTTAATAACTCAAGGTGCCGTGAATATACGAGAACCAGAGAATTCTTGGGAACCATACCATTTATCCCAAACCTCTCAGAAATCCTCAATGATAATTGGAAAAATATTTGCCCCCGTAGGATTTATAAAAACGTGCTCGATCAAGACGCCAGTTCGGCAAAAACTCTGACATTCACAAATTTCTTTATCTTATCCTGAATTTCCTTGTTGAATGGCTAGTTTTCAAGCCTCCTGAGCTCATCTCCCAACGTGTCTTTGTAAGGAGTTGATCTGCTCCAGCAGAATTTGGAACACTTTTCTTCATTTTTCATAACATATAGGGGGAAGCCGTAATATGAATTTTACCGGTAAGACCTGATAGCTGGGAATAAGTATAAACTTCTCCAGGGATTTTAGAGCCATTTCTAGAATTTTATAAAGCGTAAATTCCTTTGTTTGTGTCAGCCCAGTTTTACAATGTTGTCTTGGTGGACGAAAGTATCATATTTATAGATCCGCGAGTAAGAATGGGGAAATTTTAATGAGATCGCCCAGAATGAGAATTAAAGAGGAAATTGCGGTCATGAAAATTGAATATCATTTTTATCCAAGATCATAAACAGAACTCACGGTCTCTTTTGCAATTGTTTTTTTGTTACATGCTTGGTTCCAAACCTTTCTGGGGAGGTATTGAAGATGTATCAGCATATTTGGTAACAGTTTTGGTATCATGGTGGCCTCTTAACATAACATGGGCAACGTGGATCGACTACAGATATACTTTAATATAGCTACGGTTGATTAGCTATAATGAAAATTCCATTGGCAAATCAACTGAAGAAAAGACAGCAGGTTGAAACTGCGTTTCTCCAGGATGAGATCATAAGGATCATCTATTTAACCACGGATGATATGGTTTTGCATGGTGGGACAGCTATATGGAGATGTTATTCTGGTAAAAGATTTTCGGAGGGCCTTGACTTTTACTCATTCTCATTTCCAAGTCTTACTAAACAGTTTGAAAAAATGGCATCATCCCAAGGGCTCAAGATTACAAAAATAAAAGATACGGGCAACGTTATATTTTCCACGATTTCAAGCGGCAAAACAACCGTGAAAATTGAGGTAAATCATACAAGAAAGGTAGAAGGAACCATCACCACGTATGAACTTGCAGATGGTACAGAAATAGAAATACTGAGTCTCACACCTGATCAGTTTATAGAGGAGAAAATTGATGCATACAATGACAGACTTTACATCAGAGACTTGTACGACATTTACCATCTGGTTAAATCATGCCGTATACTGGATTCTACTCGAACAAAGCTCAGACATTTTTTGGTGAATATTCAGCACCCTGTTGATGAGCCAATTCTCAAGTCAATCGTTTTCATAGGGCTGGCACCGACATTTGATAGCATGGTTAGCGAAATATGGAGAATCATTGCATGAAGTACATGAAGCAATTTACAGAGGAATTCAGCAAAAAGCCTGCCTTCGGAATAGATGAAGTTAAGGCTTTCCTTGGAAGGAGAAACGCATCTGAGGGATACTCTAAACTTCTGATTCAGAATCTGCTTAAATCAGGTCGAATTTACAAAATAACCAGAGGTGCATATACGTTCTACGATGAGGTACAGTATGTCGGATTTGCTTTTCTCCCATTCTACTATGGTCTTGAGGATGCCCTTTCATTACGGGGATTGTGGGATCAGGAAACCAATCCTGTTATTATAACGCCAAGAAAGGTGAGGAACGGGATCAGACAATTTGACTTCCGCAACTATCTCGTGAGGCGAATAAACAGAAATATGTTCTTTGGCTACACGCTATTGAAATATGAGCAATTTTATATTCCGGTTTCTGACGTAGAAAAAACCTTGATCGATCTGGTCTATTTTGGAATAAGAGTACCAGATGATGTTATTTCCACCATGATTCGGAAACTGAATCGGGAAACTTTCAATAGCTACCTGTCAGAATTACCTAAATGGCTCTCGAACCGCACAAGAATTATTGTTCGCAAAAAGAAATGGTGAAGCAAAAACAATTGTACTGGATCCAATCGATAGATTTTCTCGGTAAAACGGAGTGGGAGAGCAAAGTTTTAGGATTTGAGTAATATATTTATGGGCCCGACCGGATTCGAACCGGTGACCACCGCCTTGTAAGGGCGGTATCATAACCACTAGACTACGAGCCCTTTAAGCCAGGTATAATCATTTTGATGGTATAATATTTGCTCTTGTTTTCATTACCTCGCGATATCAGCCACGCCAGTTGAGGAAAAATATTAAATGCTAGACGTTATTTCCAAATATGGGCGAAGAATCCATAGATTCTGGTAAAAGGAACTTTCTTAAGGCGATGGTCGTTATCTCTGCTGGGGCAGCCGTTGCCGGGGTTCTGAAGGGTGTTGTTCAAAATATCATTCCCCCCTCTTCCGGACTTACTTCATTTCCAGAGTTAACCCTTTATTTCAACGGAAACCCGCTAAAATACAGTGATATCCCACCGAGTTTCACAGGTGGAAATATTGTCCTGTTTGACTACCCCCTCCAGAGCGACCCGAATTTCCTGCTTAATATAAGCAACGATAACAAGACTCCCACTCAGGTTGAACCCATGTCTGTATTCATACCAGCCACTGGTGGCACATACGAATCCCCTGGAGGTGTTGGCCCAGACAATTCTGTCGTTGCTTTCAGCGCGATATGCCAGCATCTTGGGTGCGTTCCCCCCATAATACATTATTATGCTGCCGGAAGCCCGGCTTTTCCTACTTATATTCACTGTGACTGCCACGGCAGCACTTACGATCCTAGCAAGGGTGCCAAGGTTATAACTGGACCAACAACCCATCCGCTCCCGGCAACGATACTGAAGTACGATGCTGTCACTGGTAATTTTAAGGTGGTCAGCATGACGGGCCCAACTATATATGGAAAGATTAGCGATTTGACCGGAGGTACTCCACTTCCAGAGGGTCAGACATACACCGAAGTAACAGTAGAATCGATTCAGGGATGAAGAGAGGTCAGATAATGGATATAGAGAAGTATAAATTCTGGAAGAAAAGACAGGACGTTGTGGAAGAAGTTGTTGATACCCTGAAGCTTAACGAACTGCCACTTAAGACAGTGCCAGACTACATGAGGAGAAAGAGGGGAATCTGGTACTGGACTGGCGCGCTAATTACCATTGCTTTTGTCTATCAGGTAATCAGCGGTCTTCTCCTTCTTATATACTACACTCCATCTGATCCATATTATACCACAGTTAATGTCATCATAGATACAGTGCCATTTGGTGCGCTTTTCCTGGCTTCCCATTTATATGGGGCTTATGCGATGATTGTCTTGATTTATATTCATCTCTTCAGAAACTATTTCATGGGAGCTTACAAGAAACCCCGGCGCCTGCAGTGGGTGACGGGAGTACTGCTTCTCGCAATTACCATAGGCGTTGGATTTTTCGGCTATTCAATGACCGGCGATGTTCTATCATCAGATGCGACTGATGTTGGTCGAGGCATAGCATTGTCAACACCAATACTTGGTGCAACCTTGGAATCCCTCGTATTCGGGAATGGGACTTCACTATCTCTCTTCACACACATGCTGTCCCTGCACATCATATTCACCGCGATTATAGGTCTGTTGTTCGGCTTGCATTTCTTCCTTGCAGAGGCAAACGGCATGATGCCATCAAACAGGAAATCCAAGTACACAGCTCCAGCTGTTGATAAGGAAGACCCTTCCTACAAGCCCTGGTTTCCATACAATATGGCGTTCATGGTTCAGCTGGCATTATACACCTTCGGTATTCTGATTATAATTCCTTCCATACTGATGCTCATAAATGGAAGCACTGTACCTGCAAGTGCCACAAATCCACCAATCCCGCCACTGTTCTCTCCATTCCCTAGCTTTGCGCCTACCAGTCCTTTTGCGGGATACGTTCCAGCCTATCCTCCGTGGTTTCTGCTGTTCATTTACAAGGCGGTTGATTTCCAGGTTTTCACTGGTCCCATGTCCCCCCTCATAGCGTCTACAGTTTTCGGTGTAGTTCCATTACTCTACTTCCTCCTGATACCGTTCATGGATGGAAGCAAGGATCTGCATCCTCTTGCCAGGCCAATGGTTACTGCCTTTGGCATACTCGCAGTCATTTACATGGTAATACTTTCAGCCTGGGGAGCGCTTTCACCAGGCATACCAATTCCGCCTTCAGAGGTATATGCGGTATTCATTCCACCTTGGGTAATAGTAGTTGGAGGAATGTACTTCCTTAACAGAATGTACAGGCAGAACAAGTTTAAGGTGACCTCAACGAAGTCCATCGCATCTTTCCTGCTCTTCATGTTTCTGTTAATATTCATGGTGATCGAACTGGCAGAGAATTTCTCAGCATTCATGAACCATACATCCGCGCTTAATCTTGTTTCAACCGTTCTGGCAGGCGGTGCAACTTCCTTTGTCGCATTTGGAACGATGAAGTCTGCCCAGGTTGCCGAGAGATATCAGCCCGTGAAGGAGCCCAAACAGCACGTTATAAGCGTCAACACAGCAGTGATTATATCTGCCATACTGGGAATATTCGCTGTTGCCGTGATCGCAATGATATCCATGCTGAACCCTGTTGGAGTTATTTCCGAGGGAGAATTTGGGCTTGGTCTGGGGGCGATACTCGTCATAAGCGGTTTGATTATGAGACTATACCGGGCGGCCTTCTATCATGAGTGATATTAGAGTAGACGGCTACAAATCAATAAGCTTCTGGCAGGAAGATAATATCGGGCTTGTTGTCCTGAGACCAGATGACAGTTCCAATCTTGAAATCTCCCACATTTCTGAACTTGTTACTGCAATTGGCACCGCTGCGATGGATGATGGTGTGAAGGCTGTTGCCATAACGGGACTGAACATGCGCTATGGAACAGGTTTCAACTTTGGTGACAGGAGGTCAACAGAAAATCTGATGGAATACTGCGGCGCTCTGCTGTCTCTTGTTTATTCAATAGAAAAACCTATTTTCACAATTGTCAACGGAAACGCCATCGATATAGGTTACGAGATTGCTCTTCTGGGGGACGTTGTGATATCCTCTAATGCAATAGAGGTTGGATTCAGTTCATCATACACGTTTATGCTGGGAGGGTCCATAACTTCTTCGCGGATGAAAAATCCCGGAAGAGGCAGAGCTGTTTCCGGAGTGAACGTGGATATTGCCTACAACCCGGAGAATCTGCTCGATGATGCCAAGAGATACATAACAGACCATTTCCTTTTTGATTATCCTCTTGTAAGAAGAAGGAGAATGATATCATTCAGGGAATCGCTTCTAGAGGAACGCGAACACTTTTTCAAACGCCGCGGAACTCAGATACCGGGATAAAATATAATGATCAGCCCGGTTACTATGACCGCACTAAGAGAGGCAAAGAGATTTACCTCACCCTTTGTCAATTTTCCACTGTTTTCGAAGGCGGCTCCGAGAACGCTGTCAATCTGGCAACCTATGAATCCCATTATTCCTATTGCAATAATTGGCAAGGGATCAAGATTTCCGTGCCTGAGCAGGCTGTATGTTATTGAGATTATAAAAGAACCAAGCAGTGCTGCAAGCTCTCCAATCAACGAAATGCCACCGTTTATTCCTCTCGTTGTCCTGCGGAAGGTGGTGATCATGAACACCTTCTTGTCCATAATTCCCAATTCCGAGGCGAAGGTGTCCGAAGCTATAACGGCAAATGAAACGGCAAACAGCGTGAAATATGGAACTTGAACCGGGTGCAAGAAGTGCAAAACCGCAATTCCGAGACCTATTAGTGCTGCGTATACCACATTTGAGGTCTTCCTTTCTCCCTCCTTCCCCTCCTGCATAGAGATATTCTTCTTCTGCTTCAGGAAAGATATGGTTGCAATGTGAGAGACAGCTGCAAATACAATCATCAAAATGAGCCAATCCAGCGATCCAAGAACCGCGACGAACAGCCCAACTACGAAAGCTGCAATACTGCCCTTTAGGTCAAAGATATTAAGTGCTCTTGACGTGCCAAACAATATTACGAGAAATACGATAATCAGGAGAAAAGAGTCTACGGAAATCAGTACCTACCATCCGCGCTCCTGCAGTCGCATTTCCTTTGGCATGGATTCCACGTCCATACCGGCCATGCCGGACAGGTTTTCCGATACGTTTCCTATAAGTTTGAAATCCTCGTAGTTCTCCACGGCTTCAACCACTGCCCTCGCCATCTTCTCAGGCTCTGGAGATTTGAATATGCCGCTTCCAACAAAGACTCCATCTGACCCAAGTTGCATCATGAGCGCTCCATCAGCAGGCGTGGCCACTCCTCCAGCAGCAAAGTTGACGAGAGGTAACCTACCCATTCTTCTTATCTCCTTAAGGATCTTCAGGATTTCTCCTCTTATCCTGTCTTCTCCTATTCCAGCGAATAGATTGTGCATTGAAAGTGAAGTCTCGTTTCCAAACAGATCTCCTGACACAGTTTTTCTCAAACTCCGATAGGAATCCGTCATATTATCTGCAACTCTCTCAAGGTCCTTGATCCCCAGTGATTTAAGCACAGCTATGCTTTCGCTGACTACCCGGATGTGTCTTACTGCCTCAATTATATTTCCAGTACCCGCCTCCCCCTTTGTCCTTATCATTGCGGCTCCCTCAAATATCCTCCTGACTGCTTCCGAAAGGGTTCTCGCGCCACAGACAACCGGCACCTTGAATTCTTCCTTGTACAGATGGAAGAATGGATCAGCAGGGGTAAGCACTTCGCTCTCATCCAGCATGTCAACTCCCAATGCCTCGAGGACCCGTCCTTCCGATATATGGCCTATCCTGACCTTAGCCATTACCGGGATGGATACAGCTGCCATTATCTCCTTGATCTTAGCTGGATCAGCCATTCTTGCAACTCCTCCTGCCGCACGGATATCCGCGGGGACCCTCTCCAGGGCCATGACAGCTACTGCTCCTGCAGATTCAGCGATCTTTGCCTGAGCAGCAGTAGTAACGTCCATAATTACACCGCCCTTTGTCATCTTGGCAAATCCTCTTTTGATGAGTTCATCACCAAACCTGAGGTCGGAAAGATTCAGTTCCTTGTTCATGATTGATAGGCATTCAAAGAAAATATAAATATATGGTGATTCGTAGGTGTCCTATTTTCTGATTTATAAAGAAAGGAAAGCAGGTAGATCGTATACGCATTTAATCCGGTCATTCAAACGCAAAGCCCTCTTTCACTTTTGAGCTGAGCAATATGCAATCGCTTTAACCATCCCTGAATACCGTTTGCATATGGTGAATGTTTTCATATCAAGGTTCGCGGCTGAATTCTTGATGATCCTTAATGTGGATTCAATGTCCTCATGACATATTCCATCGGAGTAAGTTATGGTCATTTGTGCAACACTCCGTTCTGATCGCTTTCTATTTTGGTCTTGCCATTTATTCCCTTTCCACTAAATTGTGATAATTAGACCCATTGAAAATGTTGCACGCCCTTTAACGGCGGAGCCTAAATGAAATCCCAGATATCCTGACTGTAAGGCAATATGTATTTGGCAAGGACTCTTCCTCTCATCTTTCTGGCTATGTTATATAGAACTGAATAATATTCATAAAGAATGGCACTTGGGAGGAAAACCGTTACCTCTAAGTTTCCATCACGCGGTTTGACAAAATATCTCAGTCTCATTATGTGGTCACTGTTTGAAACATCCCTTATCATATCTAAAATATCGTTGCCTGTCTCAAGTTCGAATATACCCTCATCCTTCGAGATTGCATTGACCCCTTCTATCAGTCCCGCTGAAGCAGAGTTGCTGTATAAAACTGCCTTGAACTTGCCATTCTTCATATTGCTGTTCTTTATTTCCGCCATCGAGTCCACATTATGCGCAAGTTCAGATATCGTTCTGTCTTCCCCATTAAGCCCGATAATGTATGTAACAAGAGACACCGGATATTCAGAATTTATAAGGTCCATGGTCTTCATTATGCCCGGGTTTGGCCCAAGCCATTCGACTCTGGAATTTTCCATATCTTCTGTATAGTCCGAAAGATCCTCCGATACCATGGGCAACTGGGAGCTGTGGAACCTTGCATATATATTCAGGAAACCATTGTTCATGTCTGACCTGTTGATGATGAACGAAGGTATTTCCATTAGCTTGTTTATAATTCTTAGATCTTTTACATTATTTATTCTTGAATCGATAACAAAGGAATTCTCCTTTTCAATTCCGTGGTACTTTTTCAAGGCTATTTCAAGTTTATTGTTTTTTGGCTCCTTGGGAAAATATGTACTCATCCACGTTTCTCCGTCACGACCGAATAGGAAAACGGGGAACTTGCCTTTAATTTCCTTTGTGAGATCGAAGAGCTCTGTATTCTGCCTGACACGAAGTATGACCCGCATGTCAAGTTTCCTATCTATGTCTCTTACAAGCATGATCGAACAATTCGTAAGTATTTAAAAGGTTATTGCATAGGTCTGATTATTTTCAAATATTCCGGTATATTCTTTAAAGACAAGCCTGTAGTAAACGTTGTCATGAAATCAAACAGTAGGGTGCGGTCATTAAACCATTCTTTCAGTGGGCATAAGTTCGTCCTCTCTTCTGCGACTTTGGTGTCAAAGACCCGTGCACTCCGATTATAATTTATAATGTCACGGCATACTGGATTCATAATGTATGAGCTTCTTGCGATAATTCTAAAGTTCATCTCAATTGTATTCGGCGGAATACTCGCCGGGTTTATTGGCTCCTTAACCGGGCTTGGTGGCGGCACTGTTCTTGTTCCCCTTCTTAGCATATTTTATGGCGTTCCCATAGTTTTTGCAACAGGGGCGAGCCTGATATCGACAATTGCGACCTCGGCAGGATCTGCAAGCGCCTATACCAAGGAAAAGATTGCAAACATAAAGATCGGGGTTGGGCTGGAAGTTGCAACAACAATCGGAGCGGTTGTCGGATCGCTTCTGACAGTGTACTTGGATCACCATGCCTTGACGTGGCTCATTTACGTGATATTCGGGATTGTGCTTCTGGGATCGCTGGTACCAGCAGTAAAACGTGGGCAAAGTGAATTGCCTCCCCACACAAGACCGGATTGGACAACGCGTATCTTCGAGCTGTCCGGCAAATATCATGACGCAAGGCTGAAGAAGGATGTAAACTATAACGGGATAAGATGGTGGCTTGGCGAGATAATAATGTTCTTCGCGGGTACGGTATCTGGCCTGCTGGGTATTGGCAGCGGGGCTCTCAAGGTCCTGGGGATGGACTGGGCAATGAACCTGCCAATGAAGGTCACCACCACTACCAGCAATTTCATGATTGGGATTACAGCAGCCACAGGAAGTTCCATCTACTGGTATTCAGGATATATCCAGATATTCATTGCTGCCGCAACTGCCATTGGTGTCGTGATCGGGGCGTATTTTGGTGCAAAGGCATTGGTCAAGATAACAAACAAGGATATACGATGGATATTCCTGGCGATTCTCTCTTTTCTTGGAGTTGAGATGATTATTCGTGGCTTTGTCACCGATAACATATTTTTCATAGTCCCCTTGATTCAATTCTCTATTTCCATCGTAATCGCAGTGGTCTTCATATCTGTGCTTTACGTGCATAATCTGAGGAGGTTGAAATCCGTTGAGGCACTTTGACGTTTACAGGATTATCAGCGCCTCGTTGAGAACAGGTGTGATATTGAGCATGGCGTCCATTATAAGCGGCATAGTTATAATCATGGTCAAGGGAGGAGCAGATGGCTACACCCTGGCCCAGATTGCAAGCTACTCAAGGAGCCAGACACTATATTCATCCCTTATCCCGCTCAACAACCTGTTTACCGGCATGTATCAGGTGGACGGAGCTTTTTACGTCGCATTCGGCCTGTGGGTCCTTATATTCACTCCCATCACTGTGGTTGTCATTGCCTTGATCTCATTTATAGAGACTAAGAACAGGCTGTACATAGCACTTTCATCGTGCGTACTGTTTGTGCTGTTCTTCGCTATGCTTGTGGTACCGCACTTTTTATCCTGAAATGGTGTATTTCCAAGCTAGATAAGGTTTATAACTGTCAAACAGATTTCCTGTGGGATCAAGTAAATGCTCAATTTCGAACGTGTCAAACAGAGTCATGAAGATCCGAAAAAGAGGATCAAATCATTCGAAATTGAGCCTGTAAAGGAATACACTGACAACGAGGCGTACGCCGAAGCCAGCAGGTGCATAGGGTGCAATATCTGCACACAGGCGTGTCCTGCCAGCCTTGACATAGGAGGGTACATCCGAAGCACAGCGGTAGGAGACCCGGCACAGACTGTCAGGATAGTATTTGAGACACTGCCTTTCCCGGCAATAATCGGCAGGGTGTGCACTCATCTCTGTGAAGATATCTGCGTTCTTTACGACGAGGGTGGTCCCATAGCAATAAGGCACATCAAAAGGTATGCCGCGGATAAGTTCAGCGATTACGGTAAAATAATAAGCGTCCCCAAGAAAAAGTTTGTAAACAAGAAAGTTGCCATAATTGGCGGTGGACCTGCTGGTCTTACCGCAGCGTTCTATCTTTCAATTCAAGGGGTAAGGGTGGTAATATACGAGGCCCTGCCTGCGCTCGGCGGCTTCATGAAAACCGGAATTCCCAGGTACAGACTGCCCCAGGATGTCCTGGACAAGGAAATCAATTTCATACTTTCGCAGGGTGTCGAAGTTCATCTCAATACTGTTGTAGGAAAGGATATCAAATTTTCTGAGATAATGCAGAACAATGACGCAGTCTTCATGTCCATAGGGACGCACAAGCCACACATGACAGGAACTCCCGGGTCAGATGCGCCAAATGTTTATCACGCGATGAATTTCCTGCAAAGAGTAAGCCTTGGGGAAAACATAGATGTCGGCAACGATGTCGTCGTAATCGGAGGAGGATTCACTGCAAATGACTCATCAAGAACGGCTATGCGCCTCGGTGCCAAGAACGTTATAATCATGTATCGCAGGAGAGAACAGGACCGGCCTGGCTATCCATCACTCAATGCGGAAGAGGAGCTTGAAGAGTCCGTTGAAGAGTTTGTGAAATATGAGTGGGAAGTCACTCCATTTGAATACGTTCAGGAAAACGGCAGGGTGGTTGCGGTTAAGTACTGGCAGAATGAAATGGTCGTTGAGAAAAGCGGAAGGGCAAAGCCTGTACCGATCAAGGACAAAGTGCATGAGATAAAGGCAGATACCGTCATAGAGGCAACCGGTCAGGAAACGGACTACTCATTCATAGACCCTGAGTACCTGAGAAACTTAAGGCTGACGCCGCAGGGTCACGTGGTCGTCGATGATGTAGGGATGACATCCATCCCCGGGCTGTTTTCAGGTGGTGATTCTACAAATATGAACAAGGATCTTATTTCCGCTGTCAGGGACGCTGACAAATCCGTCATGGGAATACTTGAGCACCTGAATCTCATGGATACGGTTTACGATGAGAAACTTCCGATCCTGGACAGGTGGAAAACATATTCCGCTTCCGCTGGAAGAAGAACCTAGACCCTTGGGATCTTCTGGAACTCCATTGAATGCAGGCTCTCCATTTTAGAATATCCGTGCACAACCCTTTTCCACGTAAGTTTCAGTCCCATGTCCCGGAATTGCATCATCCTGTCGGTTATACCCTCATCGGTGCTGATTTCGTAATAATTTATCACGCCTCCGTCATTCAGGGCTGCGTATGCACTTTTAATGAAGTTGAATGCGTCGTGAGGCAGGTTCATTATTATCCTGTCGAATTTGCCGTGTCTTGAGATCTCCGAAGAGGAATCTGCACAGATAGCATCGATGGTACCCACCAGCCTGTTGATCTTGACATTTTCTCTGAGGATTTCTATGGCGTCGCAGTTGGAGTCGATTGCGATCACCCGTACCTTCGCATTCCTAGCAATTGATATGGAGAAGGGACCAATGCCGGAGAACATGTCGCACACATATTCCCCGTCCCTTATCCTGCTGGAAATTAGCAGTCTCTCCGTTGCCAGTCGGGGTGAAAAATATGCCTTTCTGACATTTACCCTCAGGTTGATTCCATTCTCCCTGTACAGTGTTTCTGGCAAATCCTCACCGGCAAGGAGATCAAGGGTTCTTTTACGATGATCGCCCTTGACTCCGCTGTCCAGGTATACCGTCCGGACACTCTTCCTGGTCCGCAGTATCTCTTCTGCCTTTGCTGAATAATCCTTACCGTCAGTGTTCTTGATTATGGCAATGTGTCCAATTACGTCAAATGAACCGGGCTGAACCAGTGGCCTCAATCTTTCCTCCCTTGGCTTTCCGTTCAGATCTACGACTGTTCCAGGAATAGATTCTGGAATGGTATCTGTCGATTTTACCGGTATGAAGACCATTTCCCCAGAGTTGTATATTTTGTATGCAGGATCTATAATCCCCATCTTCTTCAGAATGGTTATTGAACCCTGAGCTTCTTCCCTGTTCACGGAAACGTGAAGTGTCATCTGTACCTTCCCTTAATCCGCTTTGCATGATCCACGGTCTCGTTCGCCAGCTTGGAGGAAAAGCCGAAAATTCTTGAGATGTCCGAGGGCTGTGCGGAAGCCACCTGATCAATAGTCCTGTAACCAGCCCTGTGAAGCCTCCTGGCTCTGACCCTTCCTATGTTCGGTATTGTGATTAGCGAAAGCACATCCTCCTTGATTCCCTCCTTAATCCTTATATTCAGGCGCTCCAGTTCCCCCCTGATCTCAGGCTTGAACAATTCCGCCAGCCTGGAAAGCGAATATGAAATCCAGTCAGCCGATGCTATCTTGCTCTGCACGTCCCCGGGGCCTATATTAAATTTCTCTGTTATATCTATAACAGGAACCTCTTCGATCCAGTTCTTCAGTACTATTGCCGTTTTTGCGGCCGAAAAATTGTCATCGTCATCATCGAAAACTTCTATTTCTTCAAGGAAATTGCTTATATATGGCATGTCCCCTGTTCTGGCGGAAAAATTGATCATGTCTGGCGTCCTGCATATATAGAAGAGGGCCAGATCAATGGAATGGGACTTTTCAAAGTATTCCCTGAGTATCAGGGCAGTTTTCGGTTCTATGTAAAGATCACTGACAGTCTTCCCGAATGTGGTCGCTTCGTAGTTTCCCATCCTTTCCCTGATAAAATCCTCTGATACAAGGAACCCAATGGTTTTCTCTAGATCAGCGTATATGTCAGAGATTACATTCTGTTGCCCAAAGAATGTCGATCCGAAGAATTTCTTCACCTCTTCGAGGTTTTTCGCAATTCCCGTTGAAACCAGTGCAAGAACGTTCATCTGCAGTGCGCGCCTTCCTCCGAAAATGGAGATGATGGGTTCAGATTCTCCAGAAAGGTATTCACGTGCCTTCTCTACGGCGCTATCCGTTGAGGCATAGATCAGCGCTCTGCCCTCAGTGTCATACCCCGGCCTGCCCGCCCTTCCAAGCATCTGAAGTATCTCGATTTTCTTCACATACTGGCTGTAACCATCCATGAATCTGCTCATGTCCCTGACAACCACGGTACGCGCAGGAAGGTTAACCCCTGCAGCAAGGGTTGGCGTCGCAACCAGTACCTTGATGTACCGTTCCCTGAAAAGTCTCTCTATGGTATCCTTCTCCTTCATGGAAAGCCCTGCATGATGAAATGAAACACCCTTTCTCAACAGGGATTTGAGCATCTCCTGGTATCTGTCAGCGTCATCCCCTAGATCGACGAGGCTTTCCTCCAGAAAGACGTATTTTCCAGTGATGGGCATTATCTGCTTTGCAAGAGCTTCTGCCCTGTTCCTGGAGTTGACAAACACGAGAACCTGCCCACCGCCTTCGATATCTCCGCTTATTATGTCATCCAGGTAGTTCTTTCCGCTCACCTTTTCAAGTTTCCCATCCGTATATTCTATTTCATTTCCGTTGATTACTCCATACCTCAGCGGGACCGGCCTGAAATCGCTGCTGATCAGTTTGCTCCTGAGCCACCTGGCCATGTCCTCTCCATTGGAGATTGTGGCGGATAGCGAGATAATGGTGAGGTCAGGGTTGAGGTACATGCAGGCGGACAGTACCATCTCAAGTTTTGGTCCGCGGTCCGGATCGCCTATGAGGTGAGCTTCATCAGCTATGATGAGTCCCATATCGTACAGGATGGAAGGGTCATGCCTTATCATGGAATCCGCTTTCTCTGAGGTACATACAACAACGTCATAATCCTTTATGAAGGAAGGGGAAGAGTCAACATCACCGACAGCTATGGTAACTCTCATTCCAAGCTTGCGGAGTTTTTTCAGATCATCGAACTTCTCCGATGCCAGGGACTTAAGCGGAACGATATAGAGAGATTTAAGCCCAATCTTCTGCTTTTCCATGATTGCCGCATATGCGATCAGGGTCTTTCCCGATGCAGTTGGAACAGTTACCAGGACATTGGTGCCGGCACGAATTGTTTGAATGGCTTCCTGTTGATGTGGATACAGTTCGTGATCGCCACCCGCGATCTCAATGAATTCCTCGGGATATCCAAGTTCACTTACCTTCATTTGCCAATGGAGATTACTGCACACTTAAAATACCATTTCCATTTTCCTGACATGTGTACGATCGGAGATCCTGCAATAATTTTTAACCGCCTTGCAATAAATGATACTGTGACGCCAAGGCCATACATAATAATCAACGTTGCCCAGAGCCTCAACGGCATGATTGCCGGAAGGGGTGGGAGGAGGGTATCTATATCATGCGATGAAGACATGAAGCGCGTTGATGGCATCAGGAGATCTGTTGATGCCATAATGGTAGGCGCGAATACCGTGATAAACGACAATCCTTCACTTACCGTCAGAGGGGAAAATGTGACCAACCCAAGGAGGATTGTGCTGGATAACAAGCTCCGGGTTCCAGAAACCTCTAATATATTTGATGGTACAGCTGAGACAATTATTTTCACGTCGCAGAAGGGCAGGAAAATCCAAAATGCCCGGGTGATGGTGCGAGACGAGGTGGACCTTGATGCCGGAAAGATCATGGCAGACCTCTACGACCTTGGGTTCAAGCGTATTCTAGTGGAGGGTGGGAGAACGGTGATAGACGAGCTTTTATCGGAAGGCCTCTGCGATGAATTCTTCGTCTACGTGGGGAACATACTCATACGCAATGGGCTGCCCCTCTTCCAGCCTCAAAGGGACATCAGGGACATAGTTATGGGGAAAACTATTATTGGGAATGGCGTGCTTTACACACTGGACTGTAAGAAACTGAAGGGTGAATAAAGTGGAAGAAAAAGGATTTTTAAGGCTGCAATGGGCAAGGGAACATATGGATGTCATCTCGCAGATACGCCCCAGGTTCATTAAGGAAAAACCGTTCAAAGGGATCAAGGTCGCGATGGCGCTTCACGTGGAGGCAAAAACAGGGGTATTCGCCCTGCTGCTTAAGGAAGGGGGGGCAACGGTAAACATGGCATCCTGCAACCCTCTCAGTTCGGATGACAGTGTCGTCGCTTCACTTAAAAGTGACTATTCAATGAAAGTTTTTGCAAAGAAGGGCGAAGATGAGAAGGAATACTATGAGAATCTCAACAAAGCCCTGGACATAGGGCCGGACATAATCGTGGACGACGGAGGGGATCTCGTAAAGCTCGTGCATGGTGACCGCAAGGAATTGCTTCCACACGTGATAGGCGGGAACGAGGAGACAACAACTGGCGTGGTAAGGCTCAAGGCCATGGAAAAGGACGGGGCATTGAAATTCCCTATGTTCGACGTTAACGATGCACAGATGAAGCACCTCTTTGACAACAGGTATGGCACCGGCCAGAGCACACTTGATGGAATCATGAATGCAACCAATATTCTGATAGCTGGAAAGAAGGTCGTAGTGGCCGGGTACGGGTACTGCGGGAAGGGGATAGCACTCAGGATGAAGGGCATGGGAGCGAGGGTCAGCATCACGGAGATTGACCCTGTAAAGGCAAACGAGGCACTCATGGAAGGTTTCAGCGTCGAGAGGATGGAGGATGCAATAAAGTCAGCTGACATGGTTGTGACAGCTACTGGAATGAAGGACGTCGTGACTTACGATCATATGCTGAACGCAAAGAAGGATGTTATACTGGCAAATTCCGGGCACTTCAACAATGAGATTGCTGTATCAGACCTTGAGAAGAGAAACATGGGGATTGTTCCTGTAAGGGAGAGTGTCAAGAAGTTCAAGCTTGAAAACGGCAACACAGTTAATCTCATCGCGGATGGCAGGCTTGTAAACCTCGCATCAGGGCAGGGGCATCCGGTTGAGATCATGGATCTGAGTTTTGCGCTTCAGGCACTGGTGGCGGAGTATCTCGTTTCCAATGGTTCAGATCTTGAGAAAAAAGTTTATTCGGTACCGGAGAGCATAGACAGGTATGTGGCAGAGATCAGGCTTCAGGCTCTTGGAATAACACTTGACCGGTTGACTCCCCAGCAGGAAAAATACGCAAATTCGTGGGAAGAGGGGACGTAGTACCTTACCCCATCATTTTTGGATTTGCCAGTTGATTATATATATTAGTAAGGATTTAGTATTATGGGATTTCTGGATTATTTCAAGCAGCCTGATATGCTGGTTAACCTATCACCGGACGACTTTGAGCGAAAGATGAAGGAAGAGGGGACAAAACCCATAGATGTGCGGACACAGATGGAATACAGACATGGCCACATCGAAGGGGTGGAACTGCACCCCCTTTCCTCAATTAAGGATCTTGCGCCCCAGCTGGATAAGAATTCACACTACCTTCTTGTATGCGCAACCGGGCATCGCAGCAGAGCAGCCTCTGCAGTGCTCATCAGGAACGGAGTAACAAAGGTCAGCCACCTTGAGGGTGGCATGCGTGCGTGGCGCGGCTCCAGCAAGCCTGTAGTAACCGAAAAATGATTCAACACGCAAACATATAACGTCCGCAGCAATTATTAAGGTTTCTCACATTCAAGGAACATGAAAAAGATAATGCTGATCGTTCTTGACGGGCTAGGAGACAGGCCAAACGATGTCCTTGGGAACATGACCGCGCTGCAGGCAGCTTTCAGGCCAAATCTTAATTTCATTTCAAGCAAAGGGATGAACGGCCTCATGCATCCCATTTCTCCAGGTATAAGGGCGGGATCCGACACGTCGCACCTCTCCCTTATTGGTTACGATCCTGAAAAAGTGTATACGGGAAGGGGGCCGTTTGAGGCCATGGGCCTTGGAATGGAAGTCAAGGCTGGCGATATAGCATTCAGGGCAAACTTTGCATCCCGTGATGATTCCATGAGAATTCTTGACAGAAGAGCGGGGAGGATAACATCTGGCACCGCTGAACTGGCCAGGGCTCTCAACATGGAGATCGGCGGGGTCAAGTTCATGGTGAAGGAGGGGGTGGAACATAGGGCTGCGCTGGTAATGCACGGAACAGGGCTCTCTCCCAATGTCACGGACTCAGATCCGCACGAGGCGGGAAAGAAAGTTTCAAGCGTCAGCGCCACTAAGCCTGACGGAGAGGCCACCGCATCATTGATAAACAAATTCCTTGTGGAATCCAGGAAAATACTGGATGAGATCGATGTGAACCACGATCGGATCAGGGAAGGACTTCCTCCAGCAAACGAGTTGCTGCTCAGAGGTGCCGGCATCGCCCCGAAACTGGAACCATTCAGCGATCGATACAACATGAAAGGGGCGTGCGTGGTGGGGATACCGATGATCTCCGGGATATGCAGCCTAGCCGGAATTACTCCCCTCAGTGTTGCAGGAGTTACTGGGAGGGTCGATACGGATTACCGGGGGAAGATAAAGGGCGCAATTGAGGCACTGAAGACATATGATTACGTGCTCGTGAACGTAAAGGCACCGGATATAGCAGGTCACGATGGCGACCCCATACTCAAGAGGGATGTTATAGAGAAAATTGATGACGCTGTCGGACAGCTGATCCCCCTGGCTGAGGATACAGTGATATGCATAACGGGTGACCACAGTACGCCATGCTCCATGAAGGACCACTCCGGGGATCCGGTTCCAATAGTGTTCTACTCGGACGGCATTATAAGAGACAGGACCGCACAATTCGACGAGATAAGCGCACAGCAGTCAGCGCTGAGGTTGAAAAGCGGAGACGTTATGCAGTATTTGCTGCAGCTATCCGAGAGGTCTGAAAAGTATGGAGCGTGAATCTGAAAAGTATCACGTTCCCATAGGATATCTTTAAATATCAAATTGTTGTGTCATGTCTGACGTAGTATGACAGGATGGAAACGTTCGATATTTGAGGAAATGGCTGAAAAAATCAGGGTCAGGAGCATTTTCCGCCTGGACAAGAAGAAACAGAAAAAAGCCTCACTTAATTATTCACAGTCCAAGGGGATAATGTATGCCCTCATATTTTCAATGCTGCTCTGGTGGATACCAATAGCAGGCCCGGGAATTGCCGGGTACATGTCCGGCCGGAAATCCGGTTCCATAACCAAGTCCCTGATGTCTGCACTTGTGGCAGATGCCCTGATAACCTTCGCGATGGTATCACTAGCGCCCTTCACATCAGGCCCGTTCGGAGTGATGTCTGCATACCTTCGCAGCGGCATAGTCACTGTCTCAGGATCGTCAATTTTCGTTGTATCAAATTTCGCGACGGACCTGAACACATATTATGGATTTGTAAAGACCATAGCTGTGGTTCTCCCCAGCGCAATCGTTACGCTCACCATATTCAGCTACGTTGGCGGGTTCGTGTCTAGCATGAAACTATCCGAGGAAAACTTCAACTACAGCTTCGTGAAGAACGAGGCAGGGATCTCATCGTGGCGTAAGCCAAAGGTGGAGCTCCGGGACAGAACCATTACACCTTTCACCGGCGACAGAAGAGACGACGATACCGCCATAGGATGGTCAAGAACGGATTGACATCCTGCATATTCAGCGTTCCTCAAATTTCATCATTCTACCGTCAGAATAAGTTCTGAAATAAAAGTTGAAAGTCTCTTTTCCGGACCTGGCCGTGCATTGCCTTCCAGAGGAGAAATTTCCCTTAAGGTCGATGTGGTCAATGTTCTTCCACCCCTTCCTCTTCTTGACCTCCAATACCATGTTTTCGAATATGTCAGCGCATATGTTGCAGCAGAAGAACATCCTGTCTCCGTCTATTTCCCGGTAGTATTCCCCCCAGGTTGCATCGCATAGAGCGCATCCATGCGTGTTATTTGTTTCCAAGCATAACACCTCTTTCCAGCCTTGCCTCAAGATAATCACTGAATGCTCCGGCTGACCGCAAATAGGCATACTGTATTTCCTCGATATCTTCATTCTCCGCGTACTTTTCAACAAAGTCAAGTGCCACGTAGGAGTGGGATACATCAGCTTCATATCCTTCCATCAGGAAGGCCTTAACCGCTGCAGGAACCCTGCTATCTGACAGGATGGACGGATTGAAGTATGCGTACTTAGCGCCATGGGTTGAAAGATCCCGGTTTGCAATGAGTTCGAGGGAATGCATGGCTGCCATTGTTGATATCCAGCTTCCCGAGGCTGCAAGTTCATTCCATATCTTCACGGCTTCTGCCGTCTGTCTGAGCGGTTTCTCTGCCAGAATAAAATTTCTTTCGAGTCCAAGTGATTCTCCCATCCTGATCAGGAGTTCGTGGTGTGACGGCTCCGAGGCACCGTAGCCGTGCAGTTCTGTCATTATGTTCTCCAGCTCATAGGACTGGACATCGTCTAATTCAGTCTTTGCGATGACATATGAGCATGATCTGATCCACTGCTTCAGGAAGTGGTGATGCTCGACCACATATCCCCTTATCACTTCAGGATCATACTGCTGCATTGCCAGTATGAAGGGGTGCGGTGAATCTCCCCTGAATCTCTTCACAAAATCATTAATTATCCACTTTTTGATGCCGCCGGATATATGGTAGAATGCCATAAGGGAAAACATAAGGTCTTCAGCCTTCATGAGATTCTTTGATATATTCCTGTTCAGCCATGAAACATGCCTGAAATCGCTTAACCTGGATTGTTCTATAAAGTGTTCCGCAAGCATGCGGTAGTCTCCACTATGAAATTTCAAGCCGCATACCGGGCAGAATGTCATGATATTACAAGCGAAATTCAATAGATATACGTTTTGTCACTTTCCCGCGCCAATACCTTAAGGAAATTATCTGTGTGGCATTATTATGCTAAACCTTTGATTGGCGTGGACAAAGTAATCGCCCGAAGGAAATTTCAGGGTGTGAATAATTATTATACTGCCCAACATTTTCCAAACCATGATAGATGTCAAGCTCCTGAGGGAGAAGCCCGAGATATTCTACGATTCCTGCAAGAAACGCTTCTTTGATACGTCAGTTCTTGACAGGTTCTTCACGCTTGATGAGGCATGGAGGGAGAAGCTGAGGGAGATCAACGATCTGAAACACGAGAAGAACAGCCTTACCGAAGTAATCTCCAGAAGCGTGAAGGCCGGATCTGATGTAGAGAAGGAAAAGATCATGGTCAAGGCATTGAACCATCGTATTGCCGAACTCGAGGAATCCCAGAAAAAAATTTCAGACGAACGGGACGGCACGCTCCGGATCATACCAAACCTGATCCATGACGATGTTCCAGTTTGCAGGGGGGACGAGAACAACCAGCTGGTCAGGTATTTTGGGCATGCCAGGGTTTTCCGCGAGGACAGGGATACATTCATCAGGGACTCGGGCAACGCCGGGGATTACGAGCTTCTGGACAGCAGACCCGTAAGCCACGTAGACATGGTAAAGGATCTAGATCTTGTTGATCTGGACAGAGCAGGGAAAATCTCAGGAGCAAGATTCTTCTTCATAAAGAACAGGCTCTTCAAGATCGAGCAGGCTCTCATCAATTACGCAACGGATTTCCTTGCTGAGAGGGGATTCACCGTGATTGAGCCGCCGCTGATGATCAATTATGAATCAATGGCGGGAGCCACGGATATAGAGACGTTCAAGGACTCGCTCTACAAGATCGAGGGTGAGGACCTTTACCTCATATCGACATCCGAGCATGCAATAGCTGCGATGCTTAAGGATGAAACCCTTGAGGAGGATGAACTGCCGGAAAGGGTGGCGGGAGCTTCACAGTGTTTCAGGAGGGAGGCAGGTGCTCATGGAAAGGACACAAAGGGCATATTCAGGGTTCATCAGTTCAACAAGGTGGAGCAGTTCATTTTCTGCAAACCGGAAGATTCATGGGATTATTTTGCCGAGATCGTTGCCAACAGCGAGAAAATATACCAGAGTCTGGGCATTCCATACAGGATAGTCAATGTCTGTTCGGGAGAGCTTGGATACCTTGCAGAGAAAAAATACGACATGGAAGCATGGTTCCCGTCGCAGGGAAAGTTCAGGGAGATTGTCTCCATATCCAATGACACAGATTACCAGGCAAGGTCACTTGGAATAAAATACAGGACCAAGGACGGAAACAGGTATGTTCATACACTGAACGGCACTGCAATAGCCACTAAGAGAATTCTGGTAGCTATTATGGAGAATTTCCAGTACGATGGAGGCAGATCCTTCAAGGTGCCAGACGTGCTTGTTCCTTATACTGGATTTGACAGCGTCAGCAAGGAAGATTGAGTCAGATATCCTGACCCATTCTTTCACTGGTGATGCCCTTCCCGTGGATTCCTGGAAAATCCCTGTCACTTACTTCTTCAATTAGCCCCGGAATCGGTTCAATCCTGCAGTTGTACATACTCTGATCAAAGCCGGTTTCCAATGTTCCCACCCTATTTTCCGTGGAAGGCTTCAGGGTTATGGGCCAATCCTTCTTGCAGACCAGGACTTTATATCCGCCAGCGTTTGATCCCCTGCCAGAAGACTTGATACGGTACGAACGATGCCATTTGCGGGTACAGCCATTTCCTGATGCCGTGTTGATTCTGCAACAACGTTCCTTGCTTACCGCATGTGATCGCCTGACATTCCGCCAGCATAACACAGGAAAGGAAAATTTGATTCCTCGTGTTGCATTACCAATCTAACACAAATGGGAATATCATCACGCGTCGGTGACCTTGTTGGTCAGATATACGAAAAAGCGCTTATGAACGAGATAAGCCAGAATAAAGTACCCACTCATATAGGCATTATAACAGATGGCAACAGGCGTTACGCAATGGCTCTCGGAATAAGCACAGACGAAGGCCATGTTGCAGGCAAGAACAAACTCGAGGATGTGCTGGACTGGTGCAGGGAGATCGGAATAAAAGTTGTGACGGTTTACGCATTCTCCACGGAGAACTTCAGGCGGGACAAGAAGGAGATAAACTTTCTCTTCAAACTGATAAACCAGAGCCTCATAGACCTGATGAACGACGAGAGAGTCAAAAAGTATCACATCGGTGTTAAGGTCATAGGGGAAAAGATAAATCTTCCAGATTTCCTGGTCAACACCATCAGGGAAGTGGAGGAAGCAACTTCCACAAACAGGGATTTTCGACTGAACCTGGCCGTCGGATATGGCGGCAGGGAGGAGATAATCAATGCAGTCAGGAAGATACTGAAGGACGGAATTGACGGAAAGATAAAGCCTTCAGAAATTTCAGAGGCAAAGTTCAGGGAATATCTTTATGACGGGAACATTCCGGATCCTGACCTCATACTCCGTACCAGCGGGGAGGAAAGGGTATCTAACTTCCTGATCTGGCAGAGTGCGTATTCGGAACTCTATTTCACCGATGTTTACTGGCCTGAGTTCAGGAAGGTCGATTTCCTTAGGGCAATCAAGTCATACCAGATGAGGAAGAGGAGGTTCGGTGAATAGTTGTATCTTGCCTTTGATGATACGGACTCACGCAGTGGTATGTGCACTACATATCTGATGGCAAAATTCCTTCAAGAAACGGGTTTCGCCGTGCATGGCTTTCCCAGGCTCGTAAGACTCAATCCCAACATCAGCTATAAGACAAGGGGAAATGGTGCTCTGTGCGTTCAGCTTGGCATTCACGGTTCGGGCGCAAAGACCGTTATAGGGTCGTTCAACGGCCAGCCCATATATTCCTATGAAAATGTGGAGGAAATCCCCGATTCGTGCGTACTGATTAAGGAAGCCGTCGCGCTTGTGCAGGAATATGCTGAACTCAATGAGGATAACACCAACCCTGGTGTTGTCGCGATGGAATCCCCGCTCCCCTCAGATTTTTACTCCAAGGCGCTTTCTGAGGAGATAGGGATTGAAGAGGCTGAGATGAAACTCCGGGACGCAGGTGCTAATTTCGTGAAAATAAAGAATGGAAGGGGTATTATCGGGGCCGCCGCTGCAATATCCTGGCCCATGAATTCTGTAACATACGAATGCATTGCCTACCGGTACCCCCGGGGAGAGCCAATCAGCCACGAAAGGAAGATGGAAATCGCGGAATATGCAGACACATTTCCTGGCACATTCAACAACTTTGACATGGATAATGATTATGCCGCAATATTTCCAAGGGAGAGAACACCGGTAATCTACGGGATTCGGTCCCGCTTCCACGAGAGCTTGCTAAAATTTTCAGATAAACTTGATGAGGTCTTTGGCATTTTACCGGAATCAAAGATACTCTATGTTACAAACCAGGGGACCGATGATCATATTGTGGCAGATCCCATGGCAATCAGGGAACTTGGATCCTACAGCGTGCAGGGTAGGATAATGGAAAATCCCGAGGTCATCCAGGGAGGACATTACTTCTCTACATTGCTTTACATGGGATCAGGAATCCGCATAGCCGCGTTTGAACCCACAAAATCCTTCCGCAGGATTTTTTCTTTGCTGCGGATTGGAGACCTGGTTCGCGTCTACGGCTCGTATGTGAACGGTTCTCTGCATGTGGAGAAAATGGAGGTTCTAGAGCTATCCAGAGAATTCATAAGGTCCCCGCCTCTCTGTCCCGGATGCGGAAAGAGGATGCAGACCAGAGGAAAGGATGATTTTCGCTGCCCTTCATGCGGGATCAAAGCCAGGCATCCGGATTATGCGGAGATTGAGAGAAAGTTGTCCCCTGGATTCTACGACGTTCCGGTTATGTCCAGACGGCATCTTTCCAGGCCATTTGACATTGAAACGGAAAGAAAGGTGTATCAATGATATGCATCACCGGAATACCTGGAACGGGGAAAAGCACACTTTGCCTCAACCTTAACAGGCACGGGGTCTCATGTGTATCGGCCAATGATGAAGCGCAGAGGCTTGGCTGCGTTTCCGGCGACGTGGTTGATACTGACAGGCTACGATGGGCAATCAATGGAGTTAACATAATTGAGGGACATTATACCCACCTTCTTGATTGTGAATGCGTAATAATACTGACCGCATCAGAGGAGACCATCAGAAAGAGGCTGCTTGAGAGGAGCTACAGCCAGGCGAAAGTTGAGGAAAATATAGGTGCAATGCTCTCGGGCAGCATCTACAATGAGGCGCTGGACAGGTTGCCTGCAGGAAGGATATTCTCGGTAAGCACAGACGGCGCGACAGAAGAGGATGTGCTTTCGCGGGTAATGGCAATTATTTCACTGATGAGGGGAAAAAATAAATCTTGATTGCGGCTAATCCCTCATGGTCCTTGACTCAATGCGTTCTAAGGTCGACCCTATGCTCCTGCCCATTGCATTGAAATTCAAGAGATTCAGCCCTGATTTCATCTCATATCTTGCAATAGTCTTCGCAGCCCTTACCGGCGTATTTTATTATCTCTCGCTGCCATATTTCCTCCTTGGTGCCTTTATTGCACTGGTTCTGTCTTCGCTCTTCGACGCTCTGGACGGAAGGGTGGCAAGGTTGCAGAAAATATCCTCAAAGAGAGGGGATCTGCTTGACCACGTGTTTGACAGGTATGCCGATATATTCATTCTCCTTGGCATCACCTTCTCTATATACGGAAATGTGGCCATTGGGCTCGCTGCAATTATAGGGGTAATGCTCACCAGCTACATGGGAACGCAATCCCAGGCGCTCGGTCTGAAGAGAAACTATTCCGGCATACTTGGCAGGGCCGACAGGCTTGTCTTCATGCTGGTTGCCATTATACTGCAGATAATAATCACGGGATCGGTCCTGGTATATGGCATAAAAATAGATGTCTCAACAATACTGCTCCTGTGGTTTGCAATAGGCGGGAACATTACGGCGCTGATGCGGTTCAGGGATGCATACGTGGCACTTTCATGAGCTTGCGTTCCTTACAAGTTCCACAAACTCATTTTCCATCTCGGTGGCAGTCTCTAGTTTTTTTGCCTCTGCATAGACGCGTACTATGGGTTCGGTTCCTGAAGGCCTTATGAGAACCCAGCCACTGTCACGTATTATCCTTATGCCATCCATCAGGTCAGTGACCTCGTGCTCCAGTTCTTCAAGCAAAACGGTCCGAACTTCCTTCCACGGTTTTCGGAGTTCAACACTTCTCTTGACAAGTGCATACTGTGGAATGCTCCTTATGAGTTCTGACGGTGTTTTTCCAGTTCTGGCCATGAGCTCCAGGAATAGTGCAACGGCCATGGCACCGTCCCTGCAATACTGGTGCGGACCGTATATGATTCCGCCATTCTCCTCCCCTCCAACCTTGGCGCTATTTTCTATCATAGTTCTGGAAACAATGGGTGCTCCGACCTTTGTCCTGATAAGCTTCGATCCAGCCATTCTGCATACATCTGTTATGGAATCAGAGCTGCTTATTGGGGTAACCACAACATCCCCCTCTCCTGCGACATTCTTTGTAATAAGGGCAAGCGTCTTGTCCCCATCTATGAATTCGCCATACTCGTCGAACACGACTGTTCTGTCGGCATCGCCATCGTGGGCAAATCCCACTGCGAATCCACCGGACTTCATAAGGGCTGCCAGAGAAGAGAGATTTTCGGGCTTCGGTTCAGAGGGCCTGGCGCTGAAAGTGCCATCAGGGTTTGAGTTTAGCGTAACAACCGAACAGCCCAGGATCCTGAGCAGCATAGGCGTGCTGGAGAAAGAAGCGCCATTTCCTGTATCCACAATGACCCTGTAATGCTTCTGCCTGATCAGGTTGGAATCCACCATGGAGGCAACCCTCTGTACATATTCCTCCACTGCTCCGGAATATCTCCTGCAGGTTCCTATGGATTCCCATCCTGCCCGTATGAAATCCTCGTCATAGAATATCTTCTCTATTCCCTCCTCGTCGGAACGCGGCATTTCTGTGCCATCCCGGTGGATACACTTTATTCCATTGAACTGTGGAGGATTATGGGAAGCAGTGATAATCACTCCTGGCTTGCTGTTTATCTTGCAGAAATACTGGAGGGCTGGAGTCGGCAGCACGCCAAGATCAACGACATTCGTCCCCGTGGACAATATGCCGGAAATAACTGCAGAAAGAATCATGTCGCCGCTGATCCTCGTATCCTTCCCGACTATGATCTCGCCAGCTTGCATGTATGAGCCTATGGCTTTCCCAACGTTCTCGCAGAACTCGACGTTGAGGTCCTCATTGGGGATGCCACGTATCCCATTTGTTCCAAACAGTCTTGGCCGTTCATCTATCCTGGACATATGAATGAATATCATTGGAGACGTAATAAATATTTCAAGTCGCCCCGGAGATTACAGAACACAGTCAGTCCCTGTAGCATAAAGCTGATATCCTCTCCTCCCAGAAGGTCGGAGCCTTCTTGATAAGGAGACTGTAAGATTTATTTCCATCCACGTGTTCGATACATGTGGGAAAACTAACAGGATACATTCTTGGTGTTTCTGCCGCTCTGGTGGTAGCGTATTACGTTCTCTTGCCATATTATACTCCTCTCTTGAATTGGCTCGGCCCTTATTTCGGCGCGCCGCTTGCATTCATTTTACCCATCCTCTTCCTGTTGATGGGAAACCCCTTGGAATATCCGGTAATAATAGTGTCATGGATCATTATTGCTTTTCTTGTTGCTGCGGGTGCAAGGCGGGGAGGCCGATCCGCTGGAACTGCGTTTACAGTTTACCTGTCCATTCTCGGATTTCTTGGAGTATCCGCCATCTCGCTGCTGTTCAGTGCACATATCCTGAATGGCACATCGTTGCCTTCACTTTCTTCTCTGACAGGAATTCTCTCGATCCCTCCATCCGGAACAAACCTGTATACAATTGAAAATGAGCCACTGGTTGGCAACATAGTCGGGATAGTCTCATCATACGCGAGTGTATTCGGTGGGACATCTTCCGCGGCATCAGGAAGCCCAGGCACATCGCAGATCATCTCATCACTGGAAAGCAATTTTCTGGTATACCTGATCATAAACCTAGTTATTTTCCTGGTATCATCCTACATATTTGGCAGGCTATTTCAAAGGATGGTGCGACCGAGGAAGGATAAGCCTTCTGGAGTTGTGGCCGCGCTGGTCGTTATTGTCATGGTCGCAGGCGGGTTTGCCGTTCTGGCTGATTTCTCCCCTCACAGCTCATCCCATGATCTTTACCCTTCAGTCACTGGCCAGGTGGCTTCAGTCTCTTCCAGTCCGTTTACTGATTCGTCTGGAACAGCGCAGCTTTCACAGTCCTTTGTAGCATCTGCCATAAAAGGTTTTACCCCATCAGGAACGGGTTCTGCGATAAACTCCACATATTTCGCCGCTGGTATCGTAGGGAGGTATGGAGGCATATATAACCTGTACGCAATGGCTGGCCTTGTCGGGAATGCCTCAGGTTCCCAGTGGTACGGAACCAGTGCCGCCGTCGCCTCTGATTTCACACTGGTGATATATACCTATAACCTTACACAGATTGCCAACGCCATGTCAGAGGATCAGATAATAAACGGAACAGGAATCCTTGGTTCATCCACAATAGGTAGCTTGCTCAACATCGTTCCGCAGGTCATAGTGATAGAAGGATACAAGGGTAGCACTTTACAATCCGGCAGTACGGCAGCCCAGAATGCCAACAACATAATATCTCTTTCAGGCGGGACAGGATCAAAGCTTCTCATCAGTTTCAACCTGAGCTCAAGCAGTGCATTTCCGGGATTCTCCGGATCTGTTTACGTATTCTCCGGAGTCATGGCATGGCCCGGTAACTTGTGGCAGGTAATCTCGCCGGTAACTGTGGAAATGAACCAGTCCGGTCCGATTATGATGTTCGAGGATGGGCTGAAAACCGGATATCTCATACCCGGGAATGTGAGTGGAAGCGTACAGGCATCCATCACGGTTGCCGGTATCATTAACCCGTCAATGTTCAATTCCACCCTGTTGAAGGACCTGGGCGTTGCTGGCACGAACGCATCCATTTCCGGCCATAGGATTGCAATTGCCGGAGGCGTGTTCTACAAGGCAGGTGTATTCCATTCATCGTCAACCGTGAAGACAATAAGCTATTCCACTCTTTTCCATTATGACCAGCCGATTAAGTTTGATTCTTCGGCCACACTGTATCTTATGGTCGTGGGGTACCCCGTATCCTCAGTAACCGGAAATGGAGGTGGTCCAACCTACAACTACACAACATATACGTCAGGCAGCAATTACAGCAGCAGCTACAATTTCAATGGGAAGAATACTCCCATCATGGTTAACTATACATCGTCCATAAATCCTGTAAGCGAGACATTCACCACTGACGCCGTATTTCCGGCAAACCTGTCTATTTCAACCACTGCATCAGGGTCAGGAGGGGTATACAGGATCAGCACGACGGTGGTAAACAACGACAACGATACGCTAACAGGACTAAGTATCAGCGACAATCGCACGGTTGCCATGTATTCAGGCTACATGACCGTAATTGGTGGGAATAAGACATTCATAACCGCGGGATCGCTTGCACCGGGCAGCACAATCACACTCTCATTTAACGTGTCCGTTCGTAACTTCGGGGTATTCACTCTTCTGGGCGCAAACGTCAACTACTCTTCCAATGGGGAGAGATTCAACGTCACTGGAACTCCAGGAAAACTTGCAGTCCCTCCCCCGTCTTTCCTCACCTCCGTGGTGGCGGTGGAATACGGCGCAATTTCTGGCGCGGGTGTGGCATCTCCTTTGGGATTTTTAACGGTGCAGATAATTTCAGGTTTTTACACATTTGAGCTGATCGCCATCCTGGTACTCCTCCTTGATGTGTTTCTGGAAGTAAGGGCCTTCAGGAGATGGAGGAAGAGCAAATCACAAAAGGGGGAATAATCTCCGTTTTCGCATACTTCTTTTTGTTGTATGCGTATTTCCATTTTATCAGGTTACTGCAGGATCCCATTCTTGATATGGGGAAAAGATTTTAAAAACCAAATGGGCAAAGTGCTGCAAACCTTGAAGCCTAAATCTGGAAAAGTCAAGGAATAGCAATCAAATGCTAAGTTCACATCATGAAGTCATGGCCTTGAATAAAAGCCCCCATACTACAAAAACGATCATGAGGCCGAACATTACCTGTAGTAGTATGGCTGCAATTCCGGACACTATGGCAAATACCACGAATCCCAGTATCAGAAATAACGGTAACTTCCAGCCGATCTGTCTATGGGATAGGGTTCGTAATGTGGCATGCATGATAATCACTGGTTGCTTGCTTGGTTCAGACCTGCACACTCCAAGCCAGTGGAATCCATCAGGTCAAATCTAAACGCAGCCCCCGTTTTCTTTATCTTTCTCATCTTCTTCCCTTCCAAAGTTATAAACGATTTTGTGATATATTACTTTTCGCTGGCTGCATTTTCGTTCAGTGTATAATTTCATCGATCTGTGGGCGTCCCATCCTTAAGTCATCTTTTTTTAAAGAACGAATCGAAATATAAACCATAATGGGTGATCATGAGTTTTGGTGCCCTTTAGCTAAGAATGCAGATGGAGTTTTGGATCAAAAGAGCCTATATGAGATCCGATCAAATTAGCCTAAACATTTTCAAAATGTTTAACTACAATTCTCGCGTAGCATCAGGCGATCAAAATGAAAAATGAACGAAATCATACGATATTGAGAAAAAGCCTTCTGTTTGCCGTGATTGCAATCGCGGTAATAGGATTTAGTGTGTCTACGAGTGCGATGGCATCTACTCCGAACCAGCAGCATTCTGCACAACCTGCGGTAATGAACAGCCAAATGAGCGGGGTTATCAAGGAGATCACAAAGGGCAAGGTACCTCACCCTGCACCGGGATCGACACTTATGGTGAATGCAGTTGTTAAGATCCTTAACGACGAAGATTCTGGATACCAAGGTTACTGGGCAATTGACAACTACACACTAAACGTGAAGATATGGCTGGAGCCAAATGGGACATACTTCTTCGCCTTCCTGTACCGGGGAACAGCTACAACCTATGCAGGCGTTCCAGCACCTGGTATTACTGGTACGGAGTCGGGCAAGGGTGTCGCGCATTACTCTGGCTACATAGCTGGGTTCTTTACTGGAGCTTTCAGCCATACAATGAAAACCTTTGGTTTCCTTGGAACGGATAACTATGGTGGATCCCCGTCCATGCTTGGATCATATTCCAGTGCAACGGCTCCTCCAAATGTAACTGATTGGCTGGGGGTATACTTCCAAGGTGGTTATTCAGTCCTTTCAGAGACGTTCTCCCTCAGCTACTTCTACCATGGACAGGTATGGGTAGATGCCTACAATGTACCTGCTGCCGAGAGCGGGAATATAATCGTTTCATAATGGGAGTACAACACTCCCCTTATTTTTGTATTTTCAGATGTAACAGGGATCTGCAATTCTGTTCCTCAGATGCATTGATTCTTATCTTCTCCAAAAATTTAGACAGGAATGAAAATGAAAGACCAAAGCATTTTCCTCTTATAATGATTCAATGGCCTTGTTCAAATGAAATGTTTCAGATTTTGCAGGGTACTTTAAAGGGCACTGGATTATTGTGTGCCTTATGTAGTTCTGTATATCCAGGTTTTTCAAAATTCCACCTCTTTCTTTATCTTTCTGTAAACCAGATGGTTCCTGCTTGCGATCCATGTCTTGTGCTAAGCTGTGTTCCCAGTTCCATCCCTGTGCTTCCAGAGATACATGCTTGAGATGGATCTGTAAGGTCTCCAAGCTTCAGAAATCTTCTCCAACTGTTCCCTATCTGGCAAGTTTTCCAAACCATAGATATTCTTAACGGCAAGTCGTATCCCAAGGTCTTCATGTGCAAGCACATCCATTCTCCCCATGGAAAATATGAGCACCATCTTTGCTGTCCAGTTACCTATCCCCCTTGAAGATGTCAAGATCTCTATGACCGCATCGTCATTAGCATCCTGAAGCGTTTCAAGGTCAATTTTTCCCTTCAGAACGTTAGCAGAAAATTCCTTTATGTATTCAATCTTCCGGTAAGAGATTCCACACCCTCGAAGGACAGCGGTATCAATATCCCGTACATTCTTCGGCGACAGTTCTCCGTTTGGAATGGTTGAATAAACACGTCTGAGAATCACATCGGCGACCTTTGAGGAGAGCTGCTGGCAGATTATTGACTCACATACGTTCCGGAAAACCTCAGGATCTGGATTGAACTCAAGCACGCCAATGCTGCGTACAATGTGCGAGAGAGGGTCCCCGATGAAAGCAAGGTGTTTGTATGCACTTGCCATTATACCAGCATATGATGAATATTCTCTATCAGGGTTTTCAGTCATTTAAGGTCGTACTCCCTCCCCCTCCATGTTATGGTCTTCATTTTCCTTCCGGCAAGGAGGTTGTACATGTAGACAAAGGGTATGAGGAAACTGAGGAGGAATACAAACAGTTTAGACTCCCTGCTCCTGTGGGAATTCTTGAATGCGGTAATGAAGGAAGGCAGCAGGAACAGTATGAAAAACGGGGAAACGAACGCGGAAAGAAGTATCGCGCTTAGGAACAGGAGGACTGTGGACCCGAAGAAGAGGATACCATACCGGAATACCTTTGGAGAGGAAGATTCAGAAAGCGCGGTCTGGCGGTTTGCCCATTCATTGAATGTCCTGAAGTCGTCCGGGGAATTTATAACGGGTTGAGCGGTCCTGGAGTAGAATATCTTCTTGCCTGCTGCGTTTGAGAGTTTGGTAAGTGCTATGTCGTCTGATACTGAAGAGGAAAATAGTGCCATCTTTTCATCACCTGCAATGAGGTCCTTCCTGAAGGCCAGGGATCCTCCCCATCCGAACCTAGTGACTTCAGATTCCATCATACCAAGGCCAACAAACCCCCATACAAGCTTTACTCTTGACCAGAAGCCGCCCACGGGCCTGAAATATGGGAAAGTTGTTGCCAAACCATAATCATCGTCCCTCAGGGGTGAAACAAGTTCCCTGAGCCAGTTCCTTCCTGCAAGTATGTCCGAGTCAGCGATGACATAAACATCAAAGTCATCAAAGGTTGAGATGGCTGTCGCGATTGCCCTGACCTTTCCGCTGCATCCGGTGCATTCGAAACCTGAATTTATTGTATTGATTCCCACTTCTTTCAGTACAGCGACCGCTGGATCATCCTGGCTGTCAACCACAGCGACTATTTCATAATTCCCATAATCCTGCTGTTTCAGAGACAGTAGGTTCTCCTTCAGGGAAAAATCATTGCCCCTGCAGGGCACCATAACCAAGGTTCTGGGATTGAAACCGTCAGGATCTGTCTGAACGTGTTTTCTGCCTCCGATGGAGATTAACGTGAGCCCAAGGAATATCACTGAAAGGAGGGCAGTGTAGGAATACAGGATAATTTCTCCCAGTAAGTCCGGCATGTTGATGTCACCACTGAAAAGGTAGAAATATATCCCGTATTTGAATCTCTTCTAGCTGACAGGGTTTATTTTGTGGCAGCTTTTGCAAATTGCAGGACGGATCAAAAATCCTCGATTAAGGAGCCACTGTGTCATTCAGCCCGACAATGAGGCGCATGTGTCAGAGTACTGCAAGCAATGGAGAAGTGCCCTGAACATGATCCTCCATCGTGTAAGAGCTAAATCATAAAGATTTTATAGAGTAGTTATCATGTAATACCGGTGACTAAATGGTTCAACAGCTGAAAAATGATTTTTACGGTGAGATGTATGGATTTGTGAAGAAGCACAGCGCGATAAATAACGAATTCATCGACAGGTTCGCCAGAGGGGATATCTCGGTCAGCGAGTTCAAGAGGTTCTCTGAGGAATTCTATCATTTTACGCGGGAATGGGTATCAATCCTCTCTGTGCTGCTGGTCAACACCCCCGATGAGAATGACGCCAAGAACCTGACAACGATCCTCGTTTCCGAGCTCGGGGACATGGACCCGACAAAGAGGCACGAGCTTCTTTACAGAAAATACCTGAGGAGCATCGGGATTGAGCCAAAGGATCTGGTAAGGAAGGATCAGGTCAAGACAACAAAGGCATGGCTGGATGGCATGAGAACATACTTCGCAAGCGACCACTTCGAAGCTCTCGGGGCAGAATTCGGTCTGGAGAACATGGCAATACCCATGTGGGACAAAATACTGGCCGGCTTCAGGATATGGGTAAAGAAACACCCGGAGTATGCAGGCATGGACATAGAATATTTCACGTTCCACAGGGAACTGGAGGAGCACCATGAGGAGGCCATGGAAGACGTTCTGGGAGGACACAAGGATGATCCAGTTGCCCAGAAAAAATTTAGGATAGGTGCTGATGGCATTCTGAAACTGGAGGAAAAATTCTGGCTTGGGCTAGCTGACAAGAATAATTGAACCCATCCCTTTTCATTTTCGGCATGTTTTAATCTTTTACGCTGATTGAGGGTTCATGTTACACAGAAGAGAGAATGACACCATAATCATTAAAATGGAGAGTGGTGAGGACGTCCTTGAATCACTCGGCAGGATAGCTGAGTTTTACCGCATAGAATCAGGCACGATCCAGTGGGGAATAGGTATGCTGCACGACATAGAGGTAGGATACTTTAACGGTAAAGAGTATGAGAAGCAGAAATATGTTGAGTCTGCAGAAATAGTGTCTTTCCATGGATCAATCGCCTCAAACGATCCCCGTTTCCACGTTCACTTATCCTTTGCGGGCCGCGATCATGCTGTTCACGGAGGTCACCTTTTCGCTGCGACTGTAGATCCGCTGCTTGAGGTGGAAATTCATGTCGTGAGCACAATAAACATCAGCAGGGTGATCAACAAAAATAGCGGACTGAAGGAAATTTCGATCCAGTGAAATCACAATAGGCTTTTGATAAGATCCCTGACCTCATCGCTATTTTCACCCAGATCGGACATTATTGACGGGAGTTCCTCGAGTGTCACGCCAAAATCAGCCAGCTTCTGGCTGAATCCTAGATTTTTGATGAAATACTCCACCATGTCTGCCGAGAGCATTGCAGTCTCCGGGGATTCCCGGCCAGTGCCTCTTAGTTCCATCGAGATCAGGGACAGCCCCATCCATCTCTTTCTCGCATAATATCTCATTACCTTAGGGAGGGTAATGCATGAAGTGATTCCGTGTGGAATGTTGTACTTTGCGCCAAGGACTTTTCCTATGCGGTGGCTCAGCCCCATTGAAGCGTCGTAGACATCAAAATATGAATACCACGCGGCAAGCTGGCACTCAAGGAAATTCACCTCACTCTTCCCGGTGAGGTTTTTGAACAGTTTTCTAATGGCCAAGAGGGCGAATGTTATCCCTATCTCACCTATTCCGTCCGAGATAAGCGTCTCCACTGCGTGATCGAGCGATCTTACGCCTGACGAACGCCAGAGCCATTCAGGGGTTTCCTCCGGTCCTGTAGGGTCTAGAATGACGTATTGCGGTGTCAGGCTCTTGTCCCTGATACCCTTTTTCGTGTGGTCCTCCGTGTATCCGGCAATGTGAGAAAACTCAGATGCAGAAAGTGTTGTAGGTATGGCAATGTGCACCAGATTCTTCTTTTTCGACAGATATTTTGCCACCTTGGCAGAATCTATCACACTCCCTCCCCCCACAGAAATAATGATGTCCGCTTTGTTCTTCTTTATGGCATCAACAACCTCATTGATTCTTTCCAGCGGTGCATGTTGTGTGATTTCGTTATATTCAACCTTCCTGATGTCCACTCTATTCAATACCGATGAGTAGAATCTTGTTTTGGAGGATGAAGCTGACGAGACTATTACTGCACTGGTTCCGCGCGATTCCTTGATATAATCCCCGATCCGGAAAACGCTGTCCTTTCCGTAGAATACGGACCGGATAGGGAGATAGTTGTAGTTATGTATCATTGATACCAGGACTTCATGTAGTTTTTGTCTTCCAGGCTCTCTGCTTCAGGTGTGAGCATCAGCGGGTCATATGCCTCGACCATCACCGCCACTTCGTCTGTGGATTCCGATCCGATGGCTTTCTCCACTGACCCTGGCTGCGGGCCATGTATCAACCCCCTGACGTGCAGCGTAACGGATCCTGGGCTTATGCCCTTCCTGCTCATGAAGTTCCCGGTAGAGTAGAAAAGAACCTCGTCTGTGTCTATGTTACTATGGTAATATGATATGGGGATTGCCCGGGGATGGAAGTCAAATTTCCTTGGCAGGAAAGTCCCAACCATGAATGACTTGCCGCTGAATGTCTCGTGTACCGGTGGAGGCTGGTGCAACTTTCCGACTATGGGCGCCATAAGGCTGACGTTTATGGCGTAGGGATAGAGATATCCATCCCATCCTACTACGTCAAGTGGATCGATATCCCGCTTTTCCACAAGATAATGATCTCCATAATCGACCCATACTTCATAATCCCCGGTCTTAAGAGAAGTAGCCTGCAGATCTGGAACCCTGATATCCCTATCGTAATACGGGGCACCTTCCCTGACCTGCCCATAAACGTTCAGGTATCTGGGTGGCATCCCGATCCTATCTTTGGATTCAAGAAAGAACGCTTCAAAATCACTGCCGGTGTCAAGCCTGTAGGTTGTCCCCTTGGGTACGTAAAGGTAGTCGCCCCTCGATACATCAAGAGTACCCAGCACGGAATGAAGTGTAGCTATTCCAGAATGAATAAAGAAAAGCTGATCGCAGAGTGCGTTCCTGAAAAATTTCTTTCCGTTCGAAGCGGGTTTAAGTACACCCATGGAAATGCTGCGGTTGAACATCAGGTACGTCCTTCCCTCGATAAAGTCTCCAGATCTCTGCCCTTTCTGTGTCTCAACGTGACGATGAGAGTATTGTCCGCTGCCCGCTTTGGGATAGTGTTTTTCTCTCCGTTCAATGGACTTCACCCTGGTTGGTTCAGACAGATGGTAAAGCAGCGAATACGGACCATCGAAGCTCTCTTCTCCAAAAAGCTCCTCTCTCAGCAGCTTGTCTTTGTTTGTATAGGTGTGCCTGCTTTCCGGCATCTCCCCCTGTTTCACGTAATAAACCATTTTCATTACCTCCTAGACTAGAGTGTTGTCAAGATTACCTATCATGTCCGATGATAATATTACCCTATCGCCATGCTTTAGCCATGGATGATCCTGGGACTCAAGGATGCATCCAGTACCAACCGTTCCGGTCATTATTACGTCACCTGCCCTTATCCAAGATTCCATGGATGCCCATTCGACAAGTTTCTCTATGTCCCAGTAAATGCTGTTCAGGTTTCCTGAAGAATAAACCATCCCATTCACGGTTGCCTTCATATCAAGATCAATTTTTCCGTCCTTATTACGGTGATCGAGAATTTCATCCTTTGTGACCAGCACAGGACCGAGGCTGGTTGCAAAATCCTTCCCCTTTGACGGGCCCAATCCAACCTTCATCTCCTCTCTCTGCATATCACGGGCACTCCAGTCATTGGCGAGGGTAAACCCAAGAATATGGTCCCAGGCCTTCCCGGCAGGGATATTTCTGCCATCACTTGAGATTACAATGGCAATCTCAAGTTCATAATCCATCTCCCTTGTATAGGAGGGTATGGGCACGTCACTTCCTGCAGGGTAAAGGTTTGACGTGTTTGAAAAGTAAAAAACCGGATACCTGTACCATTCAGGTATCATATCCAGGCCGCGCTTTCTGCGTGCGTTTCTTACGTGGGTTTCGAAGGCATAGAAATCGCGGATTGATCTTACATCCGGAACAGGGATGAGCTTCTTCAAGCCATGGAATCTGCCTATGGGCTCCTGGTCTACGTTCAACTTACCGGCTGTAATCCGGCTAATCTGATCATAGAAAGAAGCTTCCAAGGCAACTTCGTCCATTCCAATGATGGTGGAAAGTGAATATGCGTATTCCCCAACAACAGCCACAATGGTTGGCTTGCCATCATCAAGGATTCTGGCGATCTTCATGGCTCAGAGATTTCCCCTTTTTGCCTGCTCCAGTTCAATTGACCTGAACAGTGCCTTGAAATTTCCATTTCCGAAGGAAATTGCCCCCTTTCTCTGGATGATTTCGTAGAAGAAAGTGGGACGGTCTCCCATGGGCTTTGTGAAGATCTGCAGCAGGTATCCCTTGTCGTCCCTGTCAACGAGAATCCGGAGGTTCTTCAGTTTCTCCACGTCTTCGCTTATGCTCCCCACCCTGTCCTTCAGGTCGTCATAATAGGAATCCGGAGTATAGAGAAATTCAATTCCTCTGCGCTTCAGGTCAGAAACAGTCTTTATGATGTCATCTGTCTCAAGGGCCATATGCTGTACTCCCGGTGAGTTATAATAGTCCAGGTATTCCTGTATCTGTGATTTCTTAAGCCCGTAGGCTGGCTCATTGATCGGGAATATTATCTTCCTGTTGTTGTATTCAACTACCTTGGATCTCAGGGCCGAATATTCCGTGCTTATATCTTTGTCGTCAAAGCTTATGAGCTGCCTGAATCCGAAGCCGTCTATGTAGTACCTTACCCAGTTGTCCATGTTCTTCTCCTCAACGTTTCCGACAACATGATCTATCCTCTTGATTCCTACCGGCGTCGAATCCTCCTCAACCTCCTGGAAGTCCGGTGGAAGGGGGTCGTCATATTCTGAATAATCATTGATGGTGTGCATGGTTTCTCCGTAGGTTGGCACGGCTGATCTCCTCAGCTTTCCAGATGGTGTCTTCACCGTTTCGATTTTTCCCATCTTTACCACCCCACGCCTAGATACCTCGCTGGCGGTGTCATCAATATTGTCCACACGGAATGATATGTCCTTGACTCCGTCTCCATGCTTCCTGACGTGTTCCGCGATGGGGGAATTCTGGTCAAGGAAGCTGGTCAGCTTAAGTTTCATCGAACCCTGTCCCATAAGGTAAGATACACGATCCCTTACGCCGGTTTCAGGTCCAGCGTATCCGAGCATCTTGAACCCCATTGCAGTCTTGTGAAAAAATGCCCACTGCTTGGCTGATCCTACGTAAAATTCAACACTGTCTATTGAGTCGAGAATCTTCTCGGACGTCATAATTACACATGAAGGGCGGAATTAAAAGGTTTATCATTGCTATAAATTAGCGCGGTGAATGGAGATCAGCATGCCACTGATCATAATCCACTCAAGACCATCAGGATACAACTCCCCTACCGCTTAATCCAGCAATGTATTTATCCATCCAGCGGTTATATTTGCATGAATTTTGAAACCACCATGACCGGGAGTTTCTACAGGAGCAAGACAGTCATTGAACTGCTGGCTAAATCACCAACCGGTGAAATCGGCAGCGAATATGAGAAAGCGGCCATCGATGCCGAGCGTACTGCAGTCAGGGATCAGCTACACCCTGATGGATATGATCACGGCCTGGACTGGATAAGCAACGGCGAACAGAGGAAGGCCGGGTACACCACTTACCTTCCAAACCGGTTCTCTGGCTTCTCCAGAACAAAAAGAGTTGCCCAGAATTTCGGTAAGGAATTCATAGCCGAGTTGATAGAGGCATCCCCGGGCATTGCATCAGCGCTTGGCGATTCTCCTGCGTTCAAGCTTCCAGAGATCGAGTCCCCCCTGAGTTATACAGGTGAAAAGCTTGCGAGATCTGAGGCAGAAGATGCAGCAAGGATCGCAAAGGAAGAAAATGCCAAGCGCATCTTCATCCCTTCGCCATCACCCGGGGTGATAACGGTGTTCTACCCTCCGGGAAAGGTGTACAGAAACCACAGGGATTACCTGGATTCTGTGGCAAAGGAGATCAGAAAGGAGTACAGATCCATACTTTCTGTAGAAAACGTTGATCTTCAGATTGACGCACCGGATCTTGCTATGGCTGCCAGCCTGGGTGTTGATTGGGGAATTGACTTTTACGATGCCCTCCCCCTGCATGTTGATGCCATAAACAGGGCAATAGAGGGTTTGCCACGTGACAGGATCAGGGTGCACTACTGCTATGGGAACTACGTGGCCTCGCACATGTCAGATCCCCCATATGAGAGAGTTCTTCCAGAGATCACGAGACTCAAGGTCGGAACCCTGGTCGGAGAGATGGCAAACGGAAGACATCAGGGAGATCCAATAAAATTGAGGAATTACGTCAAGGATCATGGATGGCCGTCCGGGATGAGGTACGCCGTTGGCGTAGTTGATGTAAAGAGCCCCTTTGTCGAGACCCCGGAGACTATAGCACTCAGACTATCAAACGTGGCTTCCATAGACTCAATAGGTCCGGAGAAGGTACTAGGAGGCACCGATTGCGGGTTTGAGACATTCGAGAACATGGGTTCTGTTCCTAAGAGCATTGCTGTGAAGAAGCTCAAATCACTTGTCCAGGGAGCAGAACTGGCAAGGAAGATGTTCTGATCGGAGACGGGACTTATCTTATTAATGGGGGTTTACGACCCCCTTACGACCCCCAGTATATTTAATCAGATTTATTCCATGCTGCATCGCATATGATCTATGCAAGGGACCATTCTTTGTCTTCTCATGTATATTCAGGTCTCGGAGCCCATGAGGTCTTGGTTTACCATTAGATTCTGGGTGCCATATGGGAGAATTCAGTCCGCTACCCCGGCTAAGTGTAACAATTTTTGCGTCCATCATCTCTCAGCTGCTCCTCGCTAAAGCATCGGAGATTTCTAGATCATCCCTTGGTAATTCAATACATGAATAATACAATGCAGAATTAATGTGCTGAAAGCTAAAGGAACTCGAGGCTCAGAAACTGCATTTCCTAGGAACTAGACACCCCAGGAATGAAAAAGAATAACTATTATCCAGCAATAAAGTGAAGATGTCTTCTGGTACAGAGATTTACATGATGGTTATTTCCTTCAGACTGAAGCCATCTTTTTACCTATTGACCAAGGAAAAGAGAGATACCATGTCAACTGCTGCTCAGGATCTTTTTGCCGGTTTCTCCGGAGATCTTGTTAACCATCTCTCATACAGGTCACTGCGGTCTGACGGAGATATTGTCTTCTGGTATTCCTCACATTCTCCTGAAACCATAGAGGCGGTAAAGTTCAGTTTAAATGACAAATTTTCCGCCTATATGAGGCCAAATTACAGCATGATTTCACTTTACGAGGATTCTCCATACCTGAAGCCTGGCAACGTTCTTGATGATACCCTGAAGCAGACACCTTTGAAGTATTTCGTTGCGTATCCCATGAGCAAGCAGCCTGAATGGTACCTGCTGGATTATGAGGAAAGGAAGAAGATCATGGCAGAGCACATCGGTATGGCTCTTGCTGATCCAGAGGGAAGATCGGTCAGGTCATACACTACGTATTCTTACGGACTCGGAGATCAGGAATTCGTAGTTCTCTATGAGACGGAATCTCTCGCAGCATGGTCTCATGCAACGAAGAAACTCAGGGAAGCCCGCGCAAGAAAGTGGATTGTGAACGAAACACCCATAATAGTTGGCATACTCAGGGAAAAATTGTTTTAGAAAAGAGACATCTCCGCCTCTCCAGCGTGAACAACAAGTCTTCAATCTGCCACAATTCCCTGATTCAGAGAACTACCGCAGCGGTTCTTATCCATGCCTGGATATTAACGCTTTGAAAAAAATGGTAATTAGAGATCCTTTTAGAATCATTAGAATCCCTCCTGAGGCATTCAAGTTGAAGAGTGATTACTACGATCCTCCCTCATGGTCTCGGGGTGTAATGGCCTCCTCTCTATTACAACAGCCACTTGTAACTCCAGATCTCGGTTATTACATTTCGATGAAAATAAGCTTCCCGCACATCATCATGCTCTTCTGATAATCAGATACGGGCTTGTTGTTTTCCTAAGCGCATAGCACCACCAAACATTGATAGGAAAAGGCGATCCTGCATCCCTAAGCACTAAATCCTTTTAAATCGCCTTCTCATTTAGAGGCAGTGTTCATTGTCAGGTATTCTGAGATAGGCCTAAAGGGAAGGAAAGCCAGATCTTCAATGGAGAGGTTGCTTGCTGACAACCTACTGGCATCGCTCTCAAAACAGGGAATTTCTGCTACAGTTAAGAGAGATTCCGGCAGGATACTGCTTTATCCGGAGAGGGAGGGGGAAGAGGCAGAATATGCCATAGGATCTGTTGCTGGAGTAAAGTCATTCTCTCCATGCAAGGAATACAGGGCAACCAGTCTGGAAGATGTTGTCGCACTGGCAAAGGAGGAATTCTATGAATCTGTGAAGGGGAAAACCTTTGCAGTCAGGTCCAGGAGAACCGGAACCCACGACTTCACCTCCATGGATATGGACAGGGAAATCGGTTCCGCATTGTTTGAAAACTCCACCGGCGTTGATCTTGACAACCCACAGATCGAAATCGGCGCTGAGTTGAGGGATAGAGATCTCTTTCTCTACAGCCGTGTAATCAGGGGACCAGGCGGTTTGCCCCTTGGGTCGCAGGGAAGGATGGTCAGTCTGATGTCTGGGGGGTTTGACTCGCCTGTGGCAACCTGGATGATAATGAAGCGTGGATCACCGGTTGACCTGATATTCTGCTCACTGGCGCATCCAGTGGACACTCTTGCCTTCCTCAAATCCGCTGAAAAGCTTTTGGGGAGGTGGTCTGCAGGCTCAGATCCGACTATAAATATCATTGATGGCAGGCCAATGATCGAGGCATTTGCAAACAGGGACAGGTATCACTTCCAGAACGTTGAGTTCAAGCGGGCGCTTTATCTTATTGCACAGGAAATAGCAATTTTGACAGGTGCACACGGCATAGTTACAGGAGAATCCCTGGGACAGGTATCTTCACAGACTGCCGAGAACCTTGGTTCCACAAGCCACGGCCTTGAGATACCAATTTTCAGGCCGCTCATAGGTTTCGACAAGGATGATATTATCGATCTCGCACGGCGGATCGGGACGGTTCCAGAAGCAGACCTCGGGGAATTCTGTTCCTTATTTGCAGACACCCCAATAACCAGAATAAGCCCAGAGGCACTGGACGGGGACATGGCTGATTTTGACCTGGTCGATCGGCTTGTAGCAGATCGTGTTTCATTCAGATTTTCGGCATTGGATCAATACCGGGATTCACTATCCGGATCGGTGGCCGGCGCTGACCGGATTGCACAAAATTCCGTGGTGATAGACATGAGGGGTGAGGAAAAATACAATGCATGGCATTATCCAGGCGCCATCAGGGGCGGAATCGGAGATATCTCCGGTATTGTTGATGAAAATGGGAAAGACAAGGTTTACATCGTTTACTGCCAGAAGGGCCTGCAGAGTGCATATGCTGCGTCACGGATAAAGTCTCTTGGGGCCAGCGCCTTTTACGCGAGCGAGGAGTCCATGAAAAAGATATCAGGAACTTCCTCTGCCGGAAAGAGCTAGTTTCCTTATTGTCACAAATTCCTTATCGTATACGTCCTTGCGGTTGAATTTCTTTGGCACTGCAAGTGGGTAATTGTTCCCCTCGATGAATGCAATTCGCGCCGCTGACAGGGCATTGTCATGTATCTTGTGAGGCATGCTTGTGTTGGTCTCATCGACTATTGTAATACCTATTTTTGTCTTTTCCAGGTGATCTATTATCTCCTTCCTGTTGGGGCCGTCTCCGTTTCCAATCTTTATGGAGATACTCTTGTAAGAATAGAAATCGGCAATGTCCTGTACTTCCTTTCCCACTGATAATGTGTCAGGGCATTCATAAGCCTCCGTCAGAATCCTGTCAGCTGTCACGGCAAGTCCGGGTCGCGGTCCCGGGTCAATGCCTATGACCACGCTGTTGAAATCATAACGGTTCAGCAACCTCGGCAGAGCCATTCGTATGGCCTGGACCGGGTTGTTTGACCTTATCTGTCTTGGCAGAAGGTCATCGCTACCAGCGCTCAAGACAACTGAAACGTCTTCCGGTACCTGTTCAGGATCCTCAATGCTCACGAACGGGAGATCCCATTCCCTGAGGCTGTAAATAACATCGTGGTAAAACTTGAAGTCCTGGGTAAATATGCCTATCCGACCCATTCGATTGCCTATGCACATATGATTTAAATGCTTTACGTATTTTTATGTGGTGCTCATGGAGGTAAAAATGAGCAGAAGTTCACATTTGGCCTCCGTCCGGCACCCTTAGAACCAGGCGGATGGCTATTATTGCGAATATTAGCCCTATTACGTCACCTACATTCCAGATACTACCATTCGAAGCCCCGGAAGGATACTCCAGTATCCCCAGTTGGTTTAGAAATGTCGCAAGGAAAGAGATAATAATTGAGTTCATTATGAGTTTTTTTAGAATTGGAGTGGAGATCATATACAAACATTATGATTCAATTAATATATTAAGGTTCTTTGTGACCTTACCTATTTTCTTACATAACTGTACATTATAAATACAAACCTTATTCTGTGGGCACTTCACCTTTTCAGCATATCCTCAAGGTTCAAGGTTCCCTCTTCTCCCTTCCGATCCAGGATCCTTGCCAGCATTACCTGATAGTTGCCCCTTTACCATGTCATTTGCAAGTTCAACGAACTGTTTCTCCTTTCCTCTCGGTATTACAGCTCCTGCGGCTATGTCATGTCCACCACCGCTTCCGCCCACCTGGGTTGAAGCTTCCCTCATGACTGTGGATAGATTCAGGCCCCTTTGCACGAGTTTCCTTGTTCCACGCGACGAGACCTTTGTATTATCAGATCCGGCATTAAATCCTATGAGCGGCTTGTCCTGCTTGAGGAGATAGAGCGAAAGGATTCCGCTTATTGATCCTGTCATCTCTCCCTCTGGAGCATAGAAATACCTTATGCTGTCCTCCTCAAAAATGTCCTTGAGTACTCTATAAGTGTATTCGATGAGCTTTGTTTTGGATATTTTCCAGTTGGAAATCATCTCTTCCCTTACGGACGTGTCACCGAGGAAGTACTGTACGGGTATGGAGTTCTTCCCGATCTTGCTGTTTCCGTCAACTATGCTGCTGACTTCCTTGGAAGAGAAATCCAGATCCTTGAACCTGACTATGTCACCCTCAAGGTACTTCATGGCCTCCAGCCCGATGTTCTGGCTGATGAGTTTTGCTGCCAGTGCATTCGCAAGGGACGCTTTCTCAGTATCCTGAAGGTTGTAAACGCTCGTTTCCGGTTTTATGCCAAGGTTCTGCAGCAGCTTGTTCACATTTTCCGGGTTCCCTGTGAGATCCTTGAAGAAAGGGTCCGTGGAATAGGTTATTGCATCAACAACCATACCGCCTTCCAGGTTCAGGGTATGTACAGTGTCATAGTCTCTTCCATATTCCTTCTCGAGAACGCCATTGAGGCCGCGTAATCCTCCGATGTCCTGTTTGTCTGCAATAACTCCAGAAAGAAAGAACGGATAAAGATCCCTGTTTTTCTCGTTAACAGCCAGTGCCATGAGGTAAGCCATGGTAGAACCGCAAGCTTCCCTCGTACCATCTATTCCAAAATCCCTGGCATTGATGTTCAGGGCCTGCACAGTTGATTTGCTATAGAAATGATGGTCCAGAATTATGAGGTTCTCTGCTTCTGGTACATACTGAACCTGGTCTGAACCAGCATCCACTATGACCGTAGTACAGTCTGGCTCCTCCTCTATCCTCTTCCTGAAGTTTTCACCATCCAGGCTCTTTATATAACCCAGATGAAACTTTATGTCGAGTCTCTTGAGTGTACTGCATAATATAATCGCAGCACTGGTCCCATCCCCATCAAAGTGGGCCAGCACCCTGATATATTGAGAATTCTTTATCCGGGACGATCCCCTGAAAAGAAGTTCATAAAGTTTCGGATCTATTATATCCTTTAGCATCTTGATTACAGGACTTTGCTGAGGTTCCACTCTGGAGCGATGCTTCCAGTACGCTTGTAGTACCTTACAAGTCTCAGCATCTTGGACATTATGAGCATCTCTCCCCTTATGTTGCTCATATCCTTCTTGTTGGATTCAGTATGCTTCCTTACATTCTTGTACCTGTCTATTAAGTGTGAAAGATCCTCCGGCAACTCTTCCTTAATGTTGTTTTCAGACAGTATAGTGCCAATCTTCTTTCCAAGGACGGGTTTTGTGCCGGGTATTCCGTACTGGTCCCTTAGCTTTATCCCAATCACTGAATGTGACATTCCCTGCCTGTTAAGTTCAAGAACAGTCTTGACTATCTCCTCGTCCCCCATTCCAAGCCACGCAGGCTTGCCCTGTCCATATACCCTGTGTGATCCTGATTTTCCTCTCTTTCTCGTGTGCATTCGTGCCATTAACGGTATCTCCTGATTTATTCTTCATAGCAAAGGTATTAATCTATTTTTTGACACATGCACCTGCGAAAATGCATTATTGTGGATTCTCCCTCAATACCCTCTCATACTGTGTTATGACTTCCATGCCAACGGACCAGATCGTGAGTTCCTCGTTGAAAATTGACGCTTTCTCAAACTTATCAATATTCGACCTGTAATTCCCCTCAGAAAATCCGCCTATGATCACAGTCATATCTCCTGAGCCCGATATAAGAGAATCTATGTGCTTTATTGGGGCGTCAGGCGCCATTGCCAGCACCCTTTCATCATGGCTTTCTATTGCGGAATTCAGTGTCCCTTTCTGTATCTGCAGCAGCGTCTTCCCATCAGCTGCGATCTTCCCCTCAGCAAATAATTTCTCGAAAAGACCTATGAACCTGTTATACGCCCTGGGTAGCCTTGTATCAGGCGAAATATCGATGACAAGGTCATTCCTCGTGTGTATTCTGACCCTGAGATTTCCCGTTCTGTTCAGTATGGAGTCCATTGCCACAAGAAGGAATATATGTATAATGTCCGGTCTGCCTCTTCTATTGGATTCTCCCGGAAAATACCGGTCGATTGCCGAATGCATGTAGTTTGAATCAAGAATTATGGAATCAACTTTCTTCTTTCTCTCTCCGGCTATCTTTCTAATTGAGTAATCGTCCCTCATCTCAGCAGGAATCGTTTCAAGTTCAGCATCAGCAATAATTATGGTAAGCACGAATGGGTAGCCCTTATCAAGAATTATAAATATCGGTCCAGTGGGCTGGGAAAAGATTAATGCCAAGGATAAACTGATGTAATCGTGTACAACATTTCCGTGATAGGTGGAAGTACAATCACCGATGAATACTGTAGGAAAGCATACATGGTCGGAGAGTTACTTGCGAAAAGCAGATCTATAGTGTTTTGCGGAGGCCTTTCAGGCGTTATGGAGTGCGTTGCGAACGGAGTTAAAAGCAATGGCGGCATCGTAGTTGGAATACTTCCGGGATACAGTCCGCTTGAGGGTAACTCCCACCTCTCAGTTTCCATCCCTACAGGCATGGGCTTTGCGCGGAATTTCCTTGTAGTAAGGGCAGGAGAATCTGTCATAGCAATCGATGGATCAACCGGAACTCTCTCGGAAGCATCATTCGCAATTAGTGAAGGAAAGGATGTTATCTCCCTGGATTCTGTGGAAATAGTGCCAAGGAAGAAGCAGGAAGGGAAATTCATCAGGGCATCCAGCCCCGAAGAGGCAGTAAACCTTGCACTGGAATCTGCCAAAAAACACAGAGAAAGGTTTATGGAGATAATGAAGCAGCTGAAGGACTAAATTATCTTCTCCATTTGGGGTTGCTTGGCCTGTTAGGCCTCCTTCCGGATCCAAGAACCAGTATAACCATGAAGATAAAAACGCCGGCGGCTACATAGTAAATCCAGTCATAGTTTGGTGGAGTGCCGTTGTAAAACGTGATCGACGCGCTCTGAGAACCACCGTTCACCTTTATGAGTGGGTTATTCACGGAAACTGTAAGCTTATATGTTCCGGTTCCGAGTTCAGAACTGAGGAGTTCAAGAGTAACTACCCGTGAGGAATCTGCGGAAAGATTTACTGTCCTTGTGCCGTACAGATTCCCGTTTAACACAAAGGAGACCACGACGTTGTTTATGGCAAATGACTGGCTATTTGTTATGGTTGCACTGAGGGTTATGGGGTTGTATACGTTGATAGTAAAGGTATGGGAGTAATTTACATATTGCCCATGGTAAAGGGCACTGGTAATTACTGCAATGTATATGGTCTGCGGGGTTAGAGGCGCAGTTACAGAGAAGGATGCTGATGGGTTGTTGCCTCCATAGTTCTCGAAGGTGCTTGTGGGTGAGAATCCAGTAAGGTTTTCCCCGGCGAAGAATGCCTGAGTTGTGTAGTTGCTGAAGCCTACTGAATTATTGACATAAACGGTAAAGGTCTGTCCTGTGTAAACGTTGCTTGGTATGGTAACGGAAACATTGTCAACTATGGGAACGGGGGACGCAGCAGACACCATTGCAAGCGCGGGGAAAGCCATGATTGAGACTATTAGTATGGCGAGCAGCTTGTTCATCTACGGAACCTCCTTCCTCTGTATGAGGCAATGAACAATCCTCCAGCAACTGTTATGGCAATGATTATTATTCCCGTTATCAGTGTTGAAAGTGCATTTCCCGTGTAATTCGCAATAATCCCGTTTCCTCCGGGTGATGGAATGATGCTGGCATAGGGGTACTCCATGGTAAAGGAAACGGGTTCATTCACTGTGCTTCCATTGATTGTGGCGTTGAAATTTGCGCTTACGGTAGCGCCTGATGAAAAGGCAGCTGATATTGGGGAAAGCACGATTTCAACGGTAAGTGATTGGGCGTACGGTATTATTACCTTCCCGGCAGCCTTTCCGTTATAAACCATTGTAGCGTTCCAGCCGTATAATTTTGCATTGGTTGCGGTACTGTTAATCTGTCCTGTCACTGCAATCGGAGCATTCCCTGTATTGGTAAGGGTAACCATATAGACGAGGTTGCTACCCTGAGGAGATCCGAAAATCGAGTTTACATGGGTGGAGAATGAGAGTCTCTGGACTACGTCAACGTTCACTGTGCCCGAAGACGTGGACGAGGAATAGCTCATGTTTACGGGGACGGCCTCAACTCCAGCCTGAGGGTTGTTCATCGCATATACGGTGGCATTGACACTTCTGGTCTGCCCTGGAGCAAGCCCTAACACGGTCTCATTGAACATTATCCTCCATGACGGGCTGCCTGAACTCAGGGTCACGTCATTATATACATTCTGCCTGTTTGTAACGTTGAATTCCACAACTGTACTGTTAGTAAGATCATTCCCGGTGCTGAGGGATGGATAAAGCTTTCCCTGAGTTATGACAACACTTCCGGTCACCTGCTGGGATAGTGCCAGAGTGACGGACTGGTCGGAATTTATGTAAAGTGTGTCATTTTCGCTGAAAGAGACGGTCAACACCGTACCGTTGAACGCGGTCATTGTCTGGGTGACGCTTGCATAGAATGAATAGTTACCCTGAGGCAGAAGAATGGATCCTTCCGAAGAGTTGTAGGCAATATTGTTTGGATATTCCGTAATCATCACATTGGTATTCGTGCTTCTGGATCCAACAGTAACTACTACCGAGGTGCGATAAGCATTAACCAGGCTGATGTTGTCGTAATAGGTTCCGCTGAAGGCAGGGATGGTAACACCTCCGAAATATCCGGTTCCCGTTGCATTGTTAAGCGCGTAAATTTCCCATGTCCCAGTTGGAAGGCTTATTTTGTAGTAGCCAAATGAATTTGTTGTCGTTTTAGTGACGAACGTACCCGATGATGACATTATCTCAATGACCGTGTTTTGCATGTTCTGGCCATGATAGGAGGCAGTTCCTGTAAGCAAAGTGGTCACTGGCGTCGATGTTACACTTACCGTGAACGATCCTGCTGTGCTTGCTGAAATCGTTCCGCTACCTGAGATGACATAAGATCCGGTTGCATTAACAAGGGTGTTGTAATAATAAACACTATAACTTCCCGCAGGGAGGTAAACATGGTTCAAGGACATATTGGCGGGAGTCCCGTTGACAGTTATCTCATAGTTGCCACCGCTTATGCCCAGAGAATTCCTCAGGGATATTGGTATCGCAGAAACATTCACAGGGGTAACGACCCTGTTTGCGGTCAGAGAATACAGGTTCCAGGATGCCTTTGTATCCCCGGAAACATTTGAATATGCATAGACCAGATAATTCCCAAAGGGAAGGGGTCCGCTGGCATTCACTGGTTTCCCGGTGGAATTGAATACCATGTAGTTTGTAGCATTTACCTTCAGCGTGGCCATGGGGGTAGAATTGATGTTGAAATGCTGGACCAAGATGTTCGGAATGACAATTACCGGTTCAGAGAGCTTCAACGAGGAGGTTCCATTGCTTGCAGAGGCAATATATATGCCAGGTGCAACAGTGGAAGATATTGAGTTCTCATTGCCTGAAAGATAGTATGTGTTGGTTCCGGTCAGGGTCAGGTTCACATTTCCCCTTAAGTTCAAGCTCTGGTTAACAAGTGAAAAAGTGGCATTGATAACCAGGGGAGTCATGGTATAATTCAGTGTACTTGTCGTTATCCGGACGGGGGAGGATGTATACAGTGCGCTCATAGAGTCCATACTGAGGTCAGGTTTGCTCTGGTTTGTATAATAAAGCGCGGCAGTTCCGGAGCTTATGGTTCCAAAATAAACAGGATTACCCGATGAGTAAAGGACGGAAACGCCTGATCCTATGTGAGGTCCTGTGCTTGACGACTCATGCAGTGAAACCGTTTCCTGGTTGGCGAAAGTCAGGGTTGGTGCTATGGTCCTTGTTGACACCAGATAAATATTCTGAAACCCAAGCTTGAAATTACCCAGATAAGTCGCAGCGGACGCTATTCCATAGAATCCTTCTGGCAGCATTATGGTGTAAGAACCAGGAGATGAATACGAATACTTGAGAAGGGTAGAGTTGCTCATTATCTCATAGTAGCCGCTATAGACAGAAACCCCCGGTACGGAGGCAGATACTGTCAATGGATAAGAGAGACTCATGACCGCGGTGAATGTGGTGTTTGATTCAACGTTAATCGTCCTGGCCACGGAATAGTTACCGCTGGATGCATATAATGTGTAAATTCCATAGGGTATGTTTATTGAGAATTCGTCATTGGTGTTCAGGGCAGTCTTATAAGCGCTGGATATCTGTCCGTCTGGATAGAGGTAAACAGTAGTTCCTGCATTGGCATTAAAGATGTTTCCCGAGACAGTTCCACTGAGTGAGGCAGACAGGTTTTTGCTTGAATTCTGTCCCCAGTTCGAGAATGATATGCTGACAATGTTAGTCTGTGAACTCCCCTTTGTAGCGTATACGGAGTAGGTTCCTGGCTGTACCCATAAAATGGCATGCCCCGCAGCATTGGTTACGCTTGAATATACCGTGGAACCGTCCACTGCTTTTACGGTGTAGCCTGGTGACAGCCCGGGAGCAGAGGATGTGTTGACAAAGATGCTGTCAAAGTATACGGTTGCATCGTATACAAGGCTTCCACCTATGGTGATGTTTGCCCGAAGTATATTTGGATAATATGTTCCGTTCACAAGCAGGGATTCCTCATAGTCGTATGGCTGGATGCCGTTAAGGATGTATGCGCCATTCACGATGGGTATGGACAGATTGGTGTTGTATGTTGAATTTGTAAGGAAAACCGTGCCCGTCTCTATCTTCTTCACGCTAAACTGCCCAGGTTTGGAAGCATTCGCAAAGGGCACATTCTGGTATTCCATGAACGCCGTACCGGATATCTGCGAGCTTTTGACCTGATAGTTATCCTGAATGTAATAGTTAGGCATTCCCGTGGTTGAATTCACTGACAGCGATAGTCTCTCTGCCTGCTGGTTTGACACATAAACGGACTGTTCCTGAAGTATGTTCTTTCCATAGAGATAGAGAGGGTTCAAGGAACCTGTGCTGAATACCACGGTATCGTTGCCCGGGACAGCAGTTATATTGTAATATCCGTTGGCGTTGGTCTGTACCACACTATGTGGTATTCCATACTGGTCGTAAATCGTGACATTGACGCCACCAACCGGAAGTCCGCTGGGATTCGTAACCCTGCCATTGATTATTGCGCCGGGGTAGTAGGAAACTATGGGATCGCTGCTACCAAGCATCTGGGACGTTGACGGGAAAATCACCGCGGTTCCGATGCCCTCCCTCAGGTAGGTGTAAGCCTGCTGGAGAGGGATATCCTGCCATGCACCGGGGTGAGCGGCATAGTCGGTATATGGGTTCCATGGGATCAGCTCATACACAATCTCGAAGTTGCTCATGTCCCAGGCGGGCATTATGGTGAGGTTTGTTGTTCCGCTAACAAGTCCCGGGATTCCATTGGAAACGCCCACAGCACTACCAGGGAATCCTATCTGAAGACGATAAATAGTGGAGTTATAGAAGGCTGATGTGTACTGCAGGTATTCATTTGTAACTGTGGCGGAGGTTGGCGTGTTCTGCAGGGTGTAAGTCCCATTTGTTGTGTCAACAATGACATTATAAAATTCGGTTGGAACCACGCCGCCCCCAGCGGTTGAGTATGACGGGGTATCTGTGAGGTAGGCAGGGGCATAGAACGTTCCGGTGTTGTTAACAGATGATGGAAAAAGCGTGTGATCCGCCTGGATGTACTGTATTGAATATCCCGTTACCCGTTCCAGTGCGGAATAGGCATTTACAAGTGTGTCCATTGAATATTTTGACGCGAGTTGGCCCTTGATGAGAGCAAAATAGGCATTCGTTGGTCCTATGCTGCTGATGTACTGCCCATAAATGGAGGGGTTGTTAAGTATGAGCGACACATAGGCTTCTGGGTTCGTGTAGATCTTGGCTAGGAACGATGTTTCGGATGATCCGAAGTAATATAATAGGACATGGCTGACGTTTGGGGCGAAGCCGCCTATGGATTTTTCATACTCAACTTCAATGGTTCTGGCAATGAAAAGAGCCACGATCTGGCTCTGATTCTGTGCCAGGAGAATCTGCCCGGCAACCTGGTAACCCTGCTGGAAATCATCTGCCACTGTGGGATGAAGCCCCTGTTGAAGTTCCTGGAAACCGTAATCCCACCAAGAAACGTAGGCGGGTTTGTCGTTTATCGGCTGGTTAGCGTCTTGGGTGGCCAGCCAGGCAAAGGATTGCGCCAGGGGCTGCGATTTATTATCAATCAGGCTGCCAGTAGCACCAACGTAGTAAAGGCTGCTTGCGGTGAAGTTTGGCGGCTGGAGCACTCCCGGGATAGCATCGTAAATTTCCTGGTTATATTTTGCCGCATTGTTAACAGGTATGGAGGAGGATATTACCCCAAGGCCGGAGGGAACGATAAGCAAAGCCACTATTATGAATACGAATACGACATGGACCCAGCTTATATTGCCCTTGATTGCCTTTCTGATACTGGCAGAGGGAGCACCGCTTCTTCTTTTCAGATCATAGAGCTTTACAAGGTGAGCAAAATACATAAGAAGTCCAGCGCCAAGTATTGCATATGCCGGTGCCGCAGTTATGTTGAATCTTGCGGCTTCGAAGCTCATGTATATTGAAATAAGGGAGAAGACCAGGACGAAAAACATCGCGTCTTTCTTCTCCTTGAAGTACATGTAAATTGCATAGGCTATTCCTCCCATGCCCAGAACGAATTCAAATACGCCAAAGCCGGAAATGTACTGTCCAAGAGGCAGTGAAGCGGCTTCTGCTATTGTCTGATACACCTTGGTCTTTATGAAATAGCCGTCTCCGCTGATCAGGGTATTGAAGCTTGACTTGTCGAATACGGCAAGCGCAGCAAGAAGAGCAGCCCCCAAAATGGCAATAACCGGGACGGATATGATCCAGGGCTTGCTCCTGATAGCCATGAACACAAACCCCATCAGTATGACGAGGATGCTCAGCAGAAGGACTGGTGTGAACCATGTAGAATAGTTGCCGATTCCAATATAATAATATGCTCCCAGGAAAAATCCAAGGAATACCGTAATTGCGGTGGCATACACAAGATAGTCGCTTGGTCTCTTGAGAAACAGGTTGATGATGTACTGTATGATCACATAGAGCAAAATGATAACCACAGCATAGGCATAACCCTGCCAAGAGAGCATCAGAGCCCCAAGTGAGGCGCCTGCAAATAATGCATAAATCGTCGCGAGGCGGTTCTGCTTGTAGTAATTGTAGATGGAGGAGAAGATTCTGGTGGGTGGATACAATTTATCCACGATCTTTCCTTTGTTCATTGTTACTATTGTTCTCTCAAAGAAATATATTGCAAAAAGCACAAAGAGAAGTTCAGGTGTGTGTATCCTGCCATCGGATAGATAGCCTGCACTGATGTTGCTAGGCATGAGGGTGTACAGGAGAGCAGAAACCATCCCACCCTTCTTTCCAAATACCTCCTTTCCAATCAGGTATACCGGTATTATAAGAAGGGCTCCAAAAAATGCATCAAGTTCCTCAAATGTGAGAAGAGCAGCGCCCGTTATATTCATGAATGGAGACATAACCACGGCTATGAAAACCACAAGCAGATGGAAAAATGGCGTCCTGGGGTTCACAGTTCCCACAGGGTAGTTGAGCGTCGGATCGAAGCTCAGCCAGTGTCCGGTCTGTATAACATGCAGAATGTTGATCCAGTTGTAATAAGGATCACTTCCACCAGAGGTTGTGAAGAATCCGCCCTGAAAAGTTACTGACCAAGCGAAATAATTTGCAAGGAACAGGTAAAATCCAACCAGAACTGTGAGTACCACAACTTCCGGATATTTCCTGAAAAATCCCTCATTCCCAGCAGAGCTGTCCCTGTACGATAATTCCATCTAAACGCTACCTAAGGTGCTCTAATGGAATCTTCATATAAAAAACTAATCGAGAGTTGATTCTGGCATAATTGAAATGAAATCATCCGAGCAGGATCATCTCTTCGCTATCGCTGTCGTATTCAATAAGGCGAGAGTATCTCCCCCAGTTTATGATCAGGCCGAAGGTCTTATCGTTGTCATCGGAGGGGAAGACATTGGATATGAATTCATACAGATCCTCCCTGGAAATTCTTCTCTCCCCACTCTTACGATATAAGTCCATCAGTGAATTGAAAGGTTCAATCTGCTGAAGCTGTTCCCTCAGTATATCCCTTCTCTCATTTATGTCGGATTTAAGGAACTTTCTTCCAAGATCAGTGAGTTTAACGTCTCCGCTGGATACATCAATCAAGCCCAGAGCCTCAGCATCTTCAAGCAGGTTCAGGAGAGTAGTCCTCTCCTCATCCAGTATGTCGTCTAGTTCGGCGATATCAACCGATCTATCCTCGTCTTCCAGTATCTCCAGAAGACCTATAAGGTCCCCAGTATTTTTTGTTTCAAGGTTATGCATATTCAATATTCTTATGTAAATGGGATGTTAGTTTTAATAATTTCTCTTTTAGCTGACGTTAAACTCAATGGCATTGAAAAATTGTTTGCTTGATCTGGCTTGAAGGAGAGCAAGAACAATAAATAACAGAATCAGAAGGTACATGTATACAATATCAGGGAATCCCGACAGAAAGCCATTCACAGAAACAACGAAGACAGTGACTAGGAACAGTAGGGATGCAACAGGTAGGATCATTGAGAAAAGTATGCTGCCCTTCTGCTTTATCAGTGCAATATTGGAGAAAGAATGAACTGTTATGAAAAATAGTCCTGCAAGGCTCGACATATAGACAAAGGAAGCGTAGGAACCGTAGATCACTGCCAGTATACACGTGGCTGAAAGAATGGCCAGCAGGATCGCCATGAATGTGTTACCACTTTTCTTAAGGCCCGATCCACGAAATATGTGATCGGAAAACATCTTTGCCGTGGATCGAAGAAGCGCATTCAGGTAAGAGACGGATAGATTCATGGCACTCAGTATGAGAAAAAGCACTGCCGGAAACAGAATTACAAAACCAAATTTCTGCTGTATATACAGGAGCAGGGCTGCCGGGTTCGCTGCATATGACGCTATTCCGTTTCCGAGAAATGAGACTACGGCAAAGGAGGCTATTATCATAATCAGTCCGGCAATAAGGAACGAAAGCGCAAGGCCGGTGGCGGGAGTCCGTTTTGGGTCTCTGCTGTCCTCGGATAAGAATATGGATGATCCGCTCCCCGAAAAAGCAAGTATACCGAATATTACGCCCGTGAAGAAATTTCCGTCAGGCATAAAGGAGGGGAAAATCGCAGTGGATTGCGAAATTGGCTTGAGGACCATAAACAAGCTGATTAACAGGATAAAAGCAGCTTCGGCAGTTCCGGCAATTAGTGTGAATCTCAAGGATTTCCTCAGTCCGAGAAGAACAATCCCGAATACAATCGAGATAAACGCCAAGCTGAAAACCAGTGTCAATACCGTGCTGGAAGCATTGCCAAAGTCATTCAGTGCGGAGTATATGAAATACCCACCAAAACTGCCTATTGCAAGGAGAACCACCACAGAGTAAGCAAGATAATTCAGCGCGATGAACAATCCAGGCAGTTTTCCAAGCACCTTTCCCGTATATGAGTAATATCCTCCATTGGTCGAGTACTTTCTTGAAAGCTGGTACGTGGTGTTTATGGTTGTGAACGAAATCAGGAATGAAATTATAACTGCATATGGGAGGCCTCTTCCTGCAAAAATGGCAATAAGAGGGAATACAGCAATCAGATCAAGCATTGGGCCGATTGACGTGAAAGACTGCATTACGCTGCGCCCAAGGCCGATGGAGTTGTCGGGCATACGCGCATGATAATAATCACACATATAATTTTAAGCTGGAATTCGTAATTGTGACCTGAGGAAAAAGAATGGGGGATGTGGATCTTAGAACAATTATATTGGCCGACCTTCACAAAAGAAAGGAAGCCGGAATCTTGCAGAGTGAGATAGAATCCATTTTTGGATTTTCCCGGGCTCATGTTTCAGAGACTCTGTCCTTGCTCATAGCCGAGGGAGGGATCATGGAGAAAAGGGAAGGCAGGCTGTTGAAGAGGGTGTGGCTGGCAGAATATTTTCCCTATCCTATTGATGGTGTTGTCAGGATTTCCATGCTTGCCTCAAGTGAATACGTGCCATTCCTTTCCTCCGCCATAGCTGTCTGCCGTTCCAGGAACATGACAGTGAGGGTGCGGATTTTAAAATCTCCAGCGGATGTAATGGACAGCCTTCTGTCGGGAAGCACCGATATTGCCCTCGCTCCTTTCTATTCCCAGATTATCTATTCCATCGTTACCAGAAGGATAAAGCTGCTTTCCTCCATTGCTTCCGGCGGTTCTTCCATTTTTTCACGGGAAAACGATGAATCAGGTCTTCTGGGAACATCAGACACGTCCACAATGATAATTTTGTCACGCTACTTCCGGGAATCTCTCGCAAACGATGTGGATATTTATGAAGACCCCCATGACGGGATCCGTGCACTTGAAAGCGGTAAATTCACTTATCTCACCATTTGGGAGCCTTTCTGTTCCATACTGAGACATAGAGGGACGTACAGGGAAATACTGAAATACAGCCAGGTGCTCGGAGAGAACCCCTGCTGCGTTTCCTCCTGCAGGGCTGACTCGTCCAACCGGGCAATAAGCCTTTACAGGGAAATAGTAAATGATTACGCCAGGCTTATCATGCAGGGGCCGAATCACAGCAGGATGAGGGAAGCAACCGACCTGCTGGCTTCCGAAATAGGCGTCGGCCCAGAAATAATACTGGAATCGCTTGATAATTACAGGTTTGCAGCGGACATGGATGATAGTATAATACTGAAATACATGGATATACTGAATATTCCCGTTTCAATCAGGAGCATTCAGGATATGATCCCCTAGAACACTATGATAAGATTTCCAGAAGGGCAGAAATATCCATCTCACCGAGTGCAATTGGGTCAGCTATACCGAATAATTCAAGCAGTGCAGGATGCATTTCACCAATGAACCCGATATTTTTGCCATCAAGGTAAATACTGCCGCTGCGTCCAGGAACAAGTCCGTCCTCGTCACTCCTGTTAATTACGGGCCTGCTGGGTGTGAACCTGCCGACAAGATATTCTAGAACCTGCTTTACTGCAGAAAACGGCGCTTTTGTATCGTGGATCATGAAGCAAAGGTGGGTTTTCTGGTTTCCATATTCAATTATGTCCCCTATCTCAAAAATTTTCTGTGGCATAGCCCGCCTCCTGTTCTGTTTGATAATTTCCAGCATGTTCACGTATAACCTGTCCCTGACAACGGAAAAATCAGAGCTCTTGGGGTTGAAGATCGTGACATCACCCCTGTATGCCAGAAATGAGAACGGAAGTTGCGACCCAACGACAAAACTTTTCACTTCCTGATAACCCGATCCAATGAGAAGATGGCTGGCAGTTTCTATGACATCATCGTCATTGTGTGCTATCCCATGTGTCTGCGGCTTTATTGGTGTAAAAGGAATCTGGTCATATCCCACGCCCTTTGCAATATCTTCAATGACATCTACCGCTCCCATAACGTCGACTCTGTTTCCTGGTATAGTTACGACGTAGCCATTATAGGATGGGGTGGCAACATATCCCATTCTTCTGAGAGAATCCGAGATCGACTCTTCGCTAGAGTCAAAGCCAAGTACCTTCAGTATGTCATCATACGAAAATTTAATTTCTCTCCCGTTTTCTGCAACCAGCTCCGGTATTATTTTCCTGTCCAAGCCATGGTGTCGAGGCATTGAAACAGCGTAACCCATTGCCTGCAGTTCATAGGCCATAAGGAAGAAAACGTGAAAAACAGCCATCTTGTCAGTTCCCTCAATATCAACAAAGAGTCTTGTGGAATTCTCTGTCAGCCTTGTGCTGTAGCTGTTTGAAATGGGTGGTACCGACATCACATTTCCGTCGGCGTCCTCAATCACATTTACGCGATCTGCTGATGGGATCAGGGAAACGTATTTCTTCCCGAGGGGGTGCCTGCTCATCAGATCAAAAGCAGTCCCATCAAAGTCACCATCGAAGGTTTTAATTGATACAGACCTGGACTCCTTCAGGGAATATGAAACGGAAGTGCAGCTTTTGCTAATGGAATGTATTCCTATGGAGGCTGACCGCCTCTCCCTGCCAATGGTATCGTGAAGCCTCTCCTGGTATTCTATAATGCGTGGCAGTTTTTCAGCCAGTTTGTCACCTTCAGCCAGAAGAGAAAGAAAGTATGGTCTGATGCTCAGGGCATTCTTCTCGATGTGAACATCAAAATCAGAATCCTGTATATCGATAATTCCCGGAATCGATGCTGAGTCAAAGATCTCCATGGACCGGTTGAGGGAATAAAAGGAGTAAAGGTCAGGGCGGTCAGGATTGAATTCCACCTTGACCGTTCCATTGTCCGTCTCCACAGAGAAACCGATTACAGATGCGTAACGCTGAAGTTGATGGATAAAATCATCTCCAAAGTTTCTGTTGAGAAATTCAGAACTGTCCCTGATGACTACCATTCAGTATGACAGATTGATGATGCATATTTAACATTTTCAAGCGGTAATTCCACTTTCGCAGGATAGGGGATGAAAGCGGGCGAAAGGCCTATGGCTAGCCACATGATGTCTAACCTATGGCGTATGACCTGGATAAGGGTGCACTTTCAGTGTACTCATTATACTATCACTTCATCCAGGTCGTAAAATACAGGAGGAAGGTATTTATTAATGATGCCATGGTGGATTTCCTTGAGATGAAAACCAGAGAGATTGCCGAAACCTTTGATGCAGACATACTGGACATGGAGTGCGACAGGGATCATTTCCACATGCTTTTCAAATCCACACCCGTACTCAACATACCACAATTCATCAACGCTGTCAGGACAATAACGTCAAGGGAGATACAGCGCAACTTTCCGGAAGCAAGGAAGGAACTGTGGAAGGGAAGGTTCTGGTCACCTTCCATACTTCCCTGCAGCATCCGGTCAGGTTACCCTTGATTTCCTGAAGGAATATGTGGATTCACAGGAAGATCGAAAGGCAGATGGATGATTTTGCCCACAAACTGTCATGTGATCTTGCGGCAAGCCATGATTTCATTGTTTTCGAGAACCTGAATATCCCAGGAATGCTCCCAATGTGGAACCATAAAACACGATCTGATTCTTTCAAGTCGCATCTACCACTGCAATGCATGTGGCCTTACGATGGACAGGTACCTCAATGCAGCAATAAACATAAAGAGAATAGGCATGCAATGGCTGAAAGAAACCAGATATGTAGAGAGGGGCAATCGCGAATTCACGCCCGTGGAGATCGGATCAATACCCGCAAGGGCAAATCCGGTCGCTGAAACGGGAAGCCCCCTGCGATAGCGGGGGGGAGGATGTCACAAGTCTTGCAGTCTTAACTCTTGCCGGATATCTCGTCTATCTCCTTATTTACCTTCTTAAGGGTATAATCCCTCAGAACGAGCCGAATCAAGTCTTCCAGGGAAATTGCACCACCGGTATCTACATCCTTTTCTAGTTCCTCGAGTATCTTCTTCGGCAGGACAAGATCGACCTTGCTTGTTCCCCCCTTGCCTTCATTCTTCTCTATAAATTCACTGATTGCGAGCCTAATGATGTCAGATACGCTTTCATACTGGAAATTTTCAACCATATCCTCTAGCTTCTGCATCACCTGTTCGGATATCCTGACCGTTATTCTATAGGGAACCGACATATTTTCACCGGGTATCTACGGTTCAATGTGACTGACCGTACACTTGTCTGACACTTCTTTACAGCTTATAAACCTTTTTAGCAGATAATCCCGATTCACTGAGGGAACCCGGAGAAAACATTCTATAAAGCTATGGCAGATACCAGCACATGACAATTAAGATAGGAAATAGTGTTTACATTGCGCCCACTGCTGTGATTCTCGGGGAAGTTGAAATATCGGATGGAGTATCTATTTTTGACAGCGCTGTCATAAGAGGTGACATGAATTATGTCAGGATTGGAGAGAATTCAAACATACAGGACAATGCCACCATTCATACAGATGCAGGGAATCCGGCGGTTATTGGAAAAAACGTTTCGATTGGGCACAACGCTATCGTGCACGGTGCCACGGTGGATGATGACGTTATAATAGGCATGGGGGCAATAATACTGAACGGTGCGCATATCCGTTCCGGCTGCGTGGTCGCTGCGGGTGCGGTTGTAAGGGAAAATTTTGAAACACAGAATAACACTCTTCTTGCAGGTGTCCCGGCAGAACTGAAGAGGACAGGAGAGTCACTTCATGAATATGCCATTGCCAATGCCAGATCATATCAGGGGTTGAGGGACCTGTATCTGTCAGGAAAGGTTGAAAGGTACACTCCAAAGCAGCCAAAGTAAAGGGTGTAATACACATAACATACACAGGCAGATACAGGAACGTGTGCGCGCCTGTAGATTCATGAGCAAATAGCGTTCTGTGCAAAAAATAGATAATAGAGCATTGCGCCTTGAATCGATGAGGTGTCTAAGTGAATAGAACCATAATAAGAGGAGTCAAGGGACTCAAAAGGGTGTTCAGCCTGAAAGTGAACAGCAAGGCAGACACGGGAATAGGAACACTGATCGTGTTTATCGCGATGGTGCTTGTTGCCGCAGTCGCTGCAGCGGTTCTCATTAACACGGCTGGACAGTTGCAAACGAGGGCCCAAACAACCGGGTCACAGACCACACAGCAAGTTGCGAGCGGACTTGGAATAAAATCAATCTACGGGCAGGACAGTAATGTCGGTACTCCAGAGGCAGGTCTCATAGAATACATGGCCATATATGTAACGCCAAATGCAGGAAGTTCACCAATTAACATGGGGAATGTTACAGTATCATTGACCTACCAGGGATTCAGTGCTTCTTTGACCTACGGTCCAGTGAATGATAGCGGAGCACACAAATCATCGTACAATTCGTACCACTCTGCACTGTCTGGAACAGCAAATGTCTTCAGCCTGTCGTATTTCAGCGCAATCAATGGGTCAACGAACGGATCGACACATTTCGCGCTACTTGGCGTAACGAACTCAACAAAGTCACTTACAGGAGCATACCCGGTAGTACAGCCAGGTGACGAAGTAGCAATACTCATCAACGTATCTGCAGTATTTGGCGGAACCGGAAGCGGTCCTATCTCGACCGGAATTGCACAGGGACAGCAGGTCAGCGGAACAGTCTCACCACAGACAGGAGCACCGGCAGCAATATCATTCACATCGCCGATAGCGTACACAACGAGAGTGATACAGCTTCAGTGAGGCTGTATCATTTGAGGAACAGTGATATCAAATGGGTCTTCTTGACAAAGTGAAAAGGGGAAAAAAGGAGACCACAGCAGCTAACGAAACAATATACAAAAACCAACCCCAGCAAATCCCGGGAATGGATGCGGGAGCCCAGGCACAATCGGAAAACGACAAATTCGTGGAGAGCGTGAATCAGAGGATCTCTTCGCTTGAGAACGATCTGGGAAAGCTGAACACAACAACCGATGGACTCAAAAGGAATATCGGGGAAATTCGAACCGAGCTGGAGGCCATGAAGGAAAACGTCAAACTGGTCGTCTCGTTGTACGAGATGGTCTCGAAAGACTTTAATCCCTTCATGGATACTACACCCGAGGAGATAAAGGCAATCACAGATAAAATGAGGGAAGAGATGGAAGACATGAACAGGAAAATCACGTCGGCAATATCTGATTTGGGTGAACTCTACGGAACTCCGAACCTGGACGCCATAATTTCAGAAATGGATCGGGAGGATTCAAATGATCAATGATGCACTAAAAGGGTACCTGCAGACAAAGATAGATACTGCGGACAAATCCATTCCGCATTTCGTCCTGGAAGAACTGAGACAGAAAATCCTGACATCAGACGCTAAATTCGGCAAGACTGAGATCGATTCGCTATTTGACAACCTGAAATCGAAATATGCACAGAGCAAGGAGGGCAGTCTCCTTGGAAAGGTAGACGCAATATTCAAGGAATTGAGCAGCATGGAGAATGCTCTTTCCAGATCGCTCGGCAAGGCACCGGAATCTGGAAGCGATCCCGCGGATGTTGAACGGAAGCCAAACAAGGAACCATGGAAGAGAATGAGGACTCCCAAAGTAGAGAGAATCGGTGACGACATCATATCAATGATGGTGGCCATGAGGTGGCTCGAATTCCTGCTAGACAATTACGGACAGGAGAATTCCATGGACGTTCTCGACTATTACGAGAGCATCGGTTGGATTTCCTCTGACGTGAAGCAGGACATGTTCAAGTACATCAAGATGACCGGCATCATAGCCCCGCCACAGGAATACAAGGTGAAGCCAACAATACAGGACCACATCATCAACATGCTTTTCATAGAGAAGCTGAATGGCGAGGAGATAACCAGGGACATGATAGAATCTCTCGAAAGGGATTTCAGGATGCTGAAGAAAGGGGTCGACGAACTATATGGGATTTAGTTACGTAGCAGCTGTGGCAATTTTGCTCAGTTCCTCCCTTATTTTTTTTGGTATGGTATATGGTGAATTTGTGCAGAGCAACTCACAGGTCAGTTCGGCACAGAACAAGATGAACCAGGAAAATTACGACCTGATAAATTCGAAGGTTAATATAACCGGATACTACGTTGTACCGGGATCCACTTATAATGTAACGATAAACATGACAAACACAGGAAGCATAACACTCAATCTGGATACTTCCAGCTTACTGGTAAATGGTACGATGACGAACTTTACGCCATCGTCAAACTACCTTTTCCCGCTGGGGAATGGTAGTGTGACTTTTCACTCGGCTACTTCCGGTCTGAAATCGGTCGAGCTGATCTTCAACACGGGATATGAAAAATTCACGGAGGTTAATGCATAATGGCTTCAGCAGCTGCATCGGAAATGATATTCTTCATAGCCACTATGGTGATAGCGGCATCGGTTGTAGGAGTGCTCGGAGGACAGACCCTGCATGTGACGCAGAGCATGAGCCAATCATCTCAGGGGTTGTCGTCCATGATCCAGTCCGACTTTGAGATAATAAATGATCCGTCAAACATACCGTACCACAACGGGTATGTTTTCTATGTGAAGAATACGGGAACCAATGCGTTCTTCTTCACAAACGGGTCGATTTCAGCGATTATAAACGGAACGCTGCTTTCTGGCAATCTTGTGACATATGTATCACCGGGTAATTCAGGCCAGCTGCTTCCCGGGCAGGTTGGTGAGATAGTGGCAAACATCACTCTTTCAGCCGGCTACTATTCAATTGTGGTAACGCTGAACAACGGCCTTTCAAAGACAATGGAATTCCAGGTAGGATGATTCAATGTATCTAAGTTTCAAGATAGAAGGGGATGAGCTAGACAGGAGAATGGGCGGAGGTCTGTACGTTGGCCAGATCGTCACCATACTCGGGGCAAGCGGAGAGGGAAAGACACTTCTTTCCATACGGCTTGCATATGGTGTCATAAAGAACGGTTCCAACATCTGCTACGTGTCGTCGCAGTTTCCGGTGAGGGAATTCATATCGGAAGCGGAAACCCTCGGTTATGGAATGTTCAATGAAATACTTTCAGATAAGGTATCCTTCATCACTTCCGTGTTCATTCTCAGGAAGAACAAGAGGGCGGATCTTGATGATCTGCTGAGCCTTGACAAGGTAAAGGAAAAGCAGGTCCTGATAATAGATTCCCTTTCACCAGCTATGTTCAAGGACTTTGACATTTCATCATTCCTTGAGCGCCTGAGGAAGTTTTCTGAGGGAAGGATAGTCATAATCACAATGAACCCGGACGAGCTGGATGCGAAGGCTATGAGCAAGGTCAACCAGCTTTCAACCACGATTATCCATATGCGGTCAAAGGATCTTGCCGGAGAGAGGAAGCACTACATCGACCTGATGAAGTTTCCCATGGCCATGAAGAATTTCCAGCAGTCCATACCCTTCAGGATAGAGCCAAAACGGGGACTCGTTGTGGAAATATCAAGTGTATCATGATTAAATTTGTGGGGTGAAGATATATGGCGGAAGAGATCACATCGGATACTATCCAGGATGCCCTTAACAGGAATCCCCATCTAGCCGAATATATCCTAAACTACAGGAGAGCCACAGGTAGAACACCGGAGTTTGTTCCCGTGCCGGACAACAAGTTGAGAGGCAGGACTTCTCTGGACGTTATCTATCCCGTTGGTGATCCAATTTTCATACATGCAGTCAAGGAGAAGAATGCTATACTTTACAAGCCTATCGAGCCAAATCTAACGCCAGAAGAGCAGGATATAATGGAGAAAGTGATGGCAATAATCCTTGAACATGCTGCCGATTATCCTCCGCCCGAGAGCCCGGACGTACTTGAGGCAAATATAGACAAGATCTATGCAAGGATCGTAAATGTGGGGGGAGCAAACAAAGCAAAGGGCAATTCAGTAACGGTTGTTAAGGGGCTTTATGAGAAGCTTCTCTATAATATCAAGAGAGAGGTCATAGGCCTGGGTCCCATAGAACCACTCATAAGAGATTCACACATAGAGGATATCAGCTGTATAGGTGCAGATGGCGTTTACATTGTTCACAAGATCTTCGGTTCCATAACTACAACGATCACATTCGGCGACAACAACAGGCTTATGCTCTTTGCAAAGAGGATAAGCGAAAGGGTGGGTAGGCCGGTAAGCGACAAGGTCCCGATTGTTGACGCGACCCTCCCGGATGGGTCAAGGCTTTCCGTGATATACAGCATGGATGTATCGGCTAGGGGGCCAAGCTTCACCATAAGGAAATTCTCCGATGTGCCCATAAGTATTGTGCAGCTGGTGCAGTTCAACACGCTCAGTGCGGAAGAAGCAGCATACGTCTGGCTTGCGTTGGAGTACGGACAGAGCGTTTTCGTCTGTGGTGAGACCGCAAGCGGTAAAACTACTGTGGTTAATGCAATAATACCATTCATAAGGCCGGAACTAAAGGTATTCAGCGCCGAGGATACGCCTGAAATAAGGGCCCCGCAGGAGGCTTGGCAGCAGCTTGTAACAAGAGAACGGGGAGCAGCAGACAGCAGGGTGAGCCTTTACGATCTGCTGAGGACGGCTCTGAGGTCGAGGCCCAATTACATAATTGTGGGAGAAATAAGGGGTGCAGAGGGATCAATGGCATTCCAGGCCATGCAGACAGGGCATCCTGTGATATCGACGTTTCACGCAGCCTCAGTCAGAAAGATGATACAGAGGTTCACCGGTGACCCAATAAACATACCCGTAACGTTCATGGATAACCTGAATATTGCCATGATCCAGCAGGCAGTATATGTTAACGGAAGGTTCCTGAGGAGAACCACGAGCATAAACGAGATAGAGGGATACTATGAGGAACTTGGAGGAGTCTCGACAAAACAGGTTTTCCAGTGGGATCCAACAACCGATCAGCACACATTCAGGGGAATGAACAACAGCTACGTTTTGGAGAAGAGGATAGCGGTTACATCCGGACTTGAGGATCCCAAGCAGATCTATGATGAACTGTTCAAGAGGGCAAGGATAATTGAGTATCTAGCCAAGAACAACCTGAATTCATACTTCCAGGTGTTCGACCTGATCAAGAAATTCTACCAGACCGGGGATATCGGTCTACCGGTATACGGGTGATCCAAAATGGATGACGTAATCAGACTGGGCAAATTTTCAAACATCGAATTCAAGAAGAACGACGTCTTCATGATACTGGCAGCTTCGGCAATGGCCGGGGTGTTTCTGGGGCTGTACCTCATCTTCAATTCCCTTTTGACCATCATACTTACGGTAATCGCAGTACTAGCCATGGCGGGGATGGTTCTCAAGCCCATAATTGAACGGGACTCAAAGCGTGCCAACATAAACGCAAACATACCATTCTTCGTAACTTCCCTGGCGACCCTTTCCACCAGCGGTGCCAACAGGATCGATGTGCTTGACATACTTTCAAAGAAAGAGAAAATCGGGATGATCAAGGACGACCTGAAGAAGATAGTGAATCTGGTTATGAACTGGAAGAGGGGATTGTCAGAGGCTGCTAATGTCGTTGCCAGAAAAACTCCAAGCGATCTTTTTGCGGATTTCCTGGACAGGTTCGGCCAGGCTCTTGACAGCGGGCAGGATTTCATCGAATTCGTTAACCTTGAAACCGACGCAGTCATGAGCAATTTCGAGACGGCTTACATTTCCGCATTGTCTACCTTCGACATATACAAGGACATGTATGTATCCCTGCTCCTCGCATTTGCTTTCCTGATAGCTTTCATACTGATCATGCCTGTGCTCATACCCATAAATATCATACTGCTGCTTGTTTTCAGCCTCATAACCGTCTCGCTGGGAGAATTCATGCTTCTTTACGGAATAAAGATGGTGCTGCCTAACGATCCAATATGGCACGGCACCGGCATAAAGACCGAAGTTCAGAAAACCATGGAGAAGAGATTCATGATCGCTGGTGCGATATCCGGGGTTATACTTCTTGTCTTTCTTTTGACAAAGGTTGCATATGTCATACCTTTCTATTTCACCGTTACCTCTGTTGTAACACCGCTGGCATGGCCAAGCATAGTTGGTTCTCGCATGGAAAAATCCATCGGGAAGAAGGACGACATGTTCGGCAGCTTTATGCGTTCCCTCTCTGGATCTGCTTCCGCCAGGGGAAACATGATCATAGACGCCATGAAATCCATGATCGTCCATGACTTTGGAATGATGACCAAGGACGTCAAGAATCTCTACAAGCGTCTTGTCTACAGAATTGACAGCCTCATAGCCTGGAGGAATTTCAGTGCTGATACCGGTTCCCACCTCATCGAGCTCTTCACGGAATCGTTTGTGGAGAGCGTGGAGCTGGGTGCTGATGCGGCTGCTGCCGGAAACATAGTGAGCACCAATGTCGACAAAATAACAAGACTGCGGAGAAGAAGGAGGCTTTCTGTGAACACCTTCACTGGCGTTATATATGGAATAACGGGGGGACTGGCATTTTCTCTGGCAATTTCCTTCGGGATACTGGAGATAATAGACAAGGTATTCAAGCAGTTCGCAATATCCGGCCTGGCTACATATGGCATATTCTTCAGCCCGCCATCCGCGACAATACTGAGCATAGAAATTTTCCTGTTCGCGATCCTGTATATCCATGCCGGAATATCGGGACTTTCCATGAAAATTGCCGACGGAGGAAGGAAGATGCACGGTATACACCATATTGTTATAATGATGTGGATCATATCCATCGTTGTTTACGGAACGCTGCAGATAACAACCCTACTGCTTGGTTCCTCGTTCTGACGGTGGAAATAATATAAGTCTGCTGATAATTATGGCTGTATGTATGAATACCGACCCTCCATTTCACTGAATGAAAGGCATTATACAAAACTGGATGGGTTGAATATAGGAACCAGCATATCCGGAACTGCGGTCAGGATTCCCGTTACGGACATACAGGGGCATTTACTCATCACGGGTAAAACTGGATCCGGGAAATCCTCGCTTGTGGCAGAAATTATGAAGGGGTTATCCGCAACAGACGGTTGTAATATAATGCTGATCGATCCCCACGGTAAACTGGCGGAAGATTTTGTAGTTTCCAACCGGTCAAAGGAACTGGTTTACATTTCTCCAAGGACTGTTGATGCGAAAGGGCAAAAAATCTCAATCCAGCTCAACGGGATCATTGGCGGTGACAGGGAGAACCCGGAAAATAGCCTTGGGTGGGTCAGGGAATTATTTTCAAGGGAGTCAGCACTGTCAAACAATACGTGGGGTCCGAGGCTTGAGGTCATATTCAGGACACTTCTTTCTGAAATGGTCAGACAGCGGCCGGATTCAAATCTTTCCGACCTAGCCTCGATCCTGACAAATCAGTCAGATCTCAAGTCACTTCTCCGAAAGTCAGAAAACCCAGCGATCCGGGAGTTCATGGAAATGCAGATGAAGGACTGGAAAAACTGGAATCAGTATGTCTCCAGTGCCCTTAACAAGCTGTTGCCAATCATATCGAGCAACACCGTGTCAGCGCTGATTTCATCGAGGAAGGATTCCTTTGACCTGAGAAGAGTGCTTGAGGATGGTAATCGTGCATTCGTGATTGAGGTTTCAAAGACAGCGATGCCAGAGGACACTTCCCGTATCCTCACCTCAATATTTCTCCAGAGATTCTGGGCAGAACATCTGGCTTCGGGCAGAGCCATTGAAACCTACATCATAGTTGATGAGTGCCAGTTCGTGGAATCCTCGTTGCTCGAAAGGCTGCTAAGTGAGGGGAGGAAGTACGGGCTGCGCCTGATTCTCATCACCCAGTCAATAAGCCTGCTGGGAACCGCGCGCAGAAGTGCCATCCTTTCAAACGTGAGGAATTATGTTTCCTTCCCGGTTTCTGACGAAGATGCGGTCATTCTCTCCAAAACCGTTGCGACCGGAAACAGGGAAAGGGATTTCATATACGTGCTCAAGAACCAGGAACTGCATGGGGCGGTAATCTGGTCCCAGGGGGAGAATGGTGTGTCAGGGCCGCTAAGCTTCAGTCCCGATGTCCATGATAACCGCAGTGGAGTCCGGAATTTCGCAGAAACGATTGCCGCAAGCATAGAGAGATATGGCTTGCCCGTGATTAGGGAGGATGAAATTCCCGTTGAGACTGGCAGGCACGCAAGGCTTGTCGAGGCAATGGAGAGTTATCTTTCCACCAAGAAAATACCGCTTACCGTAAATCAGAGGGTCAACGATCTCATTCCAGACGGCCTCTTCACCGTAAATGGTACGGAATACATACTGGAGGTGGAGTGTTCTGACCTGGACAATATCCACCGAATCTTCAGGAAGATCAAGGGCTATCCGGGGAGAAAGATAGTTTTCTTGGTATATGCGGAAGACGCGGAAAGGCTTTTCAGCGTGCTAACCGGTGCATTTAAGATAAGGAGAAGGGGATCATCCATTCTCGAGATACCAATTTACAGGGAAAGTGATACCATTTACTTCAGGGATGTCCGCGATTACCTGGATAGGGTTTTCATAATTGCTTATGAAGCGGAAAAGTTGCAATATCGCGCCGGATCGGCAATGAAGAGATTCTCCCTCTCAAGCCTAACAACCGAGGGTACGTTCATGGGAACGTTCCGGGAATTTGAGGACGGGGAATTGCGCAGCGCCATATGCAGAATAATTTCATCATCCGGTTATCCTTACATTGCAGCGTCAGATCCAAGACTTAAGTCATTTGATAATTCAAAGGTTCACAATCTGTTTGGAAAGAGGGCGGTACTGACACTCCCCGACCTCTTCAGGACCGAAGCGTGAGAAATATTGTAAAAATCCGGGAAAACCCTGAATACTACTTTTTTTCGCCCTTAAGTCTCAAAGCAGAATCGGATATCTCGGCCAGAACACTTTTCACAATTTCTGCGCAATCCGTTCTCTCTGATCCATAGGAGGAGACTTCAACTTCTATCTTCGGGAGTATGTTTTCGGAATTCAACGGATGTGTCTTGATATAGACCTTCCCCTCCCGCTCCTTCATTATTCTGGTGATCACTGGAGCAATGGTGCTCTCCATCATGTTTTCTATAACCACTGACTTTTCACAGTATACGCCACCAAATGCATATTGATCCCTTGCGAGCCCCAAAAGCGCTTCCATTTCTGACGGGACTCCAGGCAGCACTATTACCTTGCATGTTCCGACATCGATTATGACTCCGGGAGCTATTCCCACAGGGTTTTCAATGAAATGTGATCCAACTGGCAAATATGCCATTTTTTCTCTTTCCTTTGTAAGAGGGAGGTTCAGAGACGCGTAATGGTTCCGTAAAATGGCCATTATGTGGTCATTCCTGACAAGCTTCAAGGAGAAAGCCTTAGCAACTGATTCTACAGTCATATCATCGAAGGTAGGGCCAAGGCCACCAGAGGAAACCACGAGATCGCTGTGCTTTACGGCTTCCGTGAACGTTTCAGCTATCCCTTCCGGAGTATCCTCGCATATGTACCCGTATTTTACCCTGTATCCAGCAAAGGTGAGTATGCGCCCTATATGGGCAAAATTTGTGTTTACAGTCCTACCCTTAAGCAATTCATTTCCCACAGAAATTATAGATGCAATTCTTTCCATCCCGGGCACCTCCCTAGCATCGAATTATGGTATTAATGGATTTTCAAAAATATATGGCTCAGGAATCACTCTGCCGGAGGTTCCTGAGTATTTACTGATGATTGCTTGGGCTCATTGTCCTTGGTATAACCCAGCTGAGCAGCTTTCTTCACTGATGTATGGTAACCGAGGAAGCCTATTATTACAACTGCAAATATTACAAGGAAAAATCCAATGCCGAGATTGTCAAGGTTATGCACATGCACTCCTGTGGAAATTCCATAGTCAAGCAGTTGAGGGAAGACAAGTATCGCCGCTCCTGCTATGACAAATGCGATACCACCATAGGTAAGCACATACCTGCTGATGCTCTTAGCTACGAAAGCTATCCCGTTCTTTGTGAGATTCTTGCTTTTTGAGAGCCACGCGCCGAAACCCGCTCCGAAGAGTATCTGCATGGTCATGGTTCCGAGACCGAACAACAGGCCGGGAACAAATCCCCAATAAATTGATGGCATTGACGGTGCCAGAACTGTATATATTATCAGGGCAAAGGCTCCAAACCCGAAACCGGCAATCAGGCCGTGGACAAATGCGAGTTTCAGTGGGATAGGCTTCATGTTATCACCAAGGAAAACCGGGTTTGCCTCGTGCTCGAGTTCAGCGTGTTCCTTCTCCGGATTGTTCTTGTGCAGCCCTACCATTCTGCCCAGAGTGTGTTCAAGATAGTGCCAGTGTAGATACTTTCCTCTGGAAGCTATGTAATAACCTGCAGCAGCCATGGCTATGCCGACGAATATATACGTAATCCCGAACGCAGCCGCGGTCATGAATATACCTGCCAGCGCAAGGAAGGCAATCTCTGAGAGCAGTGCACGCTGGAAGGTGAACCCGCTGGAAAAAATAAGGCCTGCCTTCATCCCTTTACGGGTACTGTAACTGCCGACTGAATAGGAGAATGTTATGGGCCACGTGTGTTCATCCGGCGTTATCCCATGAACTATACCAAGGAGGTATGATATCAAGAGAGCAGAAAGCAGGTCAACGTTTGATGGATTCCATAAGTTAATCACAACCATGCTTTCACCCATATATTATTGGCTTTCCATGCGGGCAGGAAGTTGGCTTTCCCACAAAGGCAGACAGTTTCATTGCCGAATCCGCATCGATCATGTAGTCAAATGCGCTGACTTCCCTGCACGCTTCGTCAAGGTCAATGCCACTATCGACAAAGATAGTTTCAAGGATGCGGTGGCAGTTGACTATATAGTTGTAGCTTTCCTTCCCGGAATCGGTAAGGACAACCATGCCCTTCTCCCTTGTGACAAGACCTTTGGATTCGAGCCTCTTCAGTATTTCAATCACCGTTGGAGGCTTAAGTCCCATTATTTTTGCAATTTCCGCTAACCTTATGGGAAATTCAGCGGAACCTTTCTCACGTATTGCGACTACGCAGTCCCTTTCTCTTCTCGTGAGAGTTAATTGTTCTTTCATAATGTTAGTATAGCACTAACATACTTAAACATATCTAACTAAGTAAAACACAGTAAATTTCAATGGACAATTGAGACAAAGTTTCCTACGGTGGTTACAATTAAGCCGAGCAATATAAGGGCAGCCATCCACTTGTATTTGTTTCCGGAGGATATATTGCCGATTGCCAGACCCATTGCAGCAAGCACAAAATAGGCAGAAAGTATTGCTACAAGTCCGAAGGCTGGCTCGATGACATCTACTGAAAGTGGGATCAGGGCTCCTACAAACCCAAAGGTCCCGGATAAAAGAGTGCCGGCAAGAGATTCCATGAAAATTTTAGTTCCAAGATCACTCCTTATAAGTGACTCAGGCGAATGCATGGTTAACTGTCTGGAAGCCCTTATCAGCTGGAACCGTAAGCGTGAATACTCCGCTATGAAGAAACTCAGGGTTCCGACAAAGGCAGAACCAAAGGCGATCCGCAGGGCCAGATCCACAGTCATTACACTGGGCCCGAGGAAATCTGCGGATGCTAGCATCAATACGGTTATAACCCCATCAGTAAGACCCATGGTGATGGGGAAAACAAGGTTTTCCCTCAAATGTTTCCTCTTATATTTTCTATGAGCCTTTTTCCCACAGCTATCTGGTCGATGGAATGCACTGCTGATCCACTTCTTTCTATCTTGTCAATAAGTTCATCGTAATCGATGTTGCTTCCTTCCACGGTAATACTGATACCCATGGTTTCCATGTCCATCTCTGTAACACTGGCATTGACTGCTTCGACGCCGGGAACGGTGTCTATTGCATTCAGTAATTCAACAAATGTTGGTCGTGAGAGTGACTTCCCAACGTCCAGCACAATTCTCCTTATATTCATTTTTAACTTCCTCAATGTAGTAAATATAACAAATTCTGTCGTACGTAATATACATTATCTTTTTAAAATTTTTCTGATCCTCCGGGAACGAAATTATTCTCCTTTTTTTGCGCATCAACTAGGGTTTTCGGGTTCAGCATAACCATGCATTTCAGTCAAGTGTCAAGAACAGCAGATAAATCCCAAATTAATTTCCTGAGCAATTTTCAGAATTGTGCAGCGGGAAAATGTAACCGGCGGAAGCATTGCTTTTTTATCTGGGTTCTGGCTCTATGGTTTATTTGAAACTGAAGCCGTGTGAACAATGCACATACATTTATATACGACTATCTACATAATCTTTTGAGATGACCGAGACAGAAGCTATCGCGGAAAAGTCGGATAAAAAATTGAGAACGAGCCTGAATACGTGGGACCTTCTCTTTCTGAGCCTGGGAGGTATCATAGGTTCGGGCTGGCTGTTCGCTGCGTATGCTGCGTCATCCATAGCGGGCCCGGCGGCTATAATTTCATGGATCATTGGAGGAGTGATAGTACTCATCATTGCCATGAACTATGCCGAGCTAGGGGCGATGATACCCAGATCGGGTGCCATTGTGCGTTATGGACAGTATTCCCATGGAAACATGGCAGGATACTTTATGGCGTGGGCTTATTTTCTATCCGCAGTGTCAGTGCCAGCTATTGAAGCTGAGGCCGTTATTGAGTATGCAAACCCATACGTAGGGAATGGAAGTCTGTTATACAATGGAGTGGTGTTGCAACCAATAGGTATTTTCTTTGCAGCACTACTGATGGTTTTCTTCTTCTTCCTGAATTACTGGGGAATCAAGGTAATGGGTAAGACCAATACTGGAATGACATGGTGGAAGATGATCCTGCCATTGGTAACTATCCTGTTATTGGTAACTGTGAGATTTGATGTAGCAAACTTTGTAACCCTTGCAGCTGGTTCAACCGGATCAGGTTTCATGCCCTATGGTTTTGCGCCTGTTATGGCCGCAGTAGCCACATCAGGTATTGTATTCTCTTTCCTGGGTTTCAGGCAGGGTCTGGATTACGGTGGCGAATCAAAGACACCACAGAGATCCATACCGATTGCCACAATAGGATCAGTGCTTATTGGAATACTCATATATGTACTGCTTCAGGTGGCATTTATAGGAGCAATAAACTTTGGCGACCTTGGCATACCAAACGGTTCTTGGATTTCTCTTGCCCCTCTTGCAAGTGGAGCATATCTTAATGCACCAATTACTGCTCTAAACAGCGCACCGTTTGCTTCAATCGCTTCATCCGTCGGGCTGGTGATGCTCACATACGTGCTGTTTGCTGATGCTTATGTATCTCCAAGCGGAACGCTCAATGTGTATCTTGGTACGTCAATGAGAACCCTTTACGGAACTGCAGCACTTGGATACCTTCCGGAATCTCTGATGAAGGTTGATGAGAAGAGAAGGATACCCGTTATGCCTTTGGTGATTTCTTTAATAGTGGGCATAATATTCTTTGCTCCTTTCCCGAGCTGGTATAAGTTGGTTGGGTTCATAACCAGCGCAACTGTCTTCACCTACCTGATTGGCGGTCCAGCCCTAAGGTCGCTCAGGAGAAACGCAAAGGAACTCAAGAGGCCGTTTAATCTTCCGGGATCATCAATACTTGCACCCCTAGCATTCATAGGCGCTTCATTGATTGTATACTGGTCAGGATGGCCACTTGTAGGAGAACTGGCAATCGCTATATACCTTGGTCTTATTGTGTACGTTATATTCTACTTCGCCAAGAAAAAGGGGCCGTCGAGGAAAGATATACACACCTCCAAGTTCATCAAGGCAGGACTCTGGGTACCGGTGTACATTATTGTCCTTTCAATAGAATCATTCCTGGGAGAAAGTGCGTATGGTGGATACAATTACGTCCCCTATCCATGGGACATCCTGATGGTGATCATAGTGGCAATTGTGTTCTATTTCTGGGCAGATCACAGTGGAATCAGGACGGAGGAAATCGAGGAAATTGTGACACTAGACTCACAGTACCTGAAGCCTGAAGATGAGCCATTCAAGACCGGAGGGGGCGAGTAAAAATGAACAAATACGTATTGGGCACAATAGTGGGAATAATCATTGGTGCCATTGGACTCGGTTTGCTCATCTACCAAACTCTGATCACGACAAGTGTTGGAGTGAACGTGGGTGCCATACCCACAATTGGCATTCTCTACGCATTCATTTTTGCGCTAGGAGTGATTATTGCTATTGCCATGGCTAGCCTCAACTCTCCAACAAGGCCAGGAAGCAAGTAATAGCAGAAAATTTTTTATCTACAATTTTTTATTTTTTTTTATTGAAGTTGGAATCATCATACCCATCGCTTCGGTTTTTCATAAACGGAGTCAAATGTAGTTCCACAATTTATCCTGCCAGAGGTTGTATTCTTCCTTCTTTTCCAGGATTGGTTGAGATATGAAATTTCCCTTCCTCTTGATAACCTGGTAATGCTTCATCACTTCCTCATAAGTCTTGTGCGATAGTTCGTCAAATCTCTCCTTTATCCTCTTTTCGTTCACAGGATGAAGTTTGCCAAGTCGGGGTCCGGCATAGAGGACCCTAAAATACTTATTTTCCCCAAGCGTAATATGGAATATTCTCCAATCTATTTCCATCTCGCTTCTGAATTCGTTGCCAACAATGTTAGCCATGGCAGAGACCAATTCACGATCTTCAGTCCCATTTGAAAGCTGAAAAGCTATCTCAACTCCTTTTTCCACTTTTGAAAAAGCTATCATGCTATATTATCATTTGTTAAAACTGTACATGCTTGCCAGAGGAGGGGATGATCGCCTTCGAACCTTGATCATATGGAAAGGTTATTTCCACTACCTCGGAAAGATATCCAGAGCACGTAAAGTATGTATCCCCCAACAGAAACAGAATGACCTATGATGAGTATGATTATGAATGCTGTGAGTGAAAGGTGATATGTAAAATCGCTTAATATAAAAATCAGGTAGTATAGAAGCATTACAATAACAAGTATGTAGGTGGCCGTGACCAAGGGTTTCCTTGTTTTCAGGCGCTTGGCAAATTCTCTCTTCTGTTCATCTGTTTCTTCGACATTTATGGTTCCAAGGCCAAGGCAACTTGGACATATGTCAATGTGGCCTGAACTGTCCCTAACTTTTCCCGTACCGTTGCATGCTTCACAGGTGGTTTCCAACGGTTTATCTATGCACTTATAGTATCTAAATTCTCGTTCGCATTCACCGCTTTTCAGGTTTGGCATCCTCCAGTCTGGATACTCTCTTCCTTATGCTACCTTCACAGTTTGTGCAACAGGCGTAGTATATATGGTTGTTTAGCTTTACCCTGATGGGCGAGTCCGTGATCAGTTTGCCGCAGTAATCGCAATGCACATGTGAAAGCCTGATATTACCATCGAAAAACCTCCGCTTCTTTACTATTTTCAGGTCATTGATCTCCATATCCCCAATCTTTGGGATGTCCTCGTAATGCAGAACAGACATATGGCTACCATCCATCAACTCATAGTCCTCAAGGATCAGATCAGAAGGCAAATCTACCCCCTTTTCAAAGTGTACCATCGCAAGGTTCTCGTCCTCTATTGACAGCTTCAGTGTGAAGCCAGAGATCACGCCGGAGGCCAGAAGTTCATCAATTCTGTGCTTGGCTGTAACTCTGCTTATTCCCAGTTCCTTTGCTATATCGGATAGGGGCATCCTGGAGTTACTTTTGAGTATTGAAATTAGCCTTTGGTCTATTTCTGTCCTGTCATTGATCATATTGTAATCATTACACCACTATATTTTACATTTTGCAAAGAATCGTCTTTAATAGCAGCCCGCAATTTACAATCATGGCAAAAAATATAGATCCAGTGTGTGGAATGAAGGTATCAGATGCAAGTTTTACCAGCAACTACGGGGGAAAAACATACTATTTCTGTTGCGAACACTGCAAGCAGACATTTGACCAGAATCCAATTAAGTACACCAGGTAACCAGAATGCCGACAGATCCAGTATGTGGCATGTATGTATCCGAGGATAGCAGCATCTTTACCGTGGTTGACGGGGAAAAGATATATTTCTGTTCAAAGTCCTGTATGCAGGAGTACACATCCCCGGATGAAAGGGAGAAGAGTCTTCGGTACAGGCTTGCGGTTGCATGGATTTTTTCCATACCAATCCTGCTCATAACATATCTCCTTCAGTTTGCCTACAGGGATTACGTCCTTCTGCTCTTGACCCTTCCTGTCCAGTTCTACTCGGGATATGTTTTTTATCAGGGGGCTTACATGTCCATAAAGTCAAGGTCCGGGAACATGGATCTTCTGATAACTATCGGTACTTTAACTGCATTTGTCTTCTCGCTGTTCATCACAATTTTTCCAAGGGCGATAATCTCCGCCAGCATCTATTACGATGCTTCAGCATTCATAATTACGCTGATACTGACGGGAAACTACGTTGAGAACAGCACGAAAAAGAGGGCAAACAGATCCGCTTCCAGACTGGTGGACATGATTCCTGCAACGAGCCATTTTATCACTGACGCGGGGACTGTAGAGGATAGGAAAACCGGTGAAATCTCCGTGGGAGACAGGATTCTCGTCAAGCCGGGCGAGATGTTTCCATGCGACGGAAAAATCTATGAGGGTGTGACCGAAGTCGATCAGTCAGTACTGACCGGGGAGCAGGAGCCAGTAGTGAAGAGGGTGGGTGATCCTGTATTCTCCGGGACTTCCAACCTTAACGGATCGGTGAGGATGGAGGTATCCAAAACTGGAAGGAATACCACCGTGGGTCAGATATATGACATGATCCGGAAGGCAGCAACCGGTAGAGCGAAGGTGCAGAAAATAGCCGACAGATTCTCTGCAATCTTTATACCCATTGTTCTGACCGTGGCTGTTATCTCAGCCATTTTCTGGCTGATCTTTCTGAGTTATGTCGGTAGCCCATATTCTGTGGAAATCGCTGTGCTCTCCTTCGTATCGGTTGTGGTCATAGCATGCCCATGCGCGATAGGACTGGCAGGCCCAATAACAATGCTGATTTCGTCAAGCATATCATCGGAAAATGGTATTGTGGTAAAGAATGCAGGGTCGCTGGACAGGCTGGCAAAGGCAACGAGGGTTGTATTTGACAAGACCGGTACCTTAACAGGATCAGTGCCTGAAATATCCTCAATAACGGTCAGCGGGAGCATAAAGGAAGACGATCTCCTCGCCATTAGTGCATCGCTGGAAATGAACTCAAATCATCCCGTTGCAAAAGCTATAACCAATGAAGCTAAACGCAGGCATTTGATATTGCACGAATGTACCGGAATAACGGAAACTCCTGGAACGGGGATAGAAGGTGTGGTGGACGGGAATAAAATAACCCTGACAAGATCTATGGAAAAGTCCGGATCAGCAGTAGGCATTTATGTTAACGGTGTTAAAATGGGTTCAATAGGGCTGGAATACCCCTTGAGAGAAGGATCCAAAGAAGCAATTGGTAAGCTGCAATCCATGGGTCTTTCGGTGTCGGTGCTGTCCGGTGACTCAGAGGCAGCGGTGAAGGACGTCGCCCAGATCCTGGGACTGAACGACTTTCATTCTGGAGTATTTCCGGGGCAGAAGGCAGATATTGTCAAAGAATACCAGCAGAAGGGAGATTACGTCATTTTTGTAGGTGACGGAATCAATGATACCGTTGCCCTGGAGAGTGCTGACGTGGGGATTGCGATGGGTTCAGGTTCGGATATAGCCAGGGATAGCGGTGACCTGATAATATTAAGTAACGATCTTAACAGCATTCCCAAGGCAATAGTAATTGCGGAAAAGACTATCTCAAAGATAAGGCAGAACATATTCTGGGCAATTGGATATAACTCTGCCCTTATACCTGTTGCGGCCGGAATTCTTGTGCCAGCTTTCGGACTGGGGGTATATTCTGTGCTTCCCATGCTGGCTGCTCTTGCCATGGGGTTCAGTTCCACAACGGTTGTGACCAACTCAATTCTAATGAAGGGTAGAACAGAGAAGATTCTCAGAGATATAAGGAAAACCGGAGTAAAAATGCCGGTTTTAGGGAGCACTTGAGAGAATGGAAATACGGGTCGGCAAAGGTTCAATTACAATTGGCGGTCGTCTGCTGGAAAGGATCGGAAAAAATTATCTCGTACTGAAACTCGTTACTGAAGCAGGACCCTGCACAGATGCAATGTGCCAGGTCATAATAACACTCAACGCCACCGTTGAAAACAGCCTGAATCCAGAATTTATAACTTTCCCAGCCGGTGGAACTTACGTTGCAATGGACCAAGCGGTTTTCAGGTCAATTGATCGTGGAAGGCAGGCAGTTTATGTGAAGGAAACCAGACATGCTGGCCTGGCAGTTAAGGGGTTTGCCCCTGTTCAATGAAATCCTATCTTATATATTTCCTCTGTTAAGGACGGCCCACTGGAAATCCAGTATGTGCCTGTATTCTCTTTCTGGAGTCAATGTTATATTGTTCTTGAAAAACTGCAGTTCTGTTCCACGATTATCTGCTAAACCAGAGACATTAAAGGTCATGCTGATAACATCCTTTCTTTGGGACATTCCAGGAATTTCAGTAAAGACGCCGATCTTGCCATCTGGCATCTTGACCTCTGCATAACCAAATTCCACAGTGTATACGTGATCCTTTGATTTATATTCAACGGGATTGTCCTGGCTCACAGAGGCATTATGCCACAGGATATCCAGGACTTCGGTTGAATTGACCGGGATCTCGCTCCGGGGGATATCCATGTCCTCCTTGTTCGCTTTGCTCTTCAGTTTTTGTTCTATTTTCTCAATTTCTCCCATTGTCATTTCACTTCCTTTGCTTGACTGGGTCTGGAAATAATTCTGCCCATCCTTAAATACAGCAACCTAATTTAATCACTGCTTTTCCAGTCTCGACGGGTTGATCACGCTAAACGCTTACCTGCCTACGGTGGAGGCAGTGTTGACCATTTCCTTGGCTGCCTTGGTGTAGCGCATTATCTTCATCATGGGTCCGTCAAGCTTGAATTTCCCTGTCAGGATGCCCTGGATTGGGTCTATCTCCTTGTCAAGCAGCTTTACCCAGTTAGAATATTTGCCGATATACTTGAACTCGGTCTTCGGTAGGTTGTCACCAGAACCAATATATCTTGCTGACCTGCATTTTCCATGGTAAAGGTCAAGATACACATATTCGTCCTTGGGATGTGTATCATCCTTCTGGATGACAAATAGTATGTCTCCCTCCCAGGTCTTGCCGGCATCCTCGTATGCCTTGCTTCCATTCAGCTTTTCCATATATTCCTTGACCCAGTTTTCGCTTGGAAATTCTGCCATATTTGTAAACGCCTAGTTTTTATATAAGGTTTAGCATCAAAGGCGGTGGTTTGATCTCATTTATTTTCCAAAGGAATTCAAGGTTACCCGATCCGGTGGTTCCATTTCCTACACGCGACCAGTTGTGAATTATGGCCAAGGTATGCTTGTCCATGGTTGGTACCCGACGAACATAGCCTGAAAAAGCGAACAAATTTGTATCCGCAAACGCTGTTGAAAGCATGCCGGGAGTCCGGGTACTATATGGAAGCAGGGATGGCTATGAACTGCAAGCTTCTGCCATAAATGAGATAGAATCCATTTTTGGAATCAAATGGCCCGAGAAAACCTGGGACGGGCTTGCAAACCCTCCGGAAGTTCCCGGAAATATGGATCTCGGAAAGAAACTGTCGGAGATCGTGGGGAGCAATAACGTTTTCCTTGATGCTTCCACCCGCCTTAAGCACTCTCTCGGAATGTCATCTCCCGAGATTCTTGATATCAGGAATGGGAAAATTCCTGCGATCGTCGATGCTGTAGTCGCCCCGGATTACGAGAACATTATTCCTCTGCTTGCCTTTCTGAAGGCCGGGAAAATGCACGCTATCATATACGGAGGGGGGACAAGTGTCAACGGATCACTGCAGTCGCAAAAGGGCAGGGCAACTGTTTCCATATCCACGGAACGGCTCAGGAAGATCCAGATCTCAGAAAACTATGCCGTAATAGGTTCGGGGTGGAAAGGGTTAGAACTTGAGGATAAACTCAATTCCTCCGGTTACACAATGGGGCATTTCCCGGAATCCATGGAGGGGTCGACCTTAGGCGGGTGGATCGCCACAAAGGCTGCCGGTCAGGAGTCCAATTACTACGGATCAATTGAGGACCGGCTGCTTGCCGTCACTATTATCAGATCAGATGGTGATCTGGCTGATACCATAAGCCCACGGGAATCTGCAGGTCTGATGGCAAAGGACATTGCAACGGGTTCAGAGGGGAAGTTTGGCATCATAACAGAAGCTGCGGTCAAACTGGACAGGTTGCCCCAGAAGAGATATTACAGATCCTTCATCGTCGAAAATTTTGAAACGGGCATTGGTTTTCTGAAAAATATTAAGGCAATTCCTGCAATATCCAGGTTATCTGATGCGGTAGAAACGGAATTCTCCCTGAAGAACAGCAGGGACTCACTTGGCCTGAAATATGTGCGGAAAGCCATTAATATGAAGAAATTCGGAAGCCCAGCGATCCTTATTATGATTGACAATGATCAGAACAGAATCACGAAGCCCCCCGGATCAATCTCCATGGGTTCATCTCCAGCAAAAATCTGGGAGAGGGACAGGTACCAGCGTCCGAATCTCGGCAATGAACTCTGGAAGCATGGAATCGTTCCCGACACACTGGAAACGTCAGCTAGATGGGAAAACATGGACGAGCTTTACCATTCTACTATTTCACTGTTCAAAACTCTGCAGACCGATAGAAAATTCCGTGGTTTTATCATGTCCCATATTTCCCATGTTTACCCGCAGGGGGCATGCATATATTTTACATTTGCCATAAAATCTAATAAGGAACCAGATGATTTGATTGCAATAAGGGATGCAATGCTTGGTAACTTCATCAGGATGGGATCGCCCGTGACGCATCATCACGGGCCGGGAAATTTGATGCGGAAGTTCGTTGACGGCAACAGGCTGCAGATGCAAGCACTCCTGACGGACCCGGTATTTTCAGAGGTTGGATAAAATGAAGGAATTTTCGTTCAGAACAAGGAAAAAGGACATTGGTGAGCTTGACGGCAAGCGTTTTCAGGTAGCGATAATAGGTGGAGGCATCACCGGAGCGGGGATTGCGAATATTCTCGCTGAGAACGGGATAAAGACCGTCCTGTTTGAAAGAAATGACTTTGCGGCGGGTACAAGTTCCGGATCTTCCAAGCTTATACATGGCGGGCTGAGGTATCTGCAGCAGGGCAAACTGAGGCTGACGCGGGAACTGCTTAAGGAGAGGGAATACCTCCTGGAAAACACAGACATTGTCTACAAGCAGGATTTCCGTGTCATAATTGATGACTACTCCTGGGGGAAGGGAGAACTGACCATGGGCATATTCCTGTACAATATTCTCGCTGGACATTTCAGAGTTCAGAGAATGATCAGGGATGACCTTGGGTTACCAGGCGTAAAGGGGTACTTCCCTTATTACGACGGAGTGACGGAGGATACGGAGATGGTGATGTACAACATCGCCTACGCTCAACAGAAAGGCGCCTCGTGCTTCAATTACACTGAAGTCAAGGCCATCTCCCGTACCGACAACGGGATCTCCCTCCAGTACCATGATAAAGTGGACAACAGAGTGGGAACAGTATCAGCTGATCTCGTTGTGAACTGCGGTGGACCATGGGCGAAGGAAATCCGAGAACTTTATGACAGGAACAACCCTGGCAAACTGAGCCTGAGCAAGGGTATCCATATTGTTGTTGATCGATCAGATCTTAACATAAATTATGCCCTTGTCTTCAGGTCGCACATTGACGGAAGGCAGCTGTTCATAATTCCACGTGAGAAGATAACACTCATCGGCACAACTGACAAGTTTGTAAAATCACCCGATGATTTTTCCATTCCGGACGAGGATGTGGACTACCTTGTCGAAAGTGCAAAACGCCTCTTCCCGAAGTTGAACAGGAGTATGGTCGTGTACGCCTTTGCAGGTATAAGGCCGCTATTCGGTTCAGGTGACGATCCCGGAAAAATATCCAGGGACTTCCACATTGAAAGAGACAGTAGCATGATCGATATTTATGGAGGAAAGCTGACAAGCTACAGGGCTATTTCAAGGAAGGTTGCAAAGCTTGTAGCATCCGAACTCAGGGTAAATATTCGTACCAGAGGGTTGCCTGTATTGGATTACAGCAGGCCCAAGGGAGAGGATCGAATCAGGTTCGAGGCAACCTACGAATGCCCGGTGTATCCGGATGACATAAAGCTCAGGAGAGAAGCGGCACAGATATACAATCCCAAGGGTCAGGATCAGGTCGGGAAGGAAGCTGAGAGTGTCCTGAAGTCCATGGAAAAGTGACATGAAAATAGGAGTGATTGTTAATCCCATATCTGGAAATGGTTCCGCGGTCCGTTCCATTCCGGATATGGAGAAACAGGTGCAAGGCATAACTGAGATCATCATTACAAGGAGAAGCGGAGAAGCTAAGCTCGCCGCCGAAAGCTTCTCAAAAAGTGGTTTTGATTTTGTCATAGTTGCAGGAGGTGACGGCACTCTTAATGAAGCGGTGCAGGGGATAATCGGCACGGAAACTGCATTGATTCCGCTTGCCTTCGGGAATGGGTCAGACTTTACCAGAAGCGCCGGAAGAATTCAGGTGGAAGGATTGTCGGAGGCAATAAGGGCAGGCAGAACAAGAAAGGTTGACACTATTGAGGTAGAATATGCAGGGAAGAGAATCCACTTCATCAACATACTGGAACTAGGATTTGGGGCTCTTGTGATGAAGCGCTTCAACGAAAGGCGGAAAATCAAGAGACATACCTCTTTTACTAGACACATACTGCTGGAAGCTGTCGCGCTCAAGACATTCTCCATGGATATGTCTGGTGATTCATTCTCATTCTCTGGAGATATTGTTGAATGCATAGTTGCGAATGGCATGTATTTTGGAAGGGGTTTGCTTGCCTCTCCTGGATCCAGTATAGACGATGGAATCATGGACGTGCACATAATTGAAAGTATGGGAAAGGGAGAATTCTTCATGAAGCTTCCAAGAATAAGGGACGGGAGTTATCTCGAAGACCGTAGGGTGAAGAATTATGCTGCCAGAAGCATTGAAGTGAGTAGACCTGGAATACCATTCGAGGTTGACGGCGAGTTTTTGGGACTCAGTCCATTAAAGGCTACAATCAATCCCCGGTCGCTGAAAATCCTGCAGCAACCTTAGCTGCAAAGCTGAACTGAGATTTTTGAAAGTCCCCCTTGATATGAGAATGACATTCGCCCGATCTACACACACCCTATTTTTTGATTTCTGGATAAATACCATTCTGTATAGTGTGGAAGTTAACAATGCTGGTGTTTTCATCTCTGGCATTCCATGATAATTGTTTTAATGGCCCAGTCCATTACTCATCAGGAAATGGAATGGATGGCGCACGAAAACAGGGCTCTGTTTATTGACCGGGATGGGACTATCAACAGGGACTGCCCATACTGTTTTAAGCCTGAAGATTTGGTGCTTTACACGGATACCCTGAACCTGATGAGGGAATTTCAGGGAAAGGGTTTTCTCATAATCATCGTAACAAACCAATCAGGCATTGGGAGGAAATATTTTACCGTTGAACAGATGAACAGGTTCAATAACACCATGCTCCTGGAATTGCGGAAAAATGGGTTACGGGTAAACGCAATATACTATTGCCCCCATCTTCCAGAAGAGGGATGCAATTGCAGAAAACCGAAAACTGCAATGATTGAGCTTGCTGCGCAGGATTTCAAGATCAATCTCAAAGAGTCTTTCGTTGTTGGCGACAGAGACGACATGGAAGGCGCAATGGCAAGGAAACTTGGAATTCCTTACCGAATAATTGTTCACTGACTGGCAAGCCGCGTTCCACCAGCATAAGGCTTAAGGAAAAAAGGCGGTCTCTCCGTTTTATGCTCCAACTTACGGTCAAATGCAAAACCTTAGAGGAAGTGAACCTTAATCTATGATAATCCTCGAATGGAAGTGGATCGATGTACCTGGAGAACGTGATTTCTACGAGTTCCACTTCCCTATCCAACAATGGATACATCGCTTCCCGGGTACATTAAAATAATTCTACCGTAGCTACGACCAAGAACCTGTAAGACTAGGTCTTCCGCGTTGAGTTATCAACCTAAATGAGCACAGTGGTAAGATTTTATGCACATATATTATCAATTTTAAGCAGATCAAAAGTTGGTCAGAAATATGAAATTTGATGGCTGAGTAAAATTATATATACAACGATGATCACGCATGGACTAAGAAGAAATATGCAGACATGGGAATTAGTGGCTATAATTTCGATCATTTTTACCATACCCGTTCTTATGGTGTCTTATTTTCAGCTTGTCCTGTTCTTCTATTCATTAAGATATCCCCATGATCTCGAGAAAGAATCTCCAGTTCTAACGGACTTTCCCAAGGTATCCGTATTAATTGCGAGCTATAATGAAAAATATGTGATTGATAAAAGCGTTGATTCAGTAATAGCAACTAACTACCCAAAAGATAAGTTGCAGATAGTGTTTGCCGACGATTCCACAGATGAGACAGTAGCAATAGTTGATGCTGCCGCTCAGAGGGCTAAAAATGCAGGCATAGAAGCTGTTGTGTTCAGGCGCCCTGATCGGGATAACTTCAAATCAGGCGCAATGACTCTGGCAATGAGTCTTGTTACAGGCGAGTATGTGCTGCAACTTGACTCTGATTCCCGTATCCTTGAAGATACCATTCTGAAAGGTGTGCATGCATTCCAGACCCACCCAAACACATCCTTTGTCTCTTTTCGTGTGGGGCACTACAATAGACATTTCAATATGATAACGTCCCTTTTTGCAGTTTCCCAGGATCAAGGTGATACCATTTCCAAGATGGGGTCGTATCTGTCAAGTTTTCCATTTTCCGGGCAAGGCGGATACATAATGTACAGATGCTCCGATATCAGGAAGGTAGGTTTATGGTCAGAGCATATAGAGATAGATGATGCAAAGATCTCATGGAAACTTTATTCGGCAGGGACCAGAGGCATTTACCTCAGTAATGCCCGGATAATGAGCGAGGATCCGGAAACTCTGGAAATATGGAAAAAAAGAGCGTATCAGATTCAGAAAGGTTGGACAAAGATCGCATCTGTCTATTTCAAAAAGACTATTCATTCAAAGGATCTGTCCGCAAGGGACAAGTTTGTTTTGTTCCTAACATATCTTTCGCCTTTCACCAACTTGAGCTGGATTATAACGAGTTTCCTCTCTGGATTTTCACTGGTCTTTGGCTGGCAGGCGCCGGGCACATCTGTGTTCAGTAGCCCATTTTACGTGGTGATAGTTACTGTCCCGACGGCGTTGTTCTATCTCTCAGCATTTTATGCCCTGAAGGTTCAGAATATAGTTACGCCGAGAAACCTCTTCATGATCCCAATACTCACATATGCCAGTGCCTGCATGATCATTCTCGGAGCTATTGCCTTCATACAGGGGATTTTCCGGAAGAGTACCCCATACTTCAAGACTCCCAAGACAGGCGATAAGAAATTTACGAAGGAAGTGGATTATAACCGGGAACTCAGGCTATGGAAAGTGTCCTATCTTGAACTGGCGTTTTCGCTTGTTGGCATCTTCCTCGGTGCTTATTCCCTATATGTTGGGGTATGGGTTCTAGGTCTATCCATGTTTGGTTTTTCCATACTTACAATAAAATCCCTTAACCTTTCGCGCCTTTTCAGGAGCAGGGGAAGTGGTAAGGGGGGCTACTTTACAGCAAAGAAAGCGAAGAAAGGGATGCAAGTTTATGAATCTCTAGACCAAGGTAGTTCAGGATTGGGCGAAGACTGAGAAATCCCTCTTCTCTTTTGGAATGAGAGTCAACAACAACCTTAACGGTAGGACTTTGCAAATGTGAGGACAGAGCAATCAAAATGGTATCATCCGCAATTAGCTTCCTGACAGCGAACCTCCTGATGTCAGGGGAATCCATGAAATCAACTCCTCTCTCAAGACCACACTAAATACATTTGAAACCAGATTGTTCTGGCCATTTTCCGGGCAGAGGTATTGTCTTTCAGGAATTTCATGGGAGTTGCCACCAGCCTTTTGCAACTGAAATCTTGAATTCCTTTTGCCGAAAAGGTATATTTGACCTTCTGATTGGTCTCTACTGGAATCATATGCCAGGAGTTTACTCAGATGCCATTTGGCATATTTAGTGCCTTTTGGTAGGAGTCCGGAAGAGGGATGAGCATAATGTTTCCCTGCATGTTTAACATTATCCCCGGGTGGTATAGTGTGCCGGGTAAACATATTAATAAAAAACGTTGCGATAATGGATAACAAGTCAACAGGTCCGTGAATAAAATGAATATCGAATCCATTGAAACATTTCATAAACTTTTTGAAACCAAGAATTTCACAAAAACAGCTGAGATTATGGGGATAACGGAGGCAACTGTCAGTTACAGGATCAAGGAACTCGAAAAATATCTTGGCAGGGATATTGTGACCAGGAACCTCGACAAAAGTGTCTCTGTGACTGAATTCGGAAAGGACTTCTATACAAACTCGACAAAATTCATGAACTATATATCTGGCATAAGGGATGTAGGGGAAGAAAAGACACCTTCCAAGGTTATAAATATCATAACTGGGGAAATAGCCGGGATATATTTCCTGTCTCCCATTATAAAGGGGTTCCGGGATAAATACAAGGGAGTTGGAGTAAACCTTGAGATTGCAAGTGCCCTTGAAACACTTACTAAACTAATGCATAATGAATCCGATATCGGTTTTACCGCAAGCATGAATTTCTCGGAATTCAAACCGTTCCTTAATTCGGTCAAGATTACAAGGGTATTCCCCATACGACTCTTTGTTATTGGGAGACCAGATAATCCCATTTTAAAAAATCAAGGTATTGCACCTGAAGAACTGAAAGGCATACCTTATGTAGCAAGGGTCCCAACATCGGGAATACAGGCAGAGATAGATAGAGTTCTCTCTGACAGCGGCGTAAGGAATGAGGATCTTAATATCGTCTACAGGTTCCAGAATTCTTCCTCTGTGATCAGTGCTGTGGCTGAAGGACTTGGAATATCGATCTGCTCGGATATACAGGCAAAGAAATACATAGATGCGGGGATAATCGGATACGCCCCCCTCATCTCTAAGTTGAAATCCTATATCTATATGATAGATGTTCACAACGGCGGAAGCACAGAAGTCAACCGGTTTTCATCGTACCTCCGGACATATGCAAAACTGCAATTATTTAACGGTGAAACATAATGGAACGTCCTCTTGCCGGTCAACAAGCATAATTAGTTGTTAACGTGTCGAATCGCTAATCCGGTAACGCGAAATAGCTTCCTCGTTCAATGTAACGCCTATTCCATAGCCTGTGGGTATCGCTATTTTTGATTTCACTGGTGGCCCGATGGCTTCGTTCATAATTTCCCTGCCGAGGGGGTTTGGTTGCTCGTTGGACCATGCGCTTCTCATGTGTTCATAGATGAGGAAATTTGAAGCAGATGCTGCAAGTTGAAGTTCAGCAGCAACGGTAAGACCCGATGAACTTCCTGTGTGTGGTGCATATTCAATGCCATACGCAGAGGCCATGGCTATTATCTTCTTTACTTCTGAAATCCCGCCAGCTCTCCCAACATTGGGCTGAACAATGCTTATGCGCCCGATTTCAAAAAGGTCACGAAAACCATACCTGGTGAACTCAGATTCGCCTGCAGCAATGGGTATATCGAGTTTTGTTGTAAGTTCCCTGTAACCCGGGAGATTATCCGGAGGTATTGGCTCTTCAAACCAGTACACTTCATACTTTTCCAGCTTCCTTCCAATTCTGAGAGCTGAATTTACACTGTAACCGGAGTTGGCGTCCACCATTATTGTCATGGAATATCCAAATTCATCTCGAAGTAGCTTTACTGCTTCAATGTCCTCTTCTTCCCCTCTGCCTATCTTCAGCTTTACCTTTGAGTAACCCTCGTCGACTATTGCCTTCACTTCACTGACAACTTCTTTCGGCCGCTTGAATCTAACTGAAGATGCATAACATTCGGCGCTCTCAATGAACTTACCACCGAGGAGTTTGTGAACCGGTTTATGAAGCGTTTTACCCTTTAAGTCCCAAATTGCAATATCAACTCCACTCATTGCCTCAATAAAATAACCCTTGGAGTGACCGCGCTGTCTCATTGTTCCATACATCTCTTCCCAAATAACTTCAGTGTCAAATGCATCCTTTCCTATGAGTATGGGCTTAAGGACGTCATTAATTATGTTCACCAGTGCGCCTGGGGACAGACGAGTCATACATTCGCCAATCCCCACCACCGAATTCTCGCCAAAAACTTTCACAACAACGCTCTTATATGACCCAAACACTATGGCCTTTAACTCTTGATAATATGGCAAACTCTCCGGCGGATTATCCATCCTTGTAATTGGAACCTCAAGCGCAATTGCCTTCACATCCAATATCTTGATTTCTCCTGACATATTTTCAACAATTCATAACTGGGTTATAATTAATTCTTTCTATCGAATTTCATATTGATAGAAATATTAATATAAGTCCTATCCTATGTTCTCTTTGCTATGGCAAACTCAAAATTTTCAGTTTTGGATGACGCTAAGTATAGCTCTTTTATGAAGTTGCTGGCAGTGATAGTTGGTTTCGGGGCATTTACGGATCTGTATAATACGGCGACATTTTCAGGGTCTGCCTTCAGTATTGAACCGTATTTCGGTATAAACAACACAACCTTTGGTACAATTGGATTGGTATTCTTCATAGGCGCCTTTGTTGGGGCGGTAATATGGGGGCCAATAGTTGACAGGATCGGGCGGAGACTTTCATTTACCATCGACCTCTCCATAATGGCTGTATTCGCGCTGCTATCAGCTTTCAGCACATCCGTTCCGGAACTCATTGTGTTCAGGTTTCTAATGGGTGTTGGCCTTGGTGGAGATTTCCCGGCTGCTTTGAGCTTATTGGCTGAGTATTCACCTTCAAAGGTGAGAGGCAGGCTAATGACTATTTTCTGGATACTCTTCGGCCTTGGTGGAATGACCGCATCACTGGTTGCATATTTCCTGTTCCAGCATTACGGAGTGAGCCAGCTGCAGTGGAGAATACTTCTTGCCAGCGGAGCCGTACCGGCAGTCATAGGTGCGGTTATGAGGATAACCGTCCCTGAGTCTCCCAGATGGCTTATGAGAAAGGGCAGGCAGGAGGACGCAGCAAAGTCCATAACCAGGATCACCGGAGCAGTGGTGAACCTGGATGCATTCAAATCCTCGCCCCTGTCGGTTAAATACAAGAATTTTAAATCCTTTTTCAGCAGAAGATTTGCATACATCACCATTCCACTCATCTTTGCAATGTTCCTGCCCAACAGCATACCCGGTTCTCTCGGGACATTCAACCCAATCATCCTGAAGGCATTCGGCTTTTCCGGTGCAAATTCTCTCCTCTACACAGCGTTCGTGTTTTTTGGTGCGCAGGCAGTTGGAGCTTGCTTTGTCCTCTTCACGGTCGATCGACTCGGTAGGGTGCCAACGTTTCTGATTGGTTCAATGGGAATGTTTGTACTGTCCCTTCTCACACTTGTGACATCACACTATCCAGTAATACTTCTTACAAACATTGTTCTGCTGTCCATTGTATCATTTTTCTGGCTGGTTATAGCATTCAACTGGGGAAGTGAGCTGTACCCGACATCATTCAGGGGAATAGGATCAGGCTTCGACGTGTTTGTCAACAGGTTGTCAGGAGGTTCTTTCCTCATAATTACCCCTCTCTTACTTGCAAGTGTGACCACATCTGGCCTTTTCATAGTTTATGGGTTCCTCTGTTTGATAGGAGGTCTGGTCGGTGGCATTGGACTGAGAAAAGCCGGTAAGGCGGAGAACAGGACACTCGAGGAAATCACTGAAAATTAGGAGGTACCTGAAATGTCGAACAGAGAGAACGATCAGAACGGAACATTTTTTGAGGACCTTTCCGAAGGTCAGGTCATCCATCACCCCCGGGGAAGGACCCTCATTGATGCTGACTGTGTCTGGGTATCCCTGATTACAGGAGACCAGAACCAGATTCATTACAACCTTGAATATTCGCAGGAAAACTTTGCACAAGAGCCTTTCAACGGGAGACTTGTGGTTAATGGGCTCTACATATTGATGATTGTGAACTCACTTACTGGGCCTGAAACAAGCACAAACGGCATCTTTCTCGGGATTGATAAGCTCAGGATAGTTAGCCCATGCTTTCCAGGCGATACCCTTACCGCAAAATCTACCGTTGTGGAAAAGAGGCTGTCGGAGAAACACAAAACAATGGGGGTAGTGAGAATACTGGTGGAAGGTTACAAAATGGACAAGACGCCGGTCATATCCTATGAAAAAACATTTATGACAAGACTGAAAGGATCTAAATTCAAATAAGGGAGATGGGATGTTGGATTTTCAAATCAGTGAGGAACTAAAACTTATAGTTGAGACGGTAAGGCAGGCTTGCGCTCAATTTGATGATGCGTACTGGAGGCATGTTGACAGTAAAAAAATTTATCCGAAGGAATTTGTCGATCAGATGGTTAAGTACGGCTTTCTATCCATGTCCATTCCATCGAATTACGGTGGCGGAGGAACTGGTGTCACCGAATCGTCAATGGTAATAGAGGAAATTGCAAGGTCCGGCTGCGACGGCGGAGCGATACGCGCCCAGATTTATCTCACAGCAGCGTTCAACAGGATAGCAAACCAGGATCAGAAGGATGAGTATCTGCCAAAAATAGCCAGGGGTGATCTGCGTTTCCAGACCTTTGCGGTAACGGAAGCAAGAGCAGGCACTGAGACAACCAACATATCCACTTTTGCTGAAAAGGATGGAGATAACTATGTAATAAACGGACAGAAGATGTGGATTTCCCGTGTGATGGAGTCCGACCTCATGCTCCTCCTTGCCAGAAACAAAAAAGTGGGCGAAGTGAGCAAGAAGACCCTGGGGATGACACTTTTTCTCGTCGATCTGAAAAAAGCGCTGAGGGATGGAACTGTTAAAGCCAAGCCCATAGAAATGATGATCAACCATTCAGCTAACGAAATTCTCATAGAGAATCTTGTCGTACCTAAGGAATGTGTGGTGGGGGAGGTAGGTCGTGGTTTCTATCATGTTCTGAGCGTTATGAATTCAGAAAGGATCATAAATTCATCCGATACTATGGGATCCGCACATTTCCTCCTTTCAAAAGCAGTGGAATATGCAAAAATGAGGGTTGTGTTTGGCAGGCCAATAGGCCAGAATCAGGGTGTACAGTTCCCAATAGCTTCTGCCTATGCAAAACTTGAGGCTGCAAGCGCATTGAGATTCAAGGCTGCATGGCTTTACGATAACAACATGGAATGTGGCAAGGAGGCCAACATCCTGAAGTATCTTTCATCGGAAATTGGTGTGGAAGCATCAAATGTTGCAATGACAACCATGGGCGGAATGGGGATGGCAGTCGAAGGCGGCATAGAGAGAAAATTCAGGGAGATGAGGCTTCACATAATCGCGCCGGTCTCTAACAATCTCGCTCTGTCGTACATAGCTTCAAAGGTGCTTGATCTTCCAAGGTCATACTGATGGAGACAATATATCGCCCACTGAAAGGTCTCAGGGTGATTGAACTTGGGATAATCGTTTCTGCCCCCACGGCAGGATTGATCTTTGCTGATCTTGGGGCTGAAGTCATAAAGATTGAGGACACGAGGAACGGGGATCCAAACCGAGAGAATACCGGATCACCCGGTACCGGGCAGTTTGATTTCCTGAACAGGAACAAGAGGTCGTTATCAATAGACCTGAAGACTGACACGGGAAAGGAGATATTCCTGAGACTGGCAAAAACGGCAGATGTGATCATTGAGAATCTCGCTCCAGGGGTCGTGGAGAAGATGGGAATAGGATATGAAACCGTTAAGAATGTGAATGAGAATATTATCTACTGTTCAATCAAAGGGTTTGGTCATGGGCCCTATTCTCATAGAAAGCTCACAGATTATCCTGCTCAGGCGGAGTCCGGATTGGCTTACATGACTGGACTCCGAGGCAGGCCAATGCGTGCAGGAGCTTCTGTCTTAGATATGATGGCAGCAAACATGATTGTCATTTCGACCCTTTCTGCGATCATCTCCCGAACGCTCAGAGGCACAAAGGAACCTTTGAAAATTTTGGTAGGTATGTTCGAAACCGGAGCATTTCTCCTTGGTCCCACGATTTCAAGATTTCTGCAGACGAATGAAGTTCCTGATCCCCTCAATGAGGTAAATTTCAGGTGGGCAGTATACGACTTCTTCAGTCTGAGGGATGGTGTCAAGATGTTTATAGGAATAATGAACGAGAAACAGTGGAATGCTTTCTGTATAAGCTTTGGGCTCGATTCAGTCAGGACAGATCCGCGGTTCATAACAAACGAGAAGCGTCTGGAACACAAAAGAGAGTTGATGGCAATACTGAACGACCTCTTCATAACAATGACAAGGGACCAGATAATAGCGAAGCTGGAAGAGTCAGATATCCTTTTTGCAGAGCTCAATAGTCCGGACAAACTGGTCAATCATTATCACCTTTCAGCTAAACTGCTGGAATATGGATCGTGTTTCAATGATGGATTGAAGCTGAAACTCCCTGGATTACCAATAGAAGTTGGAGAAACAGTGATTCAGCACGCAACCAGTGCTCCAAAGCTGGGTGAGCATACAAGTGACATCCTTCAGGATCTAGGGTACACCAAGGATGAAATTGTGAAAATGAAGAGAAAACAAATTGTAAAATAACAGGGCCAAAAACCCTGATCCCGTGAAAAAGAAATGTAACGTGTTTGAATGCAGCCTTTAATGTTATATCGGGAGGCAATAGAGAGTTTCTATTGAAATGCATATCAACGCAAATATTTAATTTCAACTGAGGTTATTGTAGGGGGATGATGTATGCAAGATTTTCGAAAAATCTCGGAAAATGACAATGTCGCTGTGGCACTCAGAGAACTTTTACCTGGTGTACAGGTAATTGTAGACGGCGGTGCCATCAGAATCAACGATCGAATAGAGTTCGGGCACAAATTCGCAATAAAAGAGATCAGTAAGGGATCAGGGGTTGTGAAATACGGAGAGATTATAGGCGAGGCCACTTCTGACATCAAACCTGGAGATCACGTTCACATAAACAACCTCATATCATTGAGAGTGAGGCGAGCACATTGATCCCAATGAAAGATATCAAGGGATACTGGAATGACGACGGAAAGGTCGGTATAAGAAATTCTGTAGCTATCTTGCCACTATCAGTTTTCTCCGGGGTTGCTGCACTTAATATCTCAAATGCAGTTGAGGGGACAGTTCCGCTCCTGCACCCCCATGGTAGAGCTGAGATCGGCCTTAACCGCGAAAGGTTCCACAGGAATCTGGTGAATCAGGTGCTGAACCCCAATGTTCAGTCTGCACTCCTCGTGGGATACGAGCATAAAACCACAGAAAAATATCTGGCAGAGATCAGATCAAAAACCAAGAAGAGAATCGAATCTGTCGTCGTACTTGACAAGGGAACCATAGAGTCGGTAGCAGCTGGTACCAAACTCGCAATGGATCTGTCCTCAGCGGCATCTGAGGTTACAAGGGAACCCATGAGCCCTGCTGATCTCTGCATTGGAATAAAATGCGGAAGTACTGACGGAACATCCGGCATTGCATCAAATCCGGCGGTTGGTGCTGCAGTCGATCGCGTTGTATCCCTGGGGGGCACCGCCATATTTTCAGAAACCACGGAAATTATGGGTGCTGAGGACGTACTCTCCAAGAGAGCGCTAAACAGTGAAGTTGCTGCGAAAATAATGAATGCAGTGAAGAGCAATGAAGAATATGCCTTGAACCTCGGCGTGGACCTCATGGGAGTTAATCCAGTTCCGGACAATATAGAAGGTGGAATAAGCACCATAGAAGAAAAGTCGCTCGGAGCCATCCTGAAAAGTGGGACATCGGTGATACAGGACGTTCTTCCATTCGGCGGTATACCCAATGGTAAGGGACTTTATTTCATGGATTCCCCGTCGGCCGCGCAGGAAGTACTCACTGCCCTGACAAGCGCTGGAAGCCAGCTGATTCTCTTTTCCACCGGATTGGGAAACCCATCCGGTACGCCAATCTCCCCCGTAATAAAAGTCACTGGAAACCGCTACACTGTAAAGAGGATTCCGGAGCACATAGACGTTGACGTTTCAGGTATGATTTTCGAAGATATGCAAAGATCGGAAGCTGGCGACAAGATCTATGAATTCATGTTGAAGGTGATAAATGGAAAGAGGACAAAAGCCGAGATATTGAAACATAGAGAATTCTCCCCTGTTCCTGTTGGGCTGTAGGTGCGTATGCAGGTTGCAATTGGCCAATTGAAGACATCCGTTTCGAGCATATTGAAAAATGCTGGTACCCCTGAAGACATATCAACGGTCGTTGCCGACAGCCTGGTCAAGGCAGAAGCAATGGGAGTCAAAACCCACGGTCTAATAAGGTTGAAGAGTTATCTTGACAGCATTAAGGACGGTTCTCTGACACCCGATGCAAGGCCTGAAATTTCTTCTCATAAAGGTTCGGTAATGAACATGGATGGGAAATCCGGATTTGGGATCTATTCCGCTTATGTTGCTGCCAATGAATCCATGCAAATATCCAGAGAAACCGGTATTTCCACGGTAGGCATGAAAAACCTCCATCACGTCGGGATGCTCGAGTATATCACGGACATGTGCGCAACTGCAGGATTTGTAGCAATAGCCATGTCAAACGGGCATCCAGCCGTGTCCCCTCCTGACGGGAATACCCGGATGATTGGAACAAATCCCCTCAGCATAAGCATACCTTCTGTTGATGGAAACTTTAACCTGGACCTGGCAATTTCAAAAACCTCCTTTGGATCGGTGAGAAAAAGCGTACTAGAAAGCACTAAACTTGACGCAGGTCTGGCGTTGGACAGGAATGGCAACCCTACAACAGATCCACTGGAAGCTATGAATGGATCGCTGGTCCCTTTTGGCGGTTACAAGGGATTTGGACTGGGGCTGGTCATAGATCTGCTTGCTGGCCTGTTGACAGGTTCAGCTGCTGGAACCGAAGTTGTGACGTGGAATGAATTAGGTAGAAAATGGAACAATGGGTTTCTTATCATTACCGTAAACCCTGAATTCTTTGTGCAGGGCGGGGAATTCAAAAGTAAGGTTGCGGCTTACTTCTCAAAGTTCAGGGAACTTGCGCCCAAGTCCTCGATCCCAGGTCAGAAAAGGCAGGCTAAATTTCTGGCATCCATGAAAGACGGAATTCAGTTAGATGAAAACCAGGCACTTATATTGAAAGAATTGTGCAAAGTTTACGATTTGAAATTCTGGGAATGATGCATCGTTTCCTTCAGATTCGCAGAAGAAACGGTCTTCAATCGCGGTCCGGATGGAAGCACGTGGGAAACAGGGCTTAATTTCGTGAAAATTCAGAAATCTGCGTCAGTGATTTGCCTCTTTTTTTGTGCCAGCGTTTCTTTCCAAAGGTGAGCCAGCGATCAGCGCAATCCACCGCTTCTCAAGTAAGCGAAGCTGTATCCATAGTATTCCATCATCTCAAAGGAAGTATTCCAAGGGACAAGATCATAATTGAAATCCGGTCGGATTGTTATGGTATTGTAGCCGGCTGTAATATTGGATTCTGAACTCCATAGAAGCGGGTACAGTACCCCGGAGAAAATCGCGGAGGAGTTGCTGGGGACGTATATTGCAAACAGAGCTGGTACACTCTTTTTGTTGTCCGACCCGGGTTGATAAAACACAGTCACAGTCATGGATGAAATGAATTTCCCGCCAGAGTCCTGAACTGTATAATTCACTATGGATGTTATTGTGAAGGGGGGAGAATTAGGCTGTTTTTCGGCAAGGTAATATCCGGCTGAAGCGGATGAGGCGACAATGGCAACAGTCAAAATGATGGTTGCCAAAGCGCGGACGTGTGTAATATTAAAGTGCTGCTTTCTTGGTGTATTTGCCAGAGGTGTTTCAATGGCCGTCTTTGTTGCCGTGGTACCCTTACCGATCTCCGCCATGACGGGCAGGAGAAGCAGTGGCCATACGTTGAGATAGTCTGTATCCACCCTGAAATTTAAGATAAGTATAACGATGGGAAATGCAAGAAACATGTATTTCAATCGATCAAAGTGTATGATATAAATCCCGATAAAGAAAAGAAAAACGAAAATCATCAGGAGTGTGAAGAAAGTGGGAGGAATTCTCACATACCCCAAAAAATCCAGAGCGGATGGGCCGAAACCTACCCCCATCAATGGTGTTGTGACAATTGAGGTTACTCCCCTAAGCCAGGCAATGGGCGAGGCGATCAAAAACGGCAGGTTTGGCACCATGAAAGATCCAAGAGCAGCAACAACGAATTCTGCCGGCCTCCTTATCCTTTTTCCACTTTCCATGTAAACAAATATTATGAAAAATGGAAGAAGGATTATTGGAACCTGTTTCAGCGCAATGGAGATCCCGAAGAAGATGCCAGACAGAATAGGATTCTTCCTGGTGATATAGGAGAAGATTGCAAAGAATACCCAGATGGAGTCCATGGTTCCTCCAATTGAGATATAGGAGTAATACACGATCAGAAATGCGAGCAAAGCTATGAGCGCGGTTTTTCCATGGCTTTTACTTTTTCCCATTGACACGTAAACCAGAACAAAAGTTCCCACTGAGAATAAGAGCGGCACCGAGGCAGGCTGAATGTTAAGTGCAACAGCCGGTATCATGACTAGAGCCGCCAGAGCAGGGTAACCAAAGGATGTGACATAGCCGCCGGTGAGAACAGGTGTGGTTAGATACAGAGGGAAGCCGGTAAAAGCAAAAACTCCGCTCATGTTATTTGTAATGTATGGGTTTATACCATGCAGTACCAGATATCCTGCATAGTAGTCTATATTTATCTCATCGGTACCTGGCAGTTGTACGAAACGCTTGAGAACGTACATGATGATGAACAGTGCAATGGAAAAGACAACCGGAATTATGTACTGTGATAATTGACTGTTTTCCTTATGAAGGTCGGGCTTTTCATTTGGGTTTTCATCTTCGCTGGACTTTGCAGATCGCGGTTGCGGCTTGATGAGAACAGAAAGCGCCAGGATTAAGAAGGCAAATATGACAAGTATCCAGGTAAGCACGAGATAAATTGGATAATTATAGCCGGAGGCGAAAAACACCAGGAAGGCGAGATTCAGAAGGAGAAACCCCACCGAGAACAGTATGACTCTGGAGAAAACGGTCAAGTCACCGTGCAAAAGCTTCTTACCGGTTCTCAAGTTGTTCATAACATTCTCCATTTTCAGGGTCTGATGTCCCGAGGCGGACTTCTCTTCAATCTATTCTTTAGATTTTAGGCTTTTGGCGTGAATTTCCATCATTTTGTCACTTGGCTTGAGGGATCACGGGATATCAAAAGTGCTGGTTGTGTTATTAAAGTTAAGTTCGTGCAGGGTTACAATTCAGTTGGGGGTTTGAGGAAGCAGTAAAACTCAACGGTCTTAGGGATGAGATATACGGAACTCCCCAGTATAAAGTTATAATAATCCCTATTGCTAATAATCTCCATTACAGTTTTTCCATGTTCACACCTGAAATGTTAAGGCACTCCCCGAAGAGTAAGGCGGTCAAGCTGGACTGTTCCCAGAAACATACAGATTTCAAGGGCATGTTCTCCGAAAGGAAAAGGGATACACACCTCAAGCCCTCTTCCGAAACCAGGCTGTGGATCGTTGCCAGGAAAGGGATGATGAATAGCCTCCCTCCTCCGGTAAAGGAATGCCAACCAGCCAATGGTTGCGCCCTGATCCACAAATCCCAGACAGCAACAAGCCACATCGGAAGGGTGGGGTAGTTGACTCTCGCGGTAATTATTTTACGGTGAATTGCCATATGCTGAAGATGGAAAGTTCCCAGGGGGCAGGGCAGAAAAAGTGGGGAGGCTTGATTATTGTTGTGGCAATTGCGGCCTATGCTGCACTGTACTCAACCCTTTCTGTCATACGCTTTATGACCTATAATGCCTATGTCTTCGACCTTGGGCTCAGTTCTTCACTTTTGTACAGCGCCGTACACAATGGAACATATTTTTTTATTCAGAACCCGGGAAATATCACTGCCAACAAGATGATATACATACCACTGGCGATTATCTTTCAGTTCTACCCGAATTTTATCCCTCTTCTTATCTTCCAGTCATGCTGGATAGCTCTTGGGGCATATCCTCTCTACAGGATATCAAGAAAAGTGATAGCTGATCCTTTTCTCTCCATCCTGCCTTCTTTGCTTTATCTACTGTATTTCCCGCTTGCAGGAGTCAGCTGGTACGACTTCCACTTCATGGCTCTCTTCCCGACATTTTTCTTCTTCGGGTTCTGGATGTACCTTAGCAACAGGAAAACTGTGTCCGCCGTAGTTTTGTTTCTAGCAGCAATGACAAATTATCTTTCGGCAGTAATCGTGCTTCTGTTCGGGCTTATTGCCATTTTCAGCAAGCATGAAAACAGTTCTCGAATCAGGGATAGATTATACGGGATATCCCTTGTCATATTTCCTTCCATTTTGTTCCTGATCATAAACATGCATTTTGGGGTATCCTACACAACCTCTGTTTCCAATGCCATCGGCTTTCCCATGAGCCTGTTTGCATACCTCTCTCTTAAGCTATTCCTCGTCTTTTCCCTCCTGTTCCCTCTATTCTTCATATCACTGTATTCACCCAAGTATCTTTTACTGGCACTCCCCTTTTTTGCCTTTGTCTTCTTCCAGGGAAGTCACCTTGCTTATTTCAGCCCGATCAATTTCCAGTATCCATCACTCGTGATACCGGGACTTTTCATTTCCTTCGTATACGGATTCAGGAGGTTTATGGAAATTTCCAGGAAGGCCGGGAATGCCAGGAGGATAGTAAGGGTAGTCAGGGCCATAGTGGCTGTGAATGTCTGCATGGCGGTAATCCTCACGCCTGTGGGAAGCATAATTTCTGGTAACAGCACCTTTTATGACGGGAAAGCAGCCATGACCTATACTGTACAGGATTCTGCGATCAACGCCATGATAGCGCAGATTCCCCTGGGATCAACGGTTATGATCCAGGCAAATATGCCTCAGCTGACTGCCGGCTATGACTGGATGGTCGCATATGAGTTTAACGGGAGCAACTACCCCAGGTACGCCATTGACGATCCATATGAGCACCTGTTCAATGATACGCAACAGGTGTATCTCTCAAATACATCCCAGGAGGTCCGGGTTTTCAATTATTTTCTAAATTCCGGACAGTATGGGATTGTTGAGGAGCAGTATGGCATCATTCTCTTGGAGAGGAACTGGTCCGGGTCCCCGAAATTCACCCCGCTGGAATTTAACCATTCGTTGACCATGAACAGCAACGGCAGTTCTGCAATGAGCATGATCGAAAGCTTCATTGCCCCGGGAACATACAATGTCACTGTTTACCTGGGTGAAGGGAATACACCGGATCTCCATTTCTCCGCTATTCTTGGCAGCAGGGTTGTTCAGGGCTATGCGTACAAAGAATGGATCAGCGGCAACGAAAATTACATCTCATGCTCTATTTCTGCTGGAACTTCGTATTATCTGGCACCACAGTTCAGCGTGGTGTTGCATGTCAATACTTCCACAACCGCTAATGGATGGGTTAGAATCACCCAGGACAGCCCTTCCTTATGAGGC
>Ga0078972_1001182_pt1 | contig 100833 bp, 101 predicted proteins | sample YelNatPaOPGAMG01_FD_67568 | JGI IMG/M metagenome (GOLD analysis project Ga0078972, IMG submission 67568) | Hot spring thermophilic microbial communities from Obsidian Pool, Yellowstone National Park, USA - OP-RAMG-01 (SPADES assembly) (version 2) | ecosystem: Environmental > Aquatic > Thermal... | reverse complement strand
GCCAGGTTACCACCAAGTAGGGATTGTGGGAGGGGGTGCGGGGGAGGGGGTAAGGGCCCACTGGCCCTTAGCCCCCTCACCCGCTCATCTCCGATTATAGATTTTGTAGAGCAAAAGACATAATCGATTTTCTCTTTTTCAAGGGGAATAGCTATCTTCATGGCTTTATCGTCGTCTGATAGACAAACTTGCCGTTTTCCACTTTGATGATGACCACACCCTTGATGGGGTTGTGGTTCGGGTCCATGCTGATGGTGCCGGAAACCCCGGGGAAGTCCCTGGTCTGGGCCAATGCCTGGGCAATTTTGGGCCCTTCCAGGGAGTTCGCCCTGGCAATGGCATTCAGTAAAAGAAAGTAGGAATCCCCGCCCAAGGCGGTAAAGGCGCCCAATTCTTTTTTATGTTGATCTTCGTAGGCCTTGCGGAAATCCTTGGCCAGGGGCGTGGCGGCCTGGTCCCGGTGAAAATGGGCGGTAAAGTACATGCCGTTCACCGCGGGTCCGCCCAGGGTGATCAACTCGGCCACCTGGGCCCCATCGCCGGTGAGGAGGGGTACAGTAACCCCCAGGTCTTTCAACTGCCGGGCCAACAGGGCGTCTTCGGCATAGTAGTTGGGGGCGTAAATCAGATCGGGATTTTGGGCTTTGATGGCCGCGATCTGGGCGCTGAAATCCTGGTCGCCCGTCTGAATATGGGTCATGGATACAATAGTCCCGCCCAACTGCTTGAATTCCCGTATGAAATAGAGGGACAAGCCCACGCAGTAGTCCTGGGCCTGGTCGATGATGACCGCCACCCGTTTGGCCTTGAGATTCTCCCAGGCAAAGCGGGCTGCCACCTTCCCCTGCAGGTCGTCGGCAAAACAGGCCCGAAACGCGTATTTCTTGTTCTGAGTCACCAGAGGGTTGGTGGCGGTGGGGGAAATATTGGGTATCCGGTCCCGCTCGGCGATGGGCGCCCCGGCCAGCGTATCGCTGCTGATGACCTCCCCGATGATCCCTGCCACGTTATCCTTTTCGATGAGCCGGCTTACCGCGTTGGCCGCCTCCATCTTGTCGCTCCTGGTGTCCACCAGGACCAGCTTGACCTCCTGATTGAGCACCTTGGGCTTAAGTTTGTTGGCAATCTGCACCCCCTCCCAGACCATTTGCCCCATCGCCGCAGCCGGCCCGGTCATGGGGAGATAACAACCGATATTGATTTCCGCGGCCGCAGGGGGGACGACAAGTCCCAAAACGACCAAGGCGACCAAGAGCTGCCGGCCAAACCGGACAAGAGTCACGTCATGCTCCTGAATGGGTTAAAAGATCTGATGGAGGCCAAAGGGCATACCATGAACAGTTAATTCTACCATAAAACTATCCAAGCTTAAAGGATTGCGGTAATCTTTAAGGGTAACTATCGGCTATCAGCTAAAAGCTATCGGCTCCCGGCTTTGAGTTTTTTGCGGCAGGCTGGCAGCCGAAGGCTGCCAAAGGAGGAGGAGAAATGCAACTGCTCACGGTTAAGATGGACATTCCTGAGGGGGCCAATTTAATCTTAGGTCACAGTCACTTCATCAAAACAGTGGAGGACCTTTACGAAATTCTGGTGAGCTCGGTGCCGGGCATCAAGTTCGGCCTGGCCTTTTCAGAAGCCTCGGGGGAATGCTTCATCCGGGTGGAAGGCAACGACCCGGAACTGATGGCGTCAGCAACGAGAAACGCCCAGACCCTGGCCGCGGGCCATAGTTTCAACATCCTGATGAAAGATGCCTTTCCCATCAATATGCTGAACGCCATAAAGTTGTGCCCCGAGGTCTGCCGCGTCATCTGCGCCACGGCCAACCCGGTGGAGGTGATCCTGGCCGAGACCGAACAGGGCCGGGGCATCCTGGGGGTCATCGACGGCTTCTCCCCCCGAGGTGTGGAGGCTGAGCACGGGCAGGCCTGGCGCTATGAATTCCTGAGAAATATCGGCTATAAAAAATAGGTTCTGGGTCTCAGGTGTCAGGTTCTGGATTTGGTTATTCCCAGAACTCAGAACTTAAAACCGCTGACCCCATTTCCCCGACTATTTACGGGCATCCATGAATGCAGCTATCTTGGCAGCAGGGTTGGGAACGCGCCTCAGGCCGCTGACCTCTGCGACCCCCAAGGCCCTGGTGCCGGTGCTCAACCGGCCCCTGTTGGGGGTGCTGCTGGCTCAATTAGAGGAAGCCGGCGCCCTTCGCGTGGCGGTGAATACCCACCATTTGGCGGACCAGGTCCACCATTTTCTCGCCATCGCCAGCCCTCCCCGCCTGGAGGTCTTGGTGCGCCCGGAACCCGATATTCTCGGCACCGGGGGGGGCCTGCGCTCCCTGGCGGAGGCTTTGGGGAATGAACCCTTTCTGGCGATAAATGCCGATATCCTGACCGACCTCGACTTGGGGGAAATCTATCGGCAACACCGGGAACAAGCCCTGGCCACTCTGGTGCTCCATGATTATGCCGGCCTTAACAACGTCTGGCTCGATAAGGCAGGCAGGGTGGCAGGAATCGGGGCGCCGCCGCCCCACACATCCGGCCCGGCCCTGGCGTACACCGGGGTCCAGGTGGTGTCCCACCAGATGCTCGAATGGCTGCCAAAAAAAGGCCCTGCGGACCTGGTGGCCGTCTGGCAACAAGCCCTTGGCCGGGGAGAATATCTGGCCGCGGTCGTAGTGAAGGGCCACTTTTGGCAGGACCTGGGCACCCCTGAAGCATATCTCCAGGCTCACCTAAGACTGCTCACCGGGACCTGCCTGGGATTGAACAGATTTTTCCCGCCGATTTCCGACCCGTTTTGCGGTGCAGGGACCGTTATGGAAGCAGGGGTCAACTGCGGGGGCGGCGTCTGCCTGGGGCGGGAAGTCTGGGTGGGGCGAGGAACCAGGCTTAAGAACACGGTGGTCTGGGACAGGGCTCGGCTAGGACCGGGACTTACCCTGGAAAACTGCGTGGTGGGGCAGGGCGCCACCGTCCAGGTTTCAGTTCGGAATGCGGTGCTGGTTTGACAAGGGTGCGAACATATCAGGAGAAAATGGCGCGTCTTGCAAAATGTAGCCGCAGGCTTCAACCTGGGCTGGCAGGGGCCGGAAAGCCAGGGCGGCCGTCTCAACCGTCCCGTCGGCGGGCACGGGGGCCCGCCCCAGCGTCGATGTTTGCAGGATATACCGGATGCTGTCTCAGTCGGCCCCCGCAGGTTTGGCCACTAGATACTGCCTGGTGCCGGGATAGCGCACCACGATCACCTTAGCCCGGGGGCGGTAGGGCGTTTTTGCCGCATCGGCATCAGGGGCCCCGCTCCTGCCGGGAACAGGGAGAATGCGCTTGTCGGCGGCGGGACGAGTGGCCGTTGGTGGCGTGGGAATTTCAGCGGACCTGGATACCGCTGCTGCCCCAGGGCGTCCGGTATAGGCTCCCATGACGTTTTTGACAAAGGCCTGGGTTTCCGGGATGGCAGGCACCCCCTGGGACCGGGACACCCGGCCGGGGCCGGCGTTATAAGCCGCCACCGCCAGGGGGATGTTGTGGCCGAAGGAATCCAGGCAGTAGCGGAGATACCCTACTCCCCCGGCGATATTTTGCTCGGGGTCAAAGGGGTTGCTTACCCCCATGAGCGCCGCGGTTTCGGGCATGAGCTGCATGAGACCCTGGGCCCCCTTGGAGGAGACGGCGTTGGGGTTGAACCCGGATTCGTTGCGCATGACCGCCCGCACCAGGGACGGGTCTACCCCATAGCGGTTGGCATATTTCTGGATAAGGGTTTCCAGATAAGGCCCGGCCGGCCGCTGCCAGGCCGGGGCCGGCGGATAAAAGCGGGCCGGCCCATACTGATAAGGCTGAGGAAAAACCCGGGTGTTGCCGCGCAAGATGTACACCTGCACTTCCCGGCTGAGTATGGTGTGGAGAGTATCGTTCCTGGCGGGAGTGCGGGGGCTTTGCTTTTCCCCTCCCAGCACCAGGGAGCCTTCGCCGGTCTTCAGCACGACCGCGGCAGGTTCGGCCACTACCGGCGGCGCAGCGGCCATGCAGGTCATGACGACGGACAAGAAAAGGATCAAGAGCCGCATAAGCTTTGGTTCAATTAAAAAGCACTATTCAATAACCAGAGAGTGTTTGTCAAGAAAGTTTTTCGGCCGGGCCGCCCGGCATGGCATCTCTCCCTGGATGGCAGTATGGTATGTGGGAATCCTTAAGCGCACCCGATGCATCTCATCGGTTTGGCGCAGATAACTACTTTTCGGTATAATTTCCCTAAAACTTAATAGAATAAAGTTCATGTCTGACAAACCGGCAACGGAGGAATCCTCTTCCCAGGTTGGAACTCCCGGCGCCAGGGCGGGGGTAAAAAGACCCCTGGTGCCCGTGGTCCTGGCATTGATGGTGGGCCTGGCGGCATCGGCCTGGGGAGTGCATATCCCCAGAATCTGGCTGCTTGGGGGCTTAACCGGCCTTCTGGTAATCCTGCTGGCCTTCTGGCTTTATTTCTTGCCTCCAGGCAACGGGCGTCAACCTCCCGGAAAAAATCTTGACATTGATAGGGAAAAGCCCTAAGGAATTTCCAGAGATATATCTTCAGGAAAATCCTTAAATGGCGAAGCCTGAAAGCCTGGCGGCAGGGCCGGAGCGCTTTTCCCCATGGCGTAAAGCGCGCTCCTGCCGGCCCTTGGACTTACGACAGCTCTCCTGGATCAACCAGGCAATCTGGGTCACCTCACTCCTTTTTTTCTTTCTCTTGGGGGTGGGGTTGTATGATCAAGCGCTGCATCCGATTTTTCCCCCGCACCACTTGGCCTGTCTGCCCCCGCAAAAAGGGGAAATCATCCTCTCCGGCCGCCTGTATTGTCCCACCCGGGTAAGGCCTGAGGGGGTCTGGCTTTACCTGGCGGCAGATGCCTGGAAGAATCCCCAGGGCTGGCGTCCAGTCACCGGAAATCTTCTGATCACGGCCCCGCCCCTGAGCGTTCCGCCGGTGGGAAGCCGGGTGTTGGTGCGGGGGAAGCTGCAAGAACCCCGCGCCTTCCTGAATCCCGGGGCCTTAGACCGGCCCCGGCAATTGGCGGCTGAGGGCATCTTCCGGCAGATGTATGTGAAAGACCCCGGCCAGGTGGTTTTTATGGCTTCGGCAGAGGCGCCTTCCCTGGCCGAACGGCTGCGGGGCGGCATTCGCAGTCTGCTTAAGAAGTTGCCCCCGGATAGCGAGGCCATCTATCTTTCCATGCTCCTGGGGGATCAGGGGAAGGTCACCCCGGAAATCCGCTGGAACCTGAGCCGCACCGGCACCAGCCACCTCCTGGTGATCAACGGCATGCACCTGGGCGCGGTGGCCGCCCTGACCTTCGCCCTGGTCTTCTGGCTCCTGAGGCGGTTTCCCCGGCTGCTGCTCCGGGTGAACGCCATGAAGATCGCGGCGCTGGCCGCAGCCGTCCCCGTGGTGGGCTACGCCCACCTGGCCGGAGGGTCGCCGTCCACCCAGCGGGCGGAAATCATGGTGCTGGCCTGCCTGCTCCTGATGTTCCTGGGCCGGTTTCGGGATATCTGGAGCGCCCTGGCCATAGCGGCGTTCTGGATCCTGGTGTGGAATCCCCTGTTGTTCTTTTCGGTATCCTTCCAGCTCTCTTTTGTAGCGGTGGCCGGGATCGTCTACCTGGCGCCCCGGCTGATTGCCCTGGTGCCACGAGTACTGAAAACCGAAGAAGGGGGTGTATTGTTCCCGGCATCGGGGTCATTCCGGGGAAAATTGCTGGGAAGCCTGCACCGTCTGGGCCGGCGCGGTTTAGAGCTTCTGGCCGTGTCTCTGGCGGCCTCTTTGGCCACAGCTCCCCTGGTGGCCCGCCACTTCCAGGTGGTCTCTCTGTTCGGTTTCCTGGTGAACCTGGCGGCCATCCCCCTGGTCTTGATGATGGCGCTGCCCCTGGGGGAAATGGCGGTTCTGGCCCAGGGGCTATCCCTCACCACGCCGGCCCAAATCTTCCTCTCTGTCGGGGAAATTCCGCTGCATTGGGGCTATGCCATTATCACGTGGGCGGCTGCACTGCCTGGCAGCGGCATGAATGTGCCCGCTCCCACCTGGTTCGAGGTGGGCCTTATCTATGCGGCGATTTATTTCCTGCTGCCGCGGCGGCGCTGTCTCCTGACCTGGGCCGGCTTTGGTGTCTGCACCGCAACGCTGGCCGCCACCCTGGCCTGGCCGCTGTGTACTGCCCGAACCGGTGAAATCACGGTGCTGGACAGCCGCACCGGTTTGGACGGGGTGCTGGCGGCCCCGGGGGGGCGGTGTCTGGCGTTCACCGCGGCCTGGGACGTCTGGCCGGGCTACGAGGGCGGGGGCCTGGGGCCGCTGCCCGGCTATCTCCATTGGCGCCAGGTTCGTCGCCTGGACGCGGTGCTGGCCCTCAACCTCAATGGAAGGAATGGCTCCGAAGTCCTGACTTTGGCAAAGCAGTTCGAGAACGGCGGAGTCTGGTGGAAGGGTCCCCGGCCGGCGGGAAAAGTGATCGACCTGATGAATCTATTGGGAGATGCCGGCTCCCCGGGCCTGTCGTTGGAAAAAATGAACCCCCCGGCCAGGTTGGGTGATATGACCCTGGCGTATCCGACGTGGGAAGAAGGGAAGGGGATGGCTCTCAGGGTGTCCTGCCAAAGATGGCAGGCCCTGATTCTGCCCCCCCTGAGGCGGGCCGTCCTGGAGAATCTGCCCTGGCCGGAGGACGGCCCCCTGACGCTTCTCGTCGCGCCAGGCGATGTGCCGGCCGCAGTGGTGGCCCGCCTCAAGCCGGATAACCTGATCTGTTACGGCGACAAGGTTCCCGGTGCCGGAGTTGTTGATCCCGCCCGGCCCACCTTGCTCACCCGAAACGGCGCCGTCACCCTGACCTTCACCAGCACGGGGCCGACCCTCAGCCAATGGCGCCCCTGAAGGGCCTCAGCTCTTCCGGGAGGTTTTGGGCGTGAAGGCGCTCATCTGCTGCTTGACGTCGTCGGACTGGCACTTGGGACAGGTGATCTTGCCGGCTTCATATTCGCTGATGCTCATGACCCGCACAAACTCCTCGCCGCACTTCCCGCAGAGATACTCGTAGGTCGGCATGTTCATTCCCCCTTATCATACCAGGTGATCACATTATAAAAATGGCTTTTGACCTTGGCAAGAGGGCAGGAAAGGGAAACAGGTTTTAAGAAGCGGGGAGAGCAAGCCGATAACACAAGTGACGAGCGGAAGGCGCGTCTTTCCGTACCCTTGTTTCCGGATTCCCCGTGTTTGTCATAATCGGCATAATCGTGGTCCTGGTTGCAGTGCTGGGCGGCTTCCTCATGGAAGGGGGAAATTTCCTCGTCCTCATGCAATGGGCCGAGTTCCTCATCATCGGCGGCGCCGCGGGCGGGGCTCTTTTGATTGCCACCCCCAAATCCACCCTGATCAGGATCATCAGGTATATTCTTGGGTCCCTCAAGTCCTCGAGCGTCTCCAAGGACAGCTTCCTGGAACTCCTCAAACTCCAGTATGAAATATTTCAAACCGCCCGGGTCAAGGGTCTCCTGACCCTGGAAGGGCACGTGGAAAAGCCTGAGGAAAGCGAACTGTTCGCCAAGTACCCGGCCTTTTTGCAAGATCATCACACCCTGGAATATCTGGTGGATTCCTTAAAGCTCATGGTGGTGGGAGGGGTGCCCCCTCTTGAGCTGGAAACTTTGCTGGAGTCGGACCTGGAAGTCCAGGCAGAGGAGGGGAAAAAGCCTTCCCACGCTTTGGCCCGCACGGCCGACTCCTTGCCGGGTCTCGGCATTGTCGCGGCCGTGCTGGGTATCGTCCTGACCATGCAGGCCATCGGCGGCCCGGCCGCCGAGGTGGGCCACAAGGTGGGCGCCGCCCTGGTGGGCACTTTCCTGGGGGTGCTCATGTGTTACGGCTTTCTCCAGCCCTTGAGCGCCCAGATCGAGTATCAGGCTGAATTAGGGGAGCTTTACATGCACTCCATCAAGGCCGGGGTGGTGGCCTACGCCAAGGGCATGCCCCCCATTGTGGCCGTGGAGTTCGCCCGCCGGGTCATTGTCAGCGAATACCGCCCCAGTTTTGGCGAAGTGGAGGAGGCCTGCCGGGCCATCAAAGTCAAGGCCTGATGAGGATTCAGATTTCAGGTTTTCGGTGAGCCTTTTGCAAAATCCAGCCGCAGACGTCAGCCTGCGCAGGCAGTGTGAGGACACCGGTGCCACCAACCATTTTTAGAACAGGCTGAAAGCTGAAAGCAGAGAGCTGACAGCTGACCGCCGATTGCCGAGGGCCCTATGTCCAGCGTCCAGCCCGAACCCACAGAACCGAGGATCATCAAAAAGAAGAAAGGCGCGGGCGGCGGTGCTCACGGCGGGGCCTGGAAGGTGGCGTACGCCGATTTCGTCACGGCCATGATGGCCCTGTTTATCGTCCTCTGGATCATGAGCCAGAGCCAATCCATCCGCCAAAATGTGGCCCAATATTTCAAAAACCCGGGTATCCTGCCGGGAGCGACCGGCCTCATGGATACCAGCGACCTGGGCGGCGAGATGCCTGCCCCCGGGCACAGCCAGGATTTGCAAAGGCCGGCCCCGATCAAACCCGATGTATCCTCTGATACCGGAACCCTGGAACAAACGAAAAAGCGCATCACGGAAATTATTGCCCAGTTGCCGGAGTTAAGCCTTCTGAAGGATCAGATCGCCATAGAGATCAACAAAGATGGCCTGCGCATCGAACTCCTGGATAAGGAAAATTCCCATTTTTTTGAGGTCGGCAGTGCCAATCTCAAGCCCGAGACCAAGGCCCTGCTCAAGCTTATTGCCGAGGAGTTGGGTAAACTTCCCAACCACATCGCGGTGGAGGGTCACACCGACAGCCGGCCTTATGGCACCAAGAACTACACCAATTGGGAGTTGTCCGCCGACAGGGCTAACGCTGCCCGGCGTATCCTGGAGGAAAACGGCATCAAGCCCGGCCAGATAACGTCGATAAAGGGCTGCGCCGACCGGAACCTGCGTAATCCGACTGATCCCCTGGACTACCAGAACCGGCGGGTGAGCATCCTTGTCAGGTTCAGGGACAATGCCGGGCACCTGCCTCTGGATCTTAGCAAGGTTCACGGGAGAGCTCTCAAAAATCCCCAGGACAGCGGCGCTGCAACCATCCCCGGGTCTGTGGCCCCCCAGGCTCCTCAAGCCGCCGCCCCGCTCCCGCCGGAGATTCCGCCGGTAAAAGCGCCTCCTGCTCCGACCGGCGGGGTGGCCGCCGAGCTGCATCAATCCCGGAATGCCGCATCCGAGCCCGCAGTAGCCGGTGAACCGCAAGCCGCGGCGCGTCCGCCTGCTCATCCTTTGGCACCTGTTCCTGGGGCCAGGAGCACCCTGCCGCCCTCGGTACACCTCGATGACAAGGTCCAGGAAGAGGTGCGGCAGATGTTGCTGGATGAAGGGGTCCCCGACTCTCCGCCGATGTCTGACGCCGAGCCGCACAAGGAACCCCGCCTCCGGCTGGGCTGGTAGCAAGACCCTGGGCCGGAGGCCTGTGCGGCGGCAACTTCCTTAACAATGCACCAATTTTTTGATATAAGCCTGGAACATGGAAGCTCCTCCCATGCTCCGGCCGCGCCTTCTCGAACATTATGTATCCCGGGAGTTTCTCAAGATTTTCCTTCTGAGCCTTACCGCTTTCCTGAGCCTGTATCTGGTGGTGGATTTTTTCGAGAAGATCGACCAGTTGGTGCGGGCCAACCTGGGCCTGGCCGAAATGGGACGCTATATCCTGTTGAAGGTGCCAGTGGCCCTGGAGCAGGTGCTGTCTCCCGCCGTGCTTCTGGGGGCCATGCTGACCTTCGGCCTGTTGACCCGCACCCGGGAGACCATGGCCATCAGAACCAGCGGCCTGGATATTCTGCGGCTTACCCGGCCGGTGCTTTTTCTGGCGGCCCTGGTGGCGGGGGGCCTTCTGATTTTGAACCTCTATCTGATTCCCTGGAGCCAGTTTAACCTCAACGGCTTTTGGGAAACTCAGGTGCAGGGCAAGCCCCCCCGCAGTCTGGTGAACCCGGAGCACCTGTGGTACAAGGGCGACCGGGCGATTTACAACATCCTGCTGTACCGGAAAGATATCCAGACCCTGGAAGGAGTGAAGATTTTCCGCTTTGACGACAACTTCAATCTGCACCAGGTAATAGCAGCCCGCCGGGCGGTTTGGCATAATGGCAGCTGGCGCCTCTACCAGGGTCTGGTCCAGGATTTTGACCAATCTGGTGAGAACCGGGTGCAGAGCTTTGCCGAACGGACTCTGACTCTGACCGAGACCCCCAAGGATTTCGGCGGCCTGGAAAGAAAGCCGGCGGAGATGGATGTGGAGGATCTCATCAGGTTCGTCAGCCGCCTGGAACGGGACGGGTATAAATCCACGTCTTACCGGGTGGAAATCCAGAATAGGTTTGCCATGGCCCTGGTTCCCCTGGTCCTGGCGGCCCTCGGCCTGGGACTGGCCCTCAGGCAGGAAAAGATTTTCATCCCGGGCATGGTGGCGGTGGGCCTGGGTCTCATGTTCGCCTACTGGCTGTTATTAGGGTTCAGCACCTCGCTGGGACAGGCCGGCCGTTGGCCGGTCATTGCGGCGGCATGGCTGCCCCACCTGGTTTTCGGCACAATGGCACTCCTCCTCTTGCGCCAGGCCACCCGCTAGTCAGAAAAAGGTAAAAAACTGCAAAAAAACCTGAAAAACCAGGATATTTTTGTTGTCAGAGCCTGGTTTTTTGTGCTATCAATGGGTAACCATCAGCGTTTGGGGGGTTTTTAACCATAACTATCCTATTTTATTACTGATTTATTTTTGAGAGGAGGGATGCGCCCCGGGAGAATCTTATCCTTGATGTGTCTGAACGTGGCTAGGTCGCAGCATTCGGGGAACTATCTTTGCCAAATTACACTTTGAGGAGAGAGGGGAGAAGGTATGACCAAAGCAGAATTGATTGCCAATGTGGCTGCCGATGCCAAGATCAAAAAGGCTGATGCTGAAAAGGCCATAAACTCATTGATTAAATCAGTTTCGAAGACTCTGAAAAATGACGGCCGCCTGGCCCTGGCGGGCTTCGGGACCTTCGTGGTCAGCGCCCGGAAAGCCAGAGAAGGCCGGAACCCCCAGACCGGCAAACCCATTAAGATTCCTGCCACCAAAGTGGTAAAATTTAAACCAGGTAAGCAACTGAAAGAATTAGTAAAATAGTAGTTCGGGTCGCCTGTTTTCCTGTTCTGGTTTGCAACCCTTTGGCGGGGACGAGGGCCTCCCGCCAGAAGAGGATGGATTTTGCCCGAACCTTGGCTCTCCGGCTAGGCCATGGCCTTGGATTATTACGACATCCTGGGAGTCCCCCCCAAGGCTGATGCCGGGGAAATCAAAAAAGCTTACCGGCTCTTAGCCCTGCGCTGGCATCCTGACAAAAACCCCGGCGATCCTTGGGCAACAAGCAGATTTTTGCGCCTGGGCGAGGCTTACCGGGTGTTGATCGACCCGGCCAGCCGGGCTGCCTATGATTCTCTCCGCTCACAGGAACGGAGACCCGGTGGAGGGCATTGCTGCTCGCGATGTCAGCACCCCAAGGCGGCTGGCGCTGCGCCGCAGAATTATGCGGCGCGTCGTTCCTCCCGTGGGTCTTCCTCCGGGAGTCTGCCCTCTCGACATCCTGGCCGCTCCCGGACTCGTCAAAATAGTGCGGCTGCTCAGCTCAGCCAGAATCACCTTCAAGCGGCTGGCCATTCTCCCTGGCTGTTCTCCTTCAAAGACCTGCGCCAACGGCTGATCGCCTGGCTGCACGGCAAACTTCCCGCCGACCTGGAATGGGAGATGGTTCCCACCCCGGGGCGCCCCGACCTGATTATGGATCTGAAACTGCCCAGGTGGCTGGCGGCCCGGGGCGCCAAGATCAACTTCCTCATCAAAAGCAACCATCAGCAGCGACGGGTCAGGATCGCTATACCGGCGGGAGTGAAGGACGGCGCCTGTTTAAAGGTGAAAGGGGGAGGGAAAAGCAACGGGATGGGGCAGGGCCATCTCTTTATCAATATCCGACTGAAGGATTGAGGGAAGACCTTCATTCATTTTGCATTAAGTTTGCATGAGAAGGCTATCCAGGACGCTCAGCAGCGCGGGGTAGTCCTCCGGCAAAATGGTGCGCACGTCCAGAAGCAGGCGGTCGTGCTCCAGGCGGGCGATGACGGGGGGACTTCCCGCCCGCAGACGCTCCTCCAGTTGATGCGGAGCCAGGGGCGGCAGTTCCAGGGCCAGGGCCCGGCTCGGGATGGGCACCATGGGCAGGGCCCCCCCGCCGGAACGGCTGATATGGTCCTGGACAGCCACCTGAAACCGTCCGGGCCAGCGGCGCTTGATGGTGCGGGCCAGGCTTTTCGCCAGGCGGTCGGCTTCGGCCAGCGGCATGGCCAGCATGCGCAGGGTGGGGATGCCCGCCACAGCCTCGGCTTCGTTCAGGTAAAGGCGCAGGGTGGCTTCAAGACCCGCCAGGGTAAGTTTGTCGGGGCGCAACGCCCGGGTGAGGGGGTGCTGCTTCAAGCGCTGGACAATCCCGGTATTCCCTAAAATCAGGCCGGCTTGGGGTCCCCCCAGGAGCTTGTCGCCGCTGAACAGGACCAGGTCGGCGCCGCTGGCCACCGCCTCCTGGACGGTGGGCTCCCTTTCCAGGCCGTAGCAGCTCAAATCCACCAGACAGCCGCTCCCCAGGTCCTCCATGACGAACAGGCCGTAGCGGCGGCCCAGTGCCACCAGGTCCGGAAGCGCCACCTCCTGGGTAAAGCCTGTCAGTCTGAAATTGCTGGGATGAACCTTGGCCAGCATGGCTGTCTGGGAGGTAATGGCCTTCTCGTAATCCGTCAGATAAGTTTTGTTGGTGGTGCCCACCTCCCGCAGGATGGCACCGCTGGCGGCCATGATGTCCGGCATGCGGAAAGAGCCGCCGATCTCCACCAGTTGCCCCCGGGAGATGATTACTTCCCGGCCGACGGCCAGGGCGTTGAGGGCCAGGAAGACCCCGGCGGCGTTGTTGTTCACCACCAGGCAAGCCGGGGCGCCGGTGAGCTCAGTGACCAGTTTCTCCAGGTGAACTTGCCGTGAACCGCGTTTTCCCTCTTTCAAGTCATACTCAAGATTGGTATAACCAGCGGCGGCCGCCAGAATGTGGTTTCGGGCCGCGGCGGCCAGGGGGGACCGTCCCAGGTTGGTGTGGATGACCACCCCGGAGGCATTAATGACCCGGGTGATAGATGGCAGGTGTGGACGTCTGAGGGCCTGGGCGGCTTGGCTTTCCAGCGCGACCAGGTCCAACTGGGGGGGCAGAGCCTCCAAAGGGAGAGACAAAAGTTGCTCGCGGCAGGCCGTCAGGAACCGGCGGATAATTTCCACCGCGTGAGGCCGGGACATCGAAGCCACATGGGGCGCAAGCGCAGGGGCGCGCAACAGATCATCCACCGCAGGAATTTGTCTGAGCAAGCGGGCGCGGTCAAGCTCCATGACAGCATCTCCTTTGCGGAAAATATGCCAAGGAACCGGAGCTTTGTCAAATTCAGGACCGATAGGAAGTTAGGCCGGGGATTATTTCTGAAAAATTATTGACAAGGGATTTTTAATGAATTATGTTTATAAAGTTATAATTTGGTCATCCTCGGCTTGGCGCAGGTTGACCGGCAGGCTGGCGTAGCTCAATGGTAGAGCGCCTGATTTGTAATCAGGGGGTTGCGGGTTCGAGTCCCATCGCCAGCTCCAGTTGCGAAAAACCCGACCTGAGCTTTGCGGTTGGAGAGGTTCCCGAGTGGCCAAAGGGAGCAGACTGTAAATCTGCCGGCGCAGCCTTCGGAGGTTCGAATCCTCCCCTCTCCACCAACCTTCATGGCGTGGGCGGGAATAGCTCAATTGGCTAGAGCATCAGCCTTCCAAGCTGAGGGTTGCGGGTTCGAGTCCCGTTTCCCGCTCCAGGGCCCACGTAGCTCAGTAGGTAGAGCACTTCCTTGGTAAGGAAGAGGTTCACCGGTTCGATCCCGGTCGTGGGCTCCACATTTTTGGGGACACGCTGGTGACCCCCCGGAAGGAGGCTTCCGGGAAAAACCTGACTCCGGAGAAAGATTATGGCCAAGAAGAAGTTTGAACGCACGAAGCCGCATATAAATGTGGGGACCATAGGTCACATAGACCATGGGAAGACGACCTTGACCGCGGCGATCACCAAGCATTTGGCCAAGAAGGGCCAGGCCAGTTTTGTGCCCTTTGACCAGATTGACAAGGCCCCGGAGGAGAAGGAACGGGGCATCACCATTGCCTTGGCCCACGTGGAGTACGAGACCGACAAGCGGCACTACGCCCACGTGGACTGTCCGGGCCACGCCGACTACATCAAGAACATGATCACCGGTGCGGCGCAGATGGACGGGGCCATATTGGTGGTGGGTGCGGACGACGGTCCCATGCCCCAGACCCGGGAGCATATTTTGCTGGCCCGTCAGGTGGGGGTGCCGTATATTGTGGTGTTTTTAAATAAGGTGGACATGGTGGACGACCCGGAGCTCATCGAGCTGGTGGAGTTGGAGCTCAGGGAACTGTTGAGCAAATACGATTTTCCGGGTGACGACATACCCATCATCAAGGGGAGCGCCTTGAAGGCCCTGGAAAGCGACGACTTTAACAGCCCCGAGGCGAAGCCCATTTTTGAGCTGATGGATGCCCTGGACACCTACATTCCGGAGCCGGTGCGGGCCACGGACAAGCCGTTTCTCATGCCCATTGAGGATGTTTTCAGCATTTCGGGCCGGGGGACGGTGGTGACGGGTCGGGCGGAGCGCGGGGTCATCAAGGTGGGGGACGAAGTGGAGATCGTGGGTTTTGCCCCCACGCAGAAGACGGTATGCACCGGGGTGGAGATGTTCCGGAAGACCCTGGACACCGGTCAGGCCGGTGACAACATAGGTTTGTTGCTGCGGGGCATCAAGAAGGACGAAGTGGAGCGGGGGCAGGTGGTGGCCAAGCCAGGGTCGATCACACCGCACACCAAGTTCAAGGCGGAGGTGTACATCCTGACCAAAGAGGAGGGTGGGCGCCACACGCCGTTTTTCACGGGCTACCGGCCGCAGTTTTATCTGCGGACCACGGACGTCACGGGGGTGGTGACGCTGCCTGCCGGGGTGGAGATGGTGATGCCGGGGGACAACGTCTCCATGGAGGTGCACCTGATTACCCCGGTGGCCATTGAAAAGGAACTGCGCTTCGCCATCCGGGAAGGCGGCCGCACCGTGGGCGCCGGCGTCGTCAGCGATATTATCGAATAAACAGAGCGAATGGTTTAAAATATGAGGGACATCATTACGCTATCTTGCGGCACCTGCAAGCGCAAGAATTATACCACAACCAAGAATAAGCGGCGTACACCCGACAGGCTCACGTTCAAAAAGTACTGCCCACACTGCCGGGAACATACCCCGCACCGCGAGACAAAATAAGGAAGGCGTAGGCCAGTAGCTCTAACGGCTAGAGCACCGGTCTCCAAAACCGGGGGATGGGGGTTCGAATCCCTCCTGGCCTGCCAGGGAAAGCACCGGAGTAGTGCTCGTTAGGAGGACTCTTCGCAGTTAAAACACCCTGCCGAGCAGCCAAAAATCCCTTGGAAATCCATGACGTTGTCGTCCCGGAGCAGCCAGGGAACGGGGCGCGCTGCGGCCTTTTTTGGTTTCAGAGACAGGCCGGACGGCGTCCGGCTTGGAGAATCGCCGAGAGACAAAGCCCATGAAGAAGGATAAGGTCAAAACCCGGGGGCAGGGAAAAGAGCTGGGGAACACCGGCCGCGGACAGGTGGTCAGGCTGAAGTCCGCCAAGGCCAAACCTTCCTTGAGCACGAAGATGCCGCCGGTGACGCAATGGTGGAACACGGTCGTGACATTCGTGGCCGAGGCCTGGCAGGAACTGAAAAAAGTGACTTGGCCCGGACGGAAAGAGACCATGGGTATGACCATCGTCGTCATCGTCCTGGTCATCATTATCTCGGGATATCTCGGCTTGGTGGACATGGGCCTGTCGGCCTTGTTGAAACGGGTCATGAGAGGGTAGGGCGGAAGCGCTGTGTCCCAGAAGTGGTACATCATCCACACGTATTCAGGGTTTGAGCAGAAGGTGAAAAACGCCATCCTGGAACGCGCCAGGGCTCACGGTCTGGACCATCTGGTCACCGAGGTGCTGGTGCCCACGGAAATGGTAGAGGAGATGGTCAAAGGCGAGCGGCGTCTGTCCGCCCGGAAGTTCTATCCCGGCTATGTGCTGGTGCGGATGGAGCTGACGGACGACTCCTGGCACCTGGTCAAGGATACCCCCAAGGTGACGGGCTTTGTGGGCAGCAAAACCGAGCCTGTGGCCATCCCTGACGAGGATGCGGAAAAGATCATCAGCCAGATGCAGGAGGGCATTGCCAAGCCCAAGCCCAAGATTCAGTTCGAGGTAGGGGACAAGGTCCAGGTCACCGACGGGCCGTTCACCAATTTTACCGGGGTGGTTGACGAAGTCCGCCCCGACCGTGGCCGGGTCAAAGTAATGATCAGCGTTTTCGGCCGGCCGACACCGGTGGAGCTGGAATTTACGCAGTTGGAAAAGATTTAGCGGTAAGCAGCAAGGTTATTCAATTGTATCGATGTGCACCTCTTAGCAGCTTTGACGGGAACCACCAAAAGAAGGAATTGGTCATGCTGGGCGAAGAGAAGAATCTGGTATTTTCAAGGGCTTGAGAGACTTCACCGGGCTCGGGATGCTACAGAAAACCCTTTATCAATAGCCGGGTAGGAAATCAGACTGTTCGGTGAGTGGGAGTGCAGGGCCGTTTTGCCAGAGGGAATGCAGGGAGGACCTTTGCCAGCCACTGCATAATCGTGTCTGAGAGTCACGAGTGACCATCGCCATTGAATGATTTTCTATGCATAATTTCATAGTTTGTTGTGGAAAGCTTTCAGCATATCGCCAAGGAGCTTGTGAATGGCCAAGAAGGTAATCGCTCAGATTAAATTGCACCTCCCCGCGGGGCAGGCCAACCCATCGCCGCCGGTGGGTCCGGCCCTGGGCCAGCACGGGGTCAATATCATGGAGTTTTGCAAGAGCTACAATGCCCGCACCGCCGGTCAGGAAGGCACCATTATTCCGGTGTTGATCACCGTGTACGCGGACCGGTCTTTTTCCTTTGTGACCAAAACGCCGCCGGCCTCAGTGCTCTTGAAACAAGCGGCCCAAGTGGCCAAAGGCTCCAAGGAGGCCAACAAGGAAAAAGTGGGGAGCATCTCCCGGGAGCAGTTGGCGGAGATTGCCAAGCAGAAATTGCCTGATTTGAATACGACCGACTTGGAAATGGCCATGCACAGCATCGCGGGGACGGCCCGCAGCATGGGCATCGAGATTGTGGATTGAGGGAAGGAACATGGCCAAGCACGGGAAAAGATACCGGCAGGTGGCGGAAAAAATAAAGAGCGGGGAGCGTTATCTTTTTCAAGACGCGGTCAACCTGGCTCTTGAAACCGCCAGTGCAAAATTTGATGAAACCCTGGATGCCGCGGTACAGTTAGGAGTCAACCCCCGGCACGCCGACCAGATGGTCCGGGGGGCGGTGGTGCTCCCCCACGGCTTGGGGAAGACCGTCCGGGTCCTGGTGTTCGCCAAGGGCGAAAAAGAGCAGGAGGCCCGGGATGCAGGCGCCGATATCGTAGGCGCTGAGGACTTGATTGCCAAGATCCAGGGTGGCTGGCTGGAGTTTGACAAGGCGGTGGCCACGCCGGACCTCATGGGCCAGGTGGGGAAAATCGGCAAAATCCTGGGTCCCCGAGGGCTGATGCCTAACGTCAAAGTGGGAACCGTCACTTTTGATGTGGCCAAGGCGGTCAACGACCTCAAGGGCGGCAAGGTGGATTTCCGGGTGGACCGGGCCGGGGTGGTGCACGCTCCCCTGGGAAAAGTATCCTTCGGCGCCGAAAAGCTCCTGGTCAACCTGGCGGTCTTCATGGATCAACTGGTGCGCCTCAAGCCTGCCACCAGCAAGGGCACCTATTTAGTCGGCATTCACCTTTCCACCACCATGGGTCCCGGCATTGCCGTGGACACCTCGGACGTCAAGAACCTGGTGCGGATGTTGTCATAAGGAGACCGGGATGCTCAAGCCCCAGATAGAAAGAAAGGCACAAATCGTCCAGGCCCTCCAGGACAAGGTGAGCAAGGCTCAGATCGGCATTCTGGCGGATTTCAGCGGCATCAAGGTGGGGCCTATGACCCTGCTGCGCCGCCAGATGAAGGAAGCCGGCGGCGAACTCACGGTGGCCAAGAACACCCTGCTCAAAAGGGCGGCCGGAGAGGACAGCCTCCTGAAACCCATTGCCGATGATTTAAAGGGACCCAACGCCCTGGTCCTGGGCTACGAGGACCCGGTCAACCTGGCCAAGCTCCTGGTCAAATTCGCCCAGGATCTCCCCCTGCTCAAAATTAAGGGCGGCATTCTCGGCGGTCAGACGCTGACGGCCCAGGATGTGGAAGCCCTCTCCAAGCTGCCGGCCCGGGAAGTGCTCCTGGCCCAACTCCTGGGCCTCCTGCAGGCGCCGTCCCAGGCCCTGGTGAACGTCCTGGCCGGAGTGATCCGCAATTTCCTGAATGTCCTGGTGGCCATCCGGGACCAGAAGGAAGAAAGCGGCGAAGCGGCGGCTCCCGCAGCCGGGGAAGCCCCGGCACCTGAATCCGGAGAACCTTCGGCATAAGGAACATGGGCCGCCGCTACGGCCTTGTGCACATACATCTCGGATACGGCAAGGTTTTTACGGCAGAACCGATAACGGGCACTAACCACCGGCTGACCGCTGTGGGAAGCCGACCGCGTAAAGTAAAGAAGGAGGAAACAACATGTCTATTTCACGTGAGGAGCTCATCGACAGCCTGGCCAACATGACAGTGCTGGAGCTCTCCCAACTCATCAAGGATCTGGAAGAGAAGTTTGGCGTCTCGGCCGCAGCGCCGATGGCCATGGCCGCAGTGGCGGCACCGGCGGCAGCCGCGGCTGCTCCGGTTGAAGAGGAGAAGACCGAGTTCGACGTGGTGTTGACCGCGTGCGGGGCCAACAAGATTCAGGTTATCAAGGAAGTCCGGGCCATCACCAGCCTGGGTCTCAAAGAGGCCAAAGAGGCGGTGGAAAACGTGCCCACCACCTTAAAGGAAGGCATCTCCAAGGCCGAAGCCGAAGAGATCAAGAAAAAGCTGGAAGATCAGGGAGCCACAGTCGAGATCAAATAGCAGGACGACCCATTCGTCCTGCGAGGAGTATGCATGGCGAAGTTGCTCTCGCCTTTGACGTTGTATCGTCGCAGTTTCGGAAAGATTGAGCGGGTGGTGGACATCTCGAATCTCATCGAGATGCAGAGGGAGTCGTACGCCCGCTTTTTACAAAAGGATGTTATCCCCGAGGATCGCCAGGATTTCGGCCTCCAGGGGGTGTTTAAGAGCGTTTTCCCCATCTGGGACTTCAGCCGCACCTGCTGTTTGCAGTTTGTTGATTATTCTTTGGGCGACCCCAAATATGACGTGGACGAATGCCTGCAGCGGGGCATGACCTTTGAAGTGCCCATGAAAATGCGGGTCCGGCTCGAGGTTTTTGAACCCGAGTCGCAGGCCCAGGTGATCCGGGACATCAAGCAGCAGGAGATTTACTTCGGCACCCTGCCCTTAATGACGGAAAACGGTACCTTTATCATCAACGGCACCGAACGGGTGGTGGTGAGCCAGTTGCACCGCTCCCCCGGCCTGTTCATCGACCATGACCGGGCCAAGATCCATTCCAGCGGCAAGATCATCTACTCGGCCCGCCTCATCCCTTTGCGGGGCTCCTGGATCGACTTCGAATTCGACCCGAAAGATATTCTTTACGTACGCATTGACCGGCGGCGCAAGTTTCCAGCCACCATCCTCCTCAAGGCCTTAGGCTATACCACTGAACAGCTCCTGAACGAATTCTACACTACGGAAAAGGTTTATCTGGACGGGGAGAAAATCCACCGCAAAATGATCCCGGAAAACCTCCGGGACAAGACCTTGTCCACGGACATCGTGGACCCGGCCACCGGCGAGGTTCTGGTGCGGCGGATGCGGCGGGTGACCAATACGGCCATAGCCCGGTTGGTGAAGGCCGGCATCGAAACCATCCCTGCCACCAAAGAAGAGTTGGTGGGCAAGGTGGCGGCCCACGACATCCTGGACCCGGAGAGCGGCGAACCCCTGGTGCGCTGTAACGACACGCTCACCCAGGCCATGATCGAGGACCTCCAGGAACGGGGCATCAAAGAGCTGGACATTCTTTACATTGACAATGTTCATGTCAGCGGCTCGCTCCAGAAAACTCTGGCCATCGACAAGACCGATTCCATGAAAGAGGCCATTCTGGAGATCTACCGGAGGCTCAGACCCAGCAATCGTCCCAACGAGGAGGTCGCCACCAGCTTCTTCCAGAACCTCTTTTTCAACCCGGAGTTTTATGACCTCTCGCCGGTGGGCCGCTTTAAGCTGGACCTGAAGCTCAGGCCGAATAACCGTCTGCCTCTGACCCAATCCACCCTGGTCCCCGAGGACATTCTTTACGCGGTGAAGGAACTGATAACGCAGAAGGACCGGGAAGGACAGGTGGACGACATCGACCATCTCGGGAACCGCCGCATCCGGGCCGTGGGCGAGCTCCTGGAAAACCAGTTTCGGGTGGGGCTGGTGCGCATGGAGCGGGCCATCAAAGAACGCATGGCCATTCAGGACCTGGAAACCCTGATGCCCCATGACCTCATCAACGCCAAGCCCGTGCAGGCGGTCATCAAAGAGTTTTTCGGCACCAGCCAGCTCTCCCAGTTCATGGACCAGACCAATCCCCTGTCGGAGATTACCCACAAGCGGCGGCTGTCCGCCTTGGGGCCGGGGGGCTTGACTCGGGAGCGGGCCGGCTTCGAAGTCCGGGACGTGCACCCCACCCATTACGGCCGCATCTGTCCCATTGAAACCCCGGAAGGCCCCAATATCGGCCTCATTGTGTCTTTGTCCACCTATGCCCGGGTCAACGAATTCGGGTTCATCGAGACCCCTTACCGGGTGGTGGAAAAGAAAAAGGTGGGGAACACGGTGGAAACCCGGGTCACCCGGGAAGTCCGGTTCCTGTCGGCCCTGGAAGAGGAAGATAAGGTCATCGGCCAGGCCAACGCCAAGCTGGACGACGAGGGACGGTTCCTGGAGGACCTGGTGGAGGCCCGCCAGGGCGGCCAGTACGTCATGGTGACCCCGGACAAGATCGACTACCTGGACGTCTCCCCCAGCCAGTTGGTGAGCGTGGCCGCGTCCCTGATCCCTTTTCTGGAGCATGACGACGCCAACCGGGCGTTGATGGGCTCCAACATGCAGCGCCAGGCGGTGCCCCTTTTGACCAGCAGCACCCCCCTCATCGGCACCGGCATGGAAGGTGTGGTGGCCCGGGACTCCGGAGTCACCGTGGTGGCCAGGCGGGCCGGCCAGGTGGAAGACGTGGACTCCACCCGGGTGGTCATCCGGGCGACCGATGGCAACGGCAGCGGCGATTCTCCGGTGGACATCTATAAACTCACCAAGTTCCAGCGCACCAACCAGAACACCTGCTACAACCAGCGGCCCATCGTGCGCAAGGGCGACCTGGTGCAAAAAGGCCAGATCATCGCGGACGGCCCGGCTACGGAGATGGGGCAGTTGGCCCTGGGCAAGAATGTCATGGTGGCCTTCATGCCCTGGGGCGGCTACAATTTTGAAGATTCCATCCTGGTCTCGGAACGCCTGGTAAAAGACGATGTCTTTACTTCCATCCACATCGAAGAATTCGAGGTGATGGCCCGGGACACCAAGCTGGGCAAGGAAGAAATTACCCGTGATATCCCCAACGTGGGTGAAGAGGCGCTTAAAGACCTGGACGAGTCCGGCATCATCAGGATCGGCGCCGAAGTCAGACCAGGAGACATCCTGGTGGGGAAAATCACCCCCAAAGGGGAAACCCAGCTTACCCCGGAAGAAAAGCTTTTGCGGGCCATTTTCGGGGAGAAGGCCGGCGATGTCAAAGACACCTCGCTCCGGGTGCCGCCAGGCATCGAAGGGGTGGTCATCGACGCCCGGGTGTTTTCCCGCAAAGGGGTGGAAAAAGACGACCGCAGCCGCTCCATTGAAGACGAAGCGGTGGCCAAACTGCAAAAGGACCAGGCTGACGAAATCACCATCATCACCCAGAGCTATCGCCAGAAACTGGCTGACCTGGTGGTGGGCAAGGACCTGGCTGAAAATATTGAAGATGAGCGCCACGGCACCGTTACCCTGGAAAAAGGGAAGCCCGTGCCTCCCGAGCTGGTGAAGCGCCAGCCCCTGGAATTCTGGCGCCATGTCTCCTTTGCCGAGGCAGGGCTCGAAGACCAGGTTGATCGGCTCCTGGACAATTATCAGGAGCAGCTGGACCTGGTGAACATGGTCTTTGAGGCCAAGCTTTCCCGGCTCCGGAAAGTGGATGAGCTTCCCCCCGGGGTCATCAAGAAGGTCAAGGTCTTCGTGGCCATGAAACGCAAGCTGGCCGTGGGCGACAAGATGGCCGGCCGCCATGGCAACAAGGGTGTCGTCTCCCGCATCATGCCGGAAGAAGACATGCCCTACTTCGAAGACGGCACGCCGGTGGACATTGTGCTCAATCCCCTGGGGGTTCCCTCCCGTATGAACGTCGGGCAGGTGATGGAGACTCACCTGGGGTGGGCCTCCCACGCCCTGGGGAAACAGGTGGGCGAGATGCTGGACCGGTTCTACGATCCGGATAAAATCAAGGCGCGCCTGGTCCGTTTCTTTAACGATCCGGAACTGGCAAAGGAACTGGAAAGTCTTACCCTGGAGGAACTCAGGGAAATCTGGAAAAAACATTACCAAGACGGGGTCCACATGGCCACGCCGGTGTTCGACGGCGCCACTGAAGAAGAGGTGCGGGCCTGCCTCGAAGAAGCGGGACTCCCCGTCGGCGGCCAGAGCGTCCTTTTTGACGGCCGCACCGGTGAGCGTTTCGACCGCACGGTGACGGTGGGCATGATGTACATGATGAAGCTGCACCACCTGGTGGCGGACAAGATCCACGCCCGCTCCATCGGCCCCTACTCCCTGGTCACCCAGCAGCCCCTGGGGGGCAAGGCCCAATTCGGCGGTCAGCGGTTGGGGGAAATGGAAGTGTGGGCGCTGGAGGCTTATGGCGCGGCTTATACCCTCCAGGAGTTCCTGACGGTCAAATCCGACGATGTGGCCGGCCGGACCCGCATCTATGAAAAGATCTTCAAGGGCGAATACGACCTCGAGGCCGGTCTCCCCGAATCCTTCAACGTTCTGGTGCGGGAACTCAAGAGTCTGGCCCTGAACGTGGACCTGATGAAGTCCGAGAAGGCCAGGGAAAGTAAAGAATAGGCGGCAGGCCGGAAGCTGGAAGCCTTCAGCGGAACGGCCAATAATGGTCAGGCGGCCATTGAAAATACCAGGTGGCGAAAAAAAGCCATCATTGTTTCAGTTTTTAAGAGCCTAAAGCTGCAGGCTTCAGGCGTATCGCCTGAAGCCCGCAAGCTTCCCGGCTCTAGAGGAACTTATATATATGGAGAAGCCCAAAGACGTAAAACTGGAAGACCTGAACAGCCTGTTCGCCCGTCCTGAGGACCCCCTCAGTATTGAGGCGGTGCGCCTGTCTTTGGCCTCTCCGGATATGGTGCGGGAGTGGTCCCACGGCGAAGTGAAAAAACCGGAGACCATCAATTACCGTACCTTCAAACCGGAGCGGGACGGACTGTTCTGCGCCAAAATATTCGGCCCCGCCAAAGATTACGAATGTAATTGCGGTAAATATAAAAGGATGAAGCACCGGGGCATCACCTGCGAGAAATGCGGGGTCGAGGTGATACAGTCCAAGGTGCGCCGGGAACGCATGGGCCACATCGAGTTGGCCTCGCCGGTGGTGCATATCTGGTTTTTAAAGAGCCTGCCGAGCAAAATCGGCAATCTCCTGGACCTGACCCTCAAGGACCTGGAGAAGATTCTGTACTTCGAGGCTTACGTGGTGGTGGACCCCGGGGAAACCAATCTTGCCGTCGGGACCCTGCTGTCCGAGGAACGCTACCGCCAGCTCCGGGATGAGTTCGGTGACCGCTTTGAGGCGGGGATGGGTGCAGAAGCCATCCGGGACATGCTCAAGAAAGTGGACCTGGAGGCCCTGTCTGCGGAAATCCGGGAAGATTCGGCCAAGACCAGCTCCGATGCCAAACGGAAGAAGCTGGCCAAGCGCCTCAAAATCGTGGACGCCTTCCGGGAGTCCGGCCAGCGCCCCGAATGGATGGTGCTGGAGGTCATCCCGGTGCTGCCGCCGGACTTGCGGCCCTTGGTGCACCTGGACGGGGGGCGCTTCGCCACCAGCGACCTGAATGATCTCTACCGACGGGTCATCAACCGCAACAACCGCTTAAAGCGGCTGCTTGAGCTCAACGCCCCGGATATCATCATCCGCAATGAAAAGCGCATGCTCCAGGAAGCGGTGGACGTACTGTTCGAAAACGGCCGCCGGGGCCGCACCATCACCGGGCCCAACAAACGGCCGCTCAAATCCCTGAGCGATATGCTGAAAGGGAAACAGGGCCGATTTCGCCAGAATCTGCTAGGGAAACGCGTGGATTACTCGGGCCGTTCGGTCATCGTCATCGGCCCGGAACTGCGGCTGCACCAGTGCGGCCTCCCCAAGCAGATGGCCCTGGAGCTTTTCAAGCCCTTCATTTTCCACAAGCTCGTGGCCAAGGGGCACGCCACCACCATCAAGGTGGCCAAGAAACTGGTGGACCGGGAAACCCCGGAAGTGTGGGACATCCTGGATGAAGTGGTGCGGGAACACACGGTCCTCCTGAACCGTGCTCCCACCCTGCACCGCCTGGGTATTCAGGCCTTTGAGCCCATTCTCATCGAGGGCAAGGCCATCCAACTGCACCCATTAGTGTGCACAGCCTTCAACGCCGACTTTGACGGGGACCAGATGGCGGTGCATGTGCCGTTGTCCATCGAGTCCCAGATCGAGTCCCGGGCGCTGATGATGTCAACCAACAACATCCTGTCCCCGGCCAACGGCGACCCCATTATCATCCCCACCCAGGATATTGTTTTGGGCCTGTATTATCTCACCCGGGAACGGCCCTTCGCCAAGGGGGAACGGGTGGCCAAAAACGGCCACAAGCCCATCCCTTTTTCCTCGCCGGAGGAAGTGCGGATGGCCTACGACCAGGGGCAGGTGCATCTCCAGGCCCGCATCCCGGTGCGCATCGACGGCAAGATCTACGAGACCACGGTGGGCCGGGTGATCCTCTCGGAAATCCTCCCGGAGGAAATTCCCTTCAGCATGGTGAACACCACCATAACCAAGCGGGAAGTGCGCAAGATCATTGCCTACGCCTACCGCAAAAGCGGCATCAAGGCAACGGTGCTGTTGGCGGACCGCATGAAAAACATGGGCTATCAGTTCGCCACCAAGGCCGGTATTTCCATCTCCATCCAGGACATGATCATCCCCAAGCAGAAGGCGGACATCCTTAATGCCGCCATGGCCGAGGTCGCCCAGGTGGAAGAGCAATACCTGGACGGTATCATTACGGAGGGGGAAAAATATAACAAGGTGGTGGATATCTGGGCCAAGGCCACGGAAGAAGTCGCGGCCCGCATGATGGAGGAAATGGCCCGGGAAACCATCACCGTGGAAGAGCCCGTTCCCGGCGCCCCCGGCGAAACCATCACCCACACGGAAGAGGTGGCCAGCTTCAACCCCATCTTTATGATGGCCGACTCCGGGGCACGGGGCAGCAAGGACCAGATGCGTCAGTTGGCGGGCATGCGGGGCCTGATGGCCAAACCTTCCGGCGAAATCATAGAAACGCCCATCACCGCCAACTTCCGGGAAGGCCTGTCGGTGCTGCAGTACTTCAGCTCCACGCACGGCGCCCGCAAAGGTCTGGCGGACACGGCGCTCAAGACCGCCAACTCCGGTTACCTCACCCGGCGCTTGGTGGATGTGGCCCAGGATGCAGTGATCAACGAACTGGACTGCGGCACTATTGACGGCATCTACGTCACTCCCCTGGTGGAAGGCGGCGAGATCATCGAGCGGGTCAAGGACCGGGTGTTGGGGCGCACCGCACTTGAAGACGTGGTTGACCCCCACACAGGCGAGATCCTGGTGCCGGCCAACGAAGAAATCGACGAAGAAGCAGCCGCCCGCATCGAGGATGCCGGTATCGAGAAGGTGTGGATCAGGTCCGTGCTCACCTGCCAGACCAAATGGGGCGTGTGCGCCAAATGTTACGGCCGTGATCTGGCCCATGGCACCCAGGTGAACATCGGCGAGGCCATCGGCATCCTGGCGGCTCAGTCCATCGGCGAACCCGGCACCCAGCTCACCATGCGCACCTTCCACATCGGCGGCACGGCAAGCCGCCGGGCCGAACAGAGCCGCCACCTGGCGCGGGTCTCCGGCCGGGTCAAGTTTGAAAACGTGCGTTCCGTAGAAGACCGCTTCCATGAACTGGTGAACCTCTCCCGCCTGGGTGAAATCGTCATTCTGAGCGACAAGGGCATCGAACGGGAACGCTATCCCCTGACCTACGGAGCCCACCTCAAGGTGCGGGACGGCCAGGATGTCGTGCCCGGCCAGGTGCTGGCGGAATGGGACCCCTTCACCAACCCCATGCTCACGGAAGTGGGGGGCATCATCAAATTCGGGGATATCCTCGAAGCCATGCAGGAACGCGTTGACCCCGTCACCGGCAAGGTTTCCCGGCTGATCATCGAGGCGAAGGACCCGGATCTGAGGCCCCGTATCTCGGTGAAGGACGAATCCGGCCAGACGGCCCGCATCCCCGGATCGGTGGCCTATGCCCGCTACTTCATGCCCGTGGGCGCCATCCTCATGGTGAACGAAGGGGACGAGGTCTTCCCCGGCGACGTTATCGCCAAGATCCCCCGGGAAACCATGAAAACCAAGGACATCACCGGCGGTCTGCCCCGGGTGGCCGAGCTTTTTGAGGTGCGCAAACCCAAAGAAACCGCCATCATCAGCGAAATCAACGGCGTGGTTTCTTTCGGGCGCCACATCAAGGGCAAACGGAAGATCGTGGTCACCCCGGAAGTGGGGAAACCCAAAGAATATCTTATCCCCAAGGGCAAGCACGTGGCGGTCCAGGAAGGTGATTATATCCGGGCGGGCGAGCCCCTTATGGACGGCTCCGCCAACCCCCACGACATCCTGAACATCAGCGGCCTCAAGGAACTGGCCCGCTACCTGGTGGATGAAGTCCAGGAAGTGTACCGGCTGCAGGGCGTGAAGATCAACGACAAACACATCGAGGTCATCGTCCGGCAGATGCTGCGGCGGGTCAGGGTGGTGGAACCCGGCGACACCGACTTCCTCATCGGGGAACAGGTGGAAAAGTGGGCCTTCGAAGAGAAAAACGAAGAAGCCATCCGCCAGGGCAAGCGCCCGGCCACCGGCGAGCCCCTGCTGCTCGGCATCACCAAGGCCTCGTTGACCACGGACAGTTGGATTTCCGCGGCCTCCTTCCAGGAAACCACCAAAGTCCTGGCTGACGCTGCCGTCCAGGGCAAAGTGGACGGTCTCAGGGGCTTAAAAGAAAACGTCATTATGGGCCGTCTCATCCCGGCCGGCACCGGGCTGCCCCAGTACCGCGAGGTGGATATCCAGCTTGCGCAGGAATATGAGGGAGAACAGGCCGAGCCGCTGCCGGAGGCGACGGCGCCGGTGGCCTTGCCGGGTGCCGGGGCGGAATTGCCGGCCTCATGAAAATCTTGACAGAATAAGAATTGCATTATATAAATAATACTTTTGAGTAGGCCTCCGCGTCGGGGGCCGGAGAAGCTATGCCGACCATAAACCAACTGATCCGTAAGGGCAGGGAAAAGCAGAAGAGGCGGACCGCCTCGCCGGCCCTGCAAAGCTGTCCCCAGAGACGGGGGGTGTGCGTGCGGGTATATACCACCACCCCCAAAAAGCCCAATTCGGCCCTCCGCAAGGTGGCCAGAGTGCGCCTCACCAACGGCATCGAAGTGACCACCTACATTCCCGGGGTGGGTCACAACCTCCAGGAGCACTCCGTGGTGCTCATCCGGGGAGGCCGGGTGAAAGACCTGCCGGGCGTGCGGTACCACGTGGTGCGGGGGACTCTGGACGCCTCCGGGGTCCAGGACCGGCGCCGGGGACGCTCCAAATACGGGGCGAAGAGGCCCAAGTAAGACAGTTTTCGGTTTTCAGTTGGGATAGAGAAGCACTAGCCGTCCTCAAAAACCGGAAACCGCAACCCGAGGTAAGGAAATGCCCAGAAAAGGTGGAGTGGTTAAAAGACCCATCATCCCGGACCTGAAATATCAGGATGCCTTGGTGAGCCGTTTCATCAATGGACTGATGCGCCGGGGTAAGAAAAGCGTGGCCCAAAAGGTCTTTTACAATGCCCTGGACATCGTGGGCCAGCGCACCAAGGAAGATCCCTTGAAGGTCTTTCACCAGGCCATGGACAACGTCAAGCCTCTGATCGAAGTCAAGTCCCGCCGGGTGGGCGGCGCCACCTACCAGGTGCCGGTGGAAGTCCGCCAGGACCGGCGGGTGTCTCTGGCCATCCGCTGGATCATCGGCTTCGCCAGAAGCCGGGCCGAAAAATCCATGGAAGTCAAGCTGGCCGGAGAATTTATTGACGCCTCCCAGAACCGGGGCGGCTCTATTAAGAAAAGGGAAGATACCCACAAGATGGCCGAAGCCAACAAGGCCTTCGCCCATTATCGTTGGTAAGTAATTACCTATGGCACACCGAACCACACCCCTGTCACGCGTCCGCAACATTGGTTTCATGGCGCACATTGACGCCGGGAAAACCACTACCACGGAGCGCGTGCTGTTCTACACCGGGGTCACCCACCGGATGGGTGAAGTGCATGACGGCCAGGCCACCATGGACTGGATGGTGCAGGAACAGGAACGGGGTATCACCATCACCAGTGCCGCCACCACCTGCTTTTGGCAGGATCACCGCATCAACATCATCGACACGCCAGGACACGTGGACTTCACCATTGAGGTGGAACGAAGCCTGCGGGTGCTGGATGGGGTGGTGTGCCTGTTCGACGCCGTGGCCGGGGTGGAACCCCAGTCCGAGACGGTATGGCGCCAGGCGGATCGCTACCATGTTCCGCGGCTCGCCTTCGTCAACAAAATGGACCGGGTGGGGGCCGATCTCTTCCGCTGCGTGGACATGATGCGGGAACGCCTCAACGCCAACCCGGTGCTGGTGCAACTTCCCCTGGGAGAGGAAGACCGCTTCCAAGGGGTGATCGATCTCATCACCATGCGGGCCCTGGTCTACAGCGAAAAGACCGGCCTGGAATATGATATTGTCGAGATTCCTGCGGATTATCAGGAGATGGCCCAGACCCAGCGGGGCAAGATGCTGGAAGCCTTGGCCGAAGTGGACGACGCCATCATGGAACTCTTCCTGGCCGATGAGCCGGTGTCCACTGAGATGATCCAGCAGGCTTTGCGCCAGGGAACCATCGGTCTTAAGCTGGTTCCCACCCTGTGCGGCACGGCCTTCAAAAACAAGGGGGTGCAGCCGCTCCTGGACGCGGTGGTGGCTTATCTGCCGTCCCCCGAAGACAAGCCGCCGGTCAAGGGAGTGGACGCCAAAGGGGAAATCACCGAGCGCGCCGCCTCAGACGATGAGCCTTTGGCGGTGTTGGCCTTCAAACTTCTCACCGACCCCTACGTCGGCCACCTCACTTTTTTACGGATTTATTCCGGCGTCCTGAAATCAGGCGGGACGGTGCTGAATGCCTCCAAGGGCACCAAGGAGCGCATCGGCCGGCTCCTCAAGATGCACGCCAACAAGCGGGAAGAGATCGCCGAGGCCTTTGCCGGAGACATAGTGGCCGCCGTCGGCCTGCGCCACACCACCACCGGCGACACCCTGTGCGATGAGCGCCGGCCCATTACCCTGGAACAGTTGTGGATTCCCCAGCCGGTCATCGACATTGCCATCGAACCCAAGACCAAGGCCGACCAGGACAAGCTGGGCATGGCCCTGTCCCGCATTGCCGCGGAAGACCCCTCTTTCCGGGTGCAAACCGACCAGGAAACCGGTGAAACCATTATTTCCGGCATGGGCGAGTTGCACCTGGAAATCATTGTCGACCGCCTCATCCGGGAATTCAAGGTGGATGCCAGCATGGGGCGCCCTCAGGTTTCCTACCGGGAAACCATTACCGAGCCTGCCCGGGCCGAGGGGCGGTTCGTGCGCCAGAGCGGCGGCCGGGGCCAGTACGGTCATGTCTGGCTCGAAGTGCAGCCTCTCACCGCCGGCAGCGGGGTGATCTTCGAAAACAAGATTGTGGGCGGCGTGGTGCCCAAGGAATATATCCCCGCCGTGGAGCGGGGCGTCCGGGAAGCCGCGGAAACCGGCATCATGGGCTATCCCATGGTTGACCTCCTGGTGCGCCTGGTGGACGGCACGTATCATGAAGTGGACTCTTCAGAACGGGCCTTTCAGATCGCGGGCTCCATGGGCTTCAAAGAGGCCGCCCGGATGGGCCGGCCGGTGTTGCTGGAGCCGGTCATGTCCCTGGAGGTGGTGACGCCGGATGAATTTGTGGGGGAGGTCATGGGTGAGATCAACGGCCGCCGCGGCCGGGTCACCGGTCTGGACAGCCGGGGGTCCATCCAGACCATCAAGGCCAACGTGCCGTTAGCCACCATGTTCGGCTACGCTACGGTGCTTCGCTCCGCGACCCAGGGGCGGGCCACCTTTACCATGCAGTTTGATCACTACGAACCTGTATCCGCCGCACTGGCGGAAGAGATATTAGGCCGGAAACAGGCCCGCGCCTGAGCACGGCCCCGCATATTTTTGGGAGGAAGGCTCCATGGCCAAGAAGAAGTTTGAACGCACGAAGCCGCATATAAATGTGGGGACCATAGGTCACATAGACCATGGGAAGACGACCTTGACCGCGGCGATCACCAAGCATTTGGCCAAGAAGGGCCAGGCCAGTTTTGTGCCCTTTGACCAGATTGACAAGGCCCCGGAGGAGAAGGAACGGGGCATCACCATTGCCTTGGCCCACGTGGAGTACGAGACCGACAAGCGGCACTACGCCCACGTGGACTGTCCGGGCCACGCCGACTACATCAAGAACATGATCACCGGTGCGGCGCAGATGGACGGGGCCATATTGGTGGTGGGTGCGGACGACGGTCCCATGCCCCAGACCCGGGAGCATATTTTGCTGGCCCGTCAGGTGGGGGTGCCGTATATTGTGGTGTTTTTAAATAAGGTGGACATGGTGGACGACCCGGAGCTCATCGAGCTGGTGGAGTTGGAGCTCAGGGAACTGTTGAGCAAATACGATTTTCCGGGTGACGACATACCCATCATCAAGGGGAGCGCCTTGAAGGCCCTGGAAAGCGACGACTTTAACAGCCCCGAGGCGAAGCCCATTTTTGAGCTGATGGATGCCCTGGACACCTACATTCCGGAGCCGGTGCGGGCCACGGACAAGCCGTTTCTCATGCCCATTGAGGATGTTTTCAGCATTTCGGGCCGGGGGACGGTGGTGACGGGTCGGGCGGAGCGCGGGGTCATCAAGGTGGGGGACGAAGTGGAGATCGTGGGTTTTGCCCCCACGCAGAAGACGGTATGCACCGGGGTGGAGATGTTCCGGAAGACCCTGGACACCGGTCAGGCCGGTGACAACATAGGTTTGTTGCTGCGGGGCATCAAGAAGGACGAAGTGGAGCGGGGGCAGGTGGTGGCCAAGCCAGGGTCGATCACACCGCACACCAAGTTCAAGGCGGAGGTGTACATCCTGACCAAAGAGGAGGGTGGGCGCCACACGCCGTTTTTCACGGGCTACCGGCCGCAGTTTTATCTGCGGACCACGGACGTCACGGGGGTGGTGACGCTGCCTGCCGGGGTGGAGATGGTGATGCCGGGGGACAACGTCTCCATGGAGGTGCACCTGATTACCCCGGTGGCCATTGAAAAGGAACTGCGCTTCGCCATCCGGGAAGGCGGCCGCACCGTGGGCGCCGGCGTCGTCAGCGATATTATCGAATAGGAGCAGGTCGGACATGATGATCACCCCGAAGATACGCATCCGCTTACGATCCTACGACCACAAGCTCCTCGACAAGTCGGTGCTGGAGATCGTGGAGACGGCCCGGTCCACCGGAGCCCGGGTTGCCGGCCCCATTCCGCTGCCCACGGAGATCAACAAGTTCTGTGTGCTGCGTTCGCCGCACATCGACAAGAAATCCCGGGAGCAGTTTGAAATCCGGACGTACAAGCGCTTGCTGGACATTCTCGAACCCACCCAGCAGACCATGGACGCCATCAGCAAGTTGGACCTGGCCGCCGGGGTGGATGTGGAAATCAGAGTATAAGTTTCGAGTTCTGAGTTTTGAGAAGGAACCTGGGTGCAGCCCGACGACTTGAAATAGTAACCAACCCTTTGAGTTTGGTCTTTTCTTGAAACTTGAGGCTACCCACTCGAAACCCAAGAGAAAAAACTCGAGAGAAACGGAATAGGAACTAACATGCCTGGCGGGATATTTGGCAGAAAACTCGGCATGACGCGCATCTTCGAGGAAGATGGGGCGATGGTGCCGGTAACGGTCATCGAAGCGGGCCCCTGCTTTGTGGTGCAAAGAAAGACCAGCGCCAAAGACGGCTATGAGGCCCTGCAGCTAGGGTTCGATCGGAAGCCCCTGGCCAAGTGCAACAAGCCGGAGCAGGGCCACCTGGAAAAGCACGGCAGCAAGAGCGGTTTCGTCTGCCTGAAGGAGATTCGGGTGGAAAGCGCTGAAGGCTTTGAACCCGGCCAGGAAATTACGGTGGATCAGTTCGCCATCGGGGACAAAATCGTGGTCACCGGAACCTCCAAAGGACGGGGCTTTGCCGGTACAGTCAAACGCTGGAAATTTCGGGTCGGCCCCATGAGCCACGGCTCCATGTCCCACCGGGCGCCGGGATCCATCGGCGCCAGCGCCTACCCCTCCCGGGTCATCAAGGGTAAGAAGCTGCCGGGCCAGATGGGCAACGCCCGGGTGACGGTGAAAAATCTTGAAGTTATTGACGTGCGTCCCGAAGACAATCTCCTGCTGGTGAAGGGATCAGTGCCCGGCCCCCGGCGGGGTCTCCTGTTCATCGAGAAAATTGGGTAAAATCATGGCATTAGTCGACGTCTATAACGTGAACAAAGAGAAGGTGGGAGAAGTTGACCTCAAAGAGGATATTTTTGGGGTGGAAGTCAAATCCTACCTGCTCCATGAAGTGGTGGTGTGGCAGCGGGCCTGCCGGAGAAAGGGGACCGCGTCCACCAAGACCAGGGGTGAAGTTTCGGGCGGTGGCCACAAACCCTGGCGCCAGAAAGGCACCGGCCGGGCCCGGGTGGGCTCCAACCGCTCTCCCCTCTGGCGGGGCGGCGGCACGGTCTTCGGTCCCAAGCCGCGCAGCTACGCCTACTCCCTGCCCAAGAAGGTGAGGCGGGCTGCTTTGAAGATGGCCCTGTCCAGCAAGCTGGCCAACGGGCAGTTGGTGGTGCTGGAAGATTATCCGTTCAGCGCGCCCAAGACCAAAGAGTTCGTGCAGGTAATGAAGAAGTTCGATCTGGAAAAAGCCTTATTCATCACTTCGGAAGGCCATGAAGCCCTGGAGTTGTCAGCCCGGAACGTGCCTTACGTCCAGGTCCTGCCCACGGCGGGCTTAAATGTCTATGACATTCTGCGCTATGACCATTTGGTGCTCCTCTCTCCGGCGGTAGCCGCCATTGAAGCGAGGTTGACGGCATGAAGGCTCACCATCAGCTCATCAAAGGGCCCATCATCACGGAGAAATCGCATCTGCAGCGGGGGGCGGGCAACAAGGTTTCCCTGCGGGTGGACATCAACGCCAACAAGATAGAGATCCGCAAGGCCATCGAAGAGTTGTTCAAAGTGAAGGTGCTGCAGGTAAACACCGTCACCATCAAGGGCAAAACCAAGCGTATGGGCCGCACCGAAGGGATGCGCTCGGATTGGAAAAAGGCCATCGTCACCCTGGCGCCGGGGGAGAAGATTCCGGGCCTGGAAGGCTTATAAAGAAAGGTAGGTGCAGCCTTCAGGCTGCGAGGCAATCAAAGGCGGGCGCAGGCTAAGGCTTGCGGCTCGAGGGAAGAATCGGAAGGTTTTTATGGCTCTCATACCACGCAAACCAACCTCACCGGGACGGCGTTTCCAGACGGTTTCGGATTTTGGCGAGATTACCCGCTCGGAGCCGGAAAGAAGCCTGGTGGAACCCCTGAAAAAGTCGGGGGGCCGCAACAACAACGGCCGTAATACCGCCAGGCACCGGGGCGGCGGGCACAAGCGTCTGTACCGGCGCATCGATTTCAAAAGGGATAAACTTGAAGTGCCCGCCAAGGTGGCCTCCATCGAGTACGATCCCAACCGGAGCGCCCGAATTGCCCTTTTGCATTACCTGGACGGGGAGAAGCGTTATATCCTGGCGCCCCTGGGCCTGCAGGTGGGCGATGAGGTGGTGAGCAGCAGCGAGGCGGATATCAAACCGGGGAATTCGCTGCCTCTGGCCAACATCCCGGCGGGGACCCTGGTGCACAACGTGGAGTTGAAACCCCTGAAAGGGGGCCAGATGGCCCGGGCCGCGGGATCGGCAGTGCAGCTCATGGCCAAGGAAGGGAAACACGCGCACCTGAAGCTGCCTTCCGGGGAAGTGCGCATGGTGCTCTTGGCCTGCCGGGCCACTATCGGGCAGCTCAGCAACGTGGAGCACGAAAACGTTTCCCTGGGCAAAGCCGGGCGCAAGCGCTGGCTGGGAAAACGGCCCCATACCCGGGGGGTCGCCATGAACCCCGTGGACCATCCTCTGGGCGGGGGCGAAGGCAAGAGCTCGGGTGGCCGCCACCCCTGCACCCCCTGGGGTGTTCCCACCAAGGGCTATAAAACCCGTAAGAACAAAGAAAGCGACCGCGCCATTCTCAAGCGGCGGAAGTAGAGGTAAACCGTGGCCCGTTCACTGAAAAAGGGACCTTTTGTTGATGGCAATCTCCTGGTCAAGGTCAACCATGCCAGGGAGGCGCAGGACCGCCGGGTTATCAAGACCTGGTCCCGGCGCTCTACCATCACCCCGGAATTTATCGGCCTGACCCTGGCGGTGCACAACGGCAAGAAATTCATCCCCGTCTATGTCACGGAAAACATGGTGGGGCATAAGCTGGGCGAGTTTGCGCCCACCCGCCACTTCGGGGGCCATGCCGGCGACCGCAAGAGCAAGGTGGGTAGGAAATAACCATGGAAATCAGAGCGCGAGCCAAATATCTGCGCATCTCCCCCACGAAGCTGCGCTTGGTGGCCCGGCCCCTGACGGGGAAAAAGGTGGAGGAAGCGCTGCACCTGTTGAAATTTACCCCCAACAAAGGAGCCCGCCTGATGTTCAAGGTGGTGGAGCAGGCCGTGGCCAATGCCGAACAGCGGCCGCAAATCGACGTGGACACCCTGTTTGTCAAGGCCATCTCAGTGGATGGCGGCCCGACATTGAAACGTTTTATGCCCCGGGCCATGGGCCGGGTGAACCGCATTATCAAAAGAACCAGCCACATCACCGTGGTGTTGGCTGAAGGCCCGGCCAAAAAACCGGTGAAAACGACGCGCTAGGAGGAAGCGTGGGTCAAAAAGTACATCCCATTGGATTCCGTGTAGGTGTTTACCGCGCCTGGGACTCCGTGTGGTTCGCCAAGAAGGACTTTGCCGCTTTAGTCTATGAGGACCGGAAGATCCGGGATTTCATCAAGAAAGATCCGGAATTCAAAGGCGCCGGGATCGCCGGGGTGGACATCAAGCGGGCGGCCCAGAAGCTGACCATCAAGATTCACACTTCCCGGCCGGGCATGGTTATCGGCCAGAAAGGCAAAAAGATCGAGGACCTGCGCCGTCGCCTGGAAAAGCTGGTGGGCCGGGACCTGATTATAGATGTGCACGAAGTGCGCAAACCTGAAGTGAACGCCCAGTTGGTGGCGGAAAACATCGCCATGCAGTTGGAACGGCGCGTGTCCTTCCGTCGGGCCATGAAAAAAAGCGTGGGCCAGGCCCTCAAATTCGGGGCCAAGGGCATCAAGGTCCGGGTCAAGGGCCGCCTGGCCGGTGCGGAAATCGCCCGGCAGGAATGGTATCGGGAAGGCCGGGTGCCGCTGCACACCCTCAGGGCCTTCATCGACTATGGTTTTGCCGAGGCCATGACCACCTACGGAGTCATCGGGGTCAAGACCTGGATCTTCCACGGCGAAATGCTGGGCACCGAGGAGACGACTTTCTAAAGTTGCGGATTTCGAGTTTTCAGGTTCGAGAAAGATATCCTTAAGACCTCGAAAGCGAAATGTGTAACGAGCTGCCAGCAGCCATCACATGGCAGCCTAGGATACGACAATGCTAAGTCCCAAACGCGTACGACATCGGAAAGTGCAAAAAGGCCGGCGAAGAGGCATGGCCATGCGGGGGAATTTCCTGGCCTTCGGCGACTACGGTCTGATGGCCCTGGAACCGGCCTGGATCACCAACCAGCAGATTGAAGCGGCTCGTATCGCCATCACCCGCCACGTGAAAAGGGGCGGCAAGATCTGGATCCGCATCTTCCCGGACAAGCCCTTTACCAAGAAGCCGGCGGAAACCCGCATGGGCAAAGGAAAAGGCAGCCCGGAAGGCTGGGTGGCGGTGGTCCGTCCCGGCCGCATTCTCTATGAGTTGGCCGGGGTGGCGCCGGAAGTGGCCAAAGAGGCCCTGCGACTTGCGGCCATGAAACTTCCCATTCCCACCAAAGTCCTGGTCCGGGAGACCACTCCGGGGGCGGCTGAGGCATCATGAAAGCAGCGGATTTACGGGAACTGACCAAGGAAGAATTGGCGGCCAAGCTGAAAGAGGTCAATGAAGAACTCTTCAAACTGTATTTTCAGCACGGCTCCAACCAGTTGGAAAATACCGGCCGGCTCAAAGGAGCCAGAAAAGACCTGGCCCGTTTGAAGACCGTGCTCCAGGAAAAGACCGGGGAGAAGTGGTAGAGGACTGAAACCATGGAAAAGAATCGCGGCGTGCGCAAAACCCGGGTAGGCTTGGTGGTAAGCGACAAGATGGACAAGACCGTGGTGGTGGAAGTAAAACGCCTGGTATCCCATCCCCTCTACCACAAGATCATTCGGCGGCGGAACAAGTTCAAGGCCCATGACCCGGAAAACCTCTGCAAGGTGGGCGACAAGGTGCTCATCGAGGAGACCAGGCCGTTAAGCCGGGACAAAAACTGGCGGGTGAAGCAGATCCTGGAAAAAGCCCGGTAGCACGACGATGGGCAACCCTTGCTTGTTGACGACAGGAGAAATTTCCAGCACCTGGTGCTGACACAGGATAACAACCATGATCCAGGTTCATACCAACTTGACCGTGGCCGACAACTCCGGAGCCAAGCGCCTGTTTTGCATCCGGGTTCTGGGCGGCACGAGGAGGCGCTATGCCCGGGTGGGGGATATCATCGTGGTCTCGGTTAAAGAGGCGCTGCCCCACTCCAAGGTGAAGAAAGGCGATGTCATGCGGGCCGTGGTGGTGCGCACTGCCAAGGAAACCCGGCGCCCCGACGGCTCCTACATTAAATTCGACGACAATTCGGCGGTGCTGATTAACCCCCAGGGGGACCCCATCGGCACCCGCATTTTCGGGCCGGTAGCCCGGGAACTTCGGGCCAAGCGGTTCATGAAGATCATCTCCCTGGCCCCGGAGGTGCTCTGAGATGTTGAAATTCAAGAAGAAGATTGAAGCGGTGCCCATTCATCTGAAAAAAAATGACCTGGTGGAAGTGCTCTCCGGCCGGGAAAAGGGCAAAACCGGCAAGATATTGCGGGTCATCCGGGACAAGAATCAGGTCGTGGTGGAAAAGGTGAATATGATCAAGCGGCACTCCCGCCCCAGCCCCACCACCGGCCAGGGGGGCATCATCGAGAAGGAGGCCCCCCTGCATGTCTCCAAGGTAATGCTGATCTGCCCCAAGTGCGCCAAGGCGGGGCGGGTCCGCATGGCCACGACCGCGGACCAGAAAAAGTCCCGGGTCTGCATCAAGTGTAAGGAACTCATCGATGGCTGAGAAAAAGGCTGAGAAGGCAGCTGAAAAAAAGGCAAAGAAAGGCGCCGGCAAAGCGCCCGAGCCTGACAAGCAAGCGGAAAAAGCGGCGAAGGCCCCTGAGCAACCGGCGGAAAAGTACACGTCGCGTTTGTCTGAGTTTTACCGGCAGGAGTGTGTGCCCAAAATGATGCAGGAGTTTCGCTACAAGAGCCCCATGCAGGTGCCCCGGATCGAAAAAATCGTGGTAAATATGGGGCTGGGCGAAGCCATTCAGAATATCAAACTCCTGGATTCGGCCAGCACGGAACTTGCGGCCATCACCGGCCAGAAGCCGGTTATCACCCGGGCCAAGCGCTCCATCGCGGCCTTCAAGCTCCGGGAAGGGATGCCCATCGGCTGCATGGTGACGCTCAGAAAAAACCGGATGTACGATTTTTTCGACAAGCTGGTGAACGTGGTGCTGCCCCGGGTGCGGGATTTCCGGGGTCTTTCCGGCAAGTCTTTTGACGGCCGGGGTAACTATACCCTGGGGATTAAAGAGCAGATCATTTTTCCGGAAATCGATTACGACAAGATCGATAAAGTGAAAGGCATGAACATCACCATTGTGACCAGCGCGCCCACGGACGAAGAGGGCCGGCAATTGCTGGCTCTGATGGGAATGCCCTTCAGGAAATAGTGGCGGAGAACCTAACATGGCCAAGAAATCGCAGATCGCCAAGCATCAGCGCACCCCCAAATTTCCGGTGCGGAATTACAACCGCTGCCCCCTGTGCGGGCGTCCCCGGGCCTTTTTACGGAAGTTCGGCATCTGCCGCATCTGCTTTCGGAATATGGCCCTCAAGGGCGAAATTCCCGGGGTGATGAAGTCCAGTTGGTAGGCGGGAGAGAATATTATGAGCATGACAGACAACATCGGTGACATGTTGACCCGCATCCGCAACGGCGGCAAGGCCCGGTTCGACAAGGTGGATATTCCCGCCTCCCGCATGAAAATTTCCCTGGCCCGTATTTTCAAGGATGAGGGCTTTATCAAAAATTACAAGGTCATCAAGGACAACAAGCAGGGGATCCTCCGGGTCTACCTGAAATATGACGACCATAACCTGCCGCTGATTCAGCGCATCGAGCGGGTGAGCAAGCCGAGCCGCCGGGTCTACGCCGGCGTCGAAGAACTTCCCAAGGTCCAAGGGGGCCTGGGAGTGGCCGTGGTATCGACCTCGAAGGGGGTCATGACCGACCGGCAGGCCCGCAAGCTCGGGGTGGGCGGCGAAGTTCTGTGTCAGATCTGGTAAAGGTGAACCATGAGTCGCATCGGTAAACAACCCATTGCGGTACCCGCCGGGGTGAAAATTAACCTGGACAACACCGTGCTCACCGTTACCGGCAGCCAGGGGACCCTGTCCCGGGAATTGCCTCCCCGGGTGCGCCTGGAATTGAACGACAAGGAAATCCGGGTGCTTCCCCAGGACGGCAGCCGGCTGAGCAAGGCCTACTGGGGCCTGGCCCGCACGTTGGTGGCCAACATGATCACCGGCGTCAACACCGGCTTTACCCGGGTCATGGAGATCGTGGGCACCGGCTACAAGGTGGAGGCCAAGGGTAATGCCCTGGTGTTCAGTCTGGGGTATTCCAACCCGGTGGAGTTTCCGCTTCCCCAAGGAATCAAGGCCGAAGTCCTGGATAAGGGCACCCGCTTTTCTTTGACCGGCTTTGACAAGGAACAGCTCGGGCAGTTGGCCGCCAACATCCGGGGCATTCGCCCCCCGGATGTCTATAAAGGCAAAGGTGTCCGTTATGCCGGCGAGCGGTTGCGCAAGAAGATGGGCAAAGCGGGCGGCAGATAAGCGAGAAACCTTCAGCCAAAAACGGAACGTTTTCCCGATGAACAGTGCATCATGAAACCGGGCGGGAAGCTTACAGGTTGAAAAAATGCTTCAAACTTACTGCCTACAGCTTAAGGCTTGAACGAGGTTGAAAGATGAGTAAGACAAATCCCCGGATGACCATGCGGCTGAAACGGAAAACCCGCATCCGCAAGAACCTCAGCGGCACCAGTGCAAGGCCGCGCCTGTCGGTGTTCCGGAGCGCCAGGCACATATATGCACAGATCATCGATGACTTTCAGGGGGTTACCTTGGTGGCGGCGGGCAGCCTCTCCCCTGAAATCAAGGATAAACTGGGGGGCCTCAAGAAAATGGAGGCGGCCCGGGAAGTGGGAAAGCTTCTGGCCGACAAAGCCAAGAGCAAGGGTATTGAGCAGGTGGTGTTTGACCGCAACGGCTTTCTCTACCATGGCCGGATCAAGAGCCTGGCAGACAGTTGCCGGGAGCATGGGCTGGTTTTTTAGCGGTGGCTGAAGGCTGTAAGCTACAAGGCCAAAGGCAACAACTGAGCAGATCGGGTGAGCTAACCCTATGCTGTTCACGTAAGAAAAAAAGACAAGGAGACGCTCATTTTTCTGTCATTCTGAGGGAACCGCAGGCGGCTGATGAAGCGCGGCGCGCCGCATGACAAGACAGCGCATAAAATTCAGGGTGGGCTCAGACCAGCAATTCCTGAAGCTGCTGAAGTGAACCGTCTTCGAGGGAAACTATATTTTTCAAACCTATTGAAAAGCTTAAAGCTTAAGGCTTACAGCAATCCAGGAGGCAGGCTTGTTCGAAACCGAGGCGTCGGAGAGTCAGTTTGTAGATAAGGTGGTGAGCATTAACCGCGTCGCCAAAGTCGTAAAAGGGGGACGCCGTTTTCGGTTCAGCGCCATCGTGGTGGTAGGGGACGGCCAGGGCAAAGTGGGCGCCGGGCTGGGGAAAGCCCAGGAAGTGCCGGAAGCCATTCGCAAGGCCCTGGAAAAGGCCAAGAAGGAAATGATCCAGGTACCCATTCTCCAGAACACTATTCCGTATGCGGTGGTGGGGCAGTTCGGCTCTGGCAAGGTGCTCCTGCGGCCGGCCACGGAAGGTACCGGGGTCATCGCCGGTGGCCCGGTGCGGGCCGTGGTGGAGGTGGCCGGCATCAAAAACGTGCTGACCAAGTGTCTCGGCTCCAACAACCCGCACAATGCGGTGAAAGCCACCATGGAAGCCCTCCGGCAACTGTCCAGCCCCGAGGAAGTGGCGCAGCGCCGCAACCGGCCCCTGGCGGAACTGACCGCGTAGCATGGCCTTGGGAAGAGCCTTCAGAACCACAAATGGGGCGGACTGCTTTCGCTGCCGCCGGTAATGGCGGCCAGAGACGGCCGCCTGCCGCTGTGTGCTGGTTGTTGATACGCAGAGATGGGCAAGAGAGGGAATAAGGTAGCGACCATGATATTAGAGATTACCCTGATAAAAAGTCCCATTGGCAGACCGCCGAAACATCGGGCGACGGTCAGGACCCTGGGGTTGACCAAGATGAATAAGACCGTGCGCCTTAAGGAGACCCCGGCGGTGGCCGGCATGGTCAATCAGGTGCAGCACCTGTTGCGGGTACAGCGCCTGCCCGAGGGAGAGTAAGTTATGCGGCTCAGTGAGTTATCGCCGGCGCCGGGCGCCAAGCATAAAAAGAAAAGGGTAGGGCGGGGACCGGGTTCCGGGTGGGGCACAACCGCGGGCCGGGGCTCCAAGGGTCAGAATTCCCGGGCTGGCGGCGGCGTCAAAGCCGGCTTCGAGGGTGGCCAGATGCCTTTGACCCGACGCATTCCCAAACGGGGCTTCACCAACATTTTCAAGAAGAATGTTACCATCGTCAATCTGCGTGACCTGGCAAACTTTGCGGCGGACACCGTGGTGGACGAGGAGGCTCTGCGCCGGGCCGGCCTGGTGAAAGGCCAACCCGCACCCATCAAGCTTCTGGGGCAGGGAGAGGTAACCGTAGCCCTGACCGTCAAAGTCCAGGCCGTAAGCGCCCAGGCCCGGGCCCGCATCGAGGCTGCCGGGGGCCGGGTGGAGGTCGTCTAAGTTGGCCGGCTTAGGCAATATTGCCAAAATTCCGGAGCTGAAGCGGCGTGTTCTCTTCACGCTCCTGATGCTGGCGGTTTACCGCATCGGCTGCTTCATCCCCACTCCAGGGGTGGACGCCGAGGCCTTGATGGCTTTTTTTGCCCGCCAGCAGCGCACCATTTTCGGTCTGTTTGACATGTTTTCCGGGGGCGCCCTGGAACGCCTGAGCGTGTTTGCCCTGGGAATCATGCCCTACATCAGCGCTTCGATTATTATGGAACTCCTGAAGGTGGTCATCCCGGCCATCGACCGCCTCTACAAGGAAGGCGAGGCGGGGACCAAGAAAATCAAACAATACACCCGCTACGGCACTCTGGTCATTGCGGCGATCCAGGGTCTGGGGATCAGTTTTGCGCTGGAAGGCATGGGCGGCGCCGAGGGCACTGTGGTCATGCACCCGGGCTGGGGGTTCCGGCTCATCACCATTCTAACCCTGACTTCGGGCACCGCGTTCATCATGTGGCTGGGGGAGCAGATCACCGAGCGGGGCATCGGCAACGGCATCTCCCTGATTATCTTCGCCGGCATCGTGGCCCGGATGCCGTCCGCCCTCATCAACACCGTCCAACTGATCAAGACCGGGGAACTGCCCTTCCTCATGATAATCTTTTTGGCCGTGGTGATGATTGCGGTGGTGGCGGTCATCGTCTTCGTGGAGCAGGCGGCCCGGAAAATACCGGTACAATATGCCCGGCGGGTAGTGGGCCGGCGCATGTTCGGCGGCCAGAGCACGCATCTGCCCCTGAAGGTAAACGTCTCCGGCGTCATTCCCCCCATTTTCGCTTCTTCTCTGTTGATGTTTCCGGCCACGTTGGGAAGCTTCATTCATAACGAAAGGCTCAAATACATCTTTGACTTGATCGCCCCGGGCTACTGGCTCCATGAAGTCTTGTATGTCGTGCTCATCATTTTCTTCTGCTATTTCTATACGGCGGTGACCTTCAACCCGGTGGACGTGGCCGACAACCTGAAAAAATGGGGCGGATACATTCCGGGTTTGCGCCCCGGCAAGCCCACCGCTGATTATATTGATCGCATCCTGACCCGCATCACCTTGGGCGGGGCCATCTATGTCTCGGCGGTCTGCGTGCTCCCGACCATCCTGATCTCCCGCTTCAACGTCCCCTTCTACTTCGGCGGCACGGCGCTGCTGATCGTGGTGGGCGTGGCCATGGATACCATGACCCAGATTGAATCGCATATGCTGACCAGACACTACGAGGGTTTCATGAAAAAACGCCTGGGGCGGGTGCGAAGGTAGGGGGCATAAGGCGATAAGCTGCAAGCCGAAAAACTCACCGGGTGGCGAAGGTAATAATTTGTTGATTTTTAAGGTTATTGAAGCAGGTGCAACGGCAGTTGGCTCTCTTGGTTACCAGAAGGGCTTATAGTTTACAGCCAAAAGCTTGGCGCAAGAAAAGGAGGGGCGAATGAATCTTATCCTGTTGGGCGGACCGGGTGCCGGCAAAGGAACCCAGGCGAAGAAGCTCATCGACAAATACCAGATCCCCCAGATTTCCACCGGCGATATCCTGCGCGCCGCAGTGAAAGAGGGAACCGAGATGGGCAAAAAGGCCAAGGAATACATGGACGCAGGGAAACTGGTGCCTGACGAAGTGGTCATTGGCATCATCAAGGACCGTTTGGCCCAGCCTGATTGCAAGAAAGGGTTCATCCTGGACGGCTTCCCCCGCACCGTTCCCCAGGCAGAGGCACTGGATAAGGTATTGAGCGGCCTGGGCACCAAGATCGACCATGTGATCAGCATCGACGTGGACGAAGAGGCCCTGGTGACCCGTCTCACCGGCCGGCGGACTTGCAAAAATGCGGCCTGCGGCCAGATGTACCATATTGAATATACCCCGCCCAAGAAAGCCGGTATCTGCGACAAATGCGGCAGCGAGCTGTACCAGCGGGATGATGACAACGAAACCACGGTGCGTTCCCGGCTGGCCACGTATAACCAGGCCACCAAGCCCCTCATTGACTATTACACCAAGAAGGGGCTGATAAGACCCATCGCTGGCATAGGCAGTATCGACGATATTTTCAATAAGATCTGCGGCATCCTGGGTCAGGCCGCCTAGCAGTTCCCGAAGCGACGGCAGCCGGTTGCCGGGTACTGCGCCAAACGCGGTTGGGGTGGCCGGCTGTTGAGCAGGTAACATGATTCAACTGAAATCCTCCCAGGAAATCGCCAAAATGGAGGTGGCCAACCGCATTGTGGCGGAGATCCTGGAGGAAGTGAAGATGCAGGTCCGCCCTGGAGTGGAAACCAGGGAACTGGACGAACTGGCCGAGGCCTGCTGCCGAAGATACAAAGTGAAGCCGGCCTTCAAAGGCTACCGGGGATACAGGCATTCCCTGTGCATCGCCGTCAATGAGGAAGTGGTGCATGGCATCCCGGGACCCCGCCGGCTCAAGGCCGGTGATCTGGTGAGTCTGGACTTCGGCGTCCTGTATGACGGATTCTATGGCGATGCCGCCATTACCGTGCCGGTGGGAGAGGTGACGCCGCAGGCGCACAAGCTGATGCAGACCACCGAAGAATCCCTGTACGCCGGCATCGCTGAGGTCAAGGTGGGAGGGCGGCTGGGCGACATTTCCCATGCGGTCCAGACCACCGTGGAGCAACAAGGCTTTTCGGTGATCAGGCAATTTGTGGGCCACGGCATTGGCCGGGCATTGCATGAGGACCCCCAGATCCCGAATTTCGGGCCGCGGGGCAGGGGGCCGGCCCTGAAGGTGGGCATGACCCTGGCCATCGAACCCATGACCAGCGCCGGCTCCTGGGAAGTAAAAATTCTTGAGGACGGCTGGACCGCAGTCACGGAGGACGGCAGCCTGGCCGCCCATTTTGAACATACCGTGGCCCTCACGGAAAACGGTGTCTTGATTTTAAGTCGTTTATAGGTTATTTTAAATAGTTACATAACTCCTTGCGAAGAACCGGAAATGCCAAAAGAAGATGCCATCGAAGTTGAAGGGAAGGTAGTCGAACCCCTTCCCAATGCCATGTTTCGGGTGGAATTGCCCAACGGCCACAAGGTGTTGGCTCACATCTCCGGTAAAATGCGCATGCACTATATCAAGATTTTACCGGGGGACAAGGTTATCGTGGAGTTGTCACCCTATGATTTAAGCCGGGGACGCATTGTCTACCGGGTGAGATAGGAACAGGAACGGACCAGGTCATGAAAGTAAAGCCCTCAGTAAAAAAAATGTGTGCAAAGTGCAAGATCATCCGCCGCAAGGGAGTAGTGCGGGTGATCTGCGAAAATCCCAAACATAAGCAGCGCCAGGGCTAGGACGGAGGAAGGGAATTGGCCAGAATCGCCGGCATCGACCTGCCCCGCAACAAGCGGATTGAAATTGCTCTCACGTACATCTATGGCATCGGCCGCACCACCGCTACCAGGATACTGGCAGAGGCGGGGGTGGACGGGGCCATCAAGACCAGTGAGTTGGACGACACCCAGATTACCGCCATTCGCCAGGTGATCGACACCCACTACAAAGTGGAGGGTGATTTGCGGCGTGAAGTGTCCATGAACATAAAACGGCTCATGGATCTGGGCTGCTATCGGGGCCTGAGGCATCGCCGCGGCCTGCCGGTACATGGCCAGCGCACCCACACCAACGCCCGCACCCGGAAAGGCCCGCGCCGTTCGGTGGTGGGCCGGCGGAAGAAGGCATAAGGAAAGACTATGGCCAAACGACCGGCAAGCAGAAAGAAAAAAGAGCGCAAGAACATACCCACGGGTGTGGCCCACATCAAGGCTACCTTCAACAATACCCTGGTGACCATCACCGACCCCACGGGGAACGTGGTGTCCTGGTCTTCAGCAGGTGTCCAGGGGTTCAAGGGGTCCCGGAAGGGCACCCCCTTTGCGGCTCAGTTGGCGGCCTCGGACGCAGCCAAGAAGGCTATGGAACACGGCATGCGCAGTGTGGATGTGTATGTCAAGGGGCCGGGAGCCGGCCGGGAAGCCGCGTTGCGGGCTATCCAGTCGGCGGGCCTGTCCGTCAATCTGATCCGGGACGTCAGTCCCATCCCCCACAACGGCTGCCGTCCGCCCAAGCGGAGACGGGTGTAAGCAGGAAAGAGGAGAAAGACCTTGGCAAGATACACGGATGCCCGGTGCCGCCAGTGCCGGCGGGAAAGAATGGCATTATATCTCAAGGGAGACCGCTGCTACACGGATAAGTGCGCCATTCAGCGCCGGAATTATCCTCCGGGACAGCATGGCCAGGGCCGGGGCAAGATATCTGATTACGGGCTCCAGCTCCGGGAAAAGCAAAAAGTCAAGCGGATGTACGGCGTCCTGGAAAAACAGTTCCGGGGCTACTTCGAGCGGGCGGAACGTATGCGGGGGGTCACCGGCACCAATCTCCTGGTTCTCCTGGAACGCCGCCTGGACAATGTGGTCTATCGGTTGGGGTTTGCCAATTCCCGGTCCCAGGCCCGGCAGTTGGTGCGCCATAACCACGTCCTGGTGGACGGTATGCGGGTGAACCTGCCTTCCTACCTCGTCAAGGTGGGCCAGACCGTGCAGGTTACCGAAAAATCCCGCACCTCGCCCCTGGTCCGTGATGCCCTGGAAGCCGCGGCCCGGCGGGGTTGTCCCCCCTGGCTGGAACTCGAAAAGGAGGCGGCAAAAGGCAGGGTGAGCATGTACCCCACCCGGGAAGACATCACCATGCCCATCCAGGAACATCTCATTGTCGAGCTCTACTCTAAATAGTTAGCTGATTGGGCTTTGCTCCATTAGATGCAGAACTCGAACGTCTCCCTTTATTATTTGGTCTGGCAGGTTATGCCCGGCGCCGGGAAATTCAAGCCTGACCAGGGCCAGCCCGAGGAGCCATGATTCACAAGAATTGGACTGAACTTATTAGACCTAAGCGCCTGGAAGTTGATCCCGACACCCATTCCCCGACCTATGGCAAGTTTTCCTGCGAGCCGCTGGAACGGGGGTTTGGGACTACTCTCGGCAATGCCCTGCGCCGGGTGCTGCTGTCATCCCTGCGGGGTGCGGCCATTACCGGGGTCAATATTCAGGACGTGCACCATGAATTTTCGGCAATACCGGGAATCCTGGAGGACGTCACTGAAATCCTGCTGAACCTGAAACAGGTGCGACTCAAATTTATTACGGACGGGGTGAAATCCCTGCGCCTTGAGGCCAAAGGGGAGGGCCGGGTTAAAGCCGGAGATATCCAGACGGATGGCACGGTGGAAATATTGAACCCGGAACTGCCCATAGCCACGCTGTCCTCTGACGGCCACCTGGTTATGGAGATTACCGCCAAGAGCGGCAAGGGCTACGTGCCGGGGGAAGCGAACAAGGATGAAACCCAGCCCATCGGGTTCATTCCCCTGGACGCCTCTTTTTCCCCTATCACCAAGGTAAATTACGTGGTGACCCAGGCCCGGGTGGGACAGCGCACCGATTACGACAAACTGACTCTGGAGGTCTGGACCGACGGCAGTCTGACGCCGGAAAGCGCGGTGGCCTATGCCGCCAAAATCCTCAAAGACCAGTTAAGTCTGTTCATCAATTTTGAGGAAGAGCCGGAGCGGACGGAAGAACGGCCGGAAGAGCAGCCGACCATCCTGAACGAGCACCTGTATCGCGGCGTGAACGAGTTGGAACTGTCGGTCAGAGCCGCCAACTGCCTGAGAAATGCCAATATTCGCTGGATCGGCGAGTTGGTGCAGAAAAGCGAACAGGAAATGCTCAAAACCAAGAATTTCGGCCGCAAGTCATTGAATGAAATCAAAGAAATCCTGCAGGAGATGGGGCTGCAGCTTGGCATGAAGTTGGATAACTTTACGCCCCCCGAGCAGATGCCGGAAAGGAAGGAAGAAAGAGCATGAGGCACTTAAAGGCCGGCCGCCGGCTGGCCCGCACTACGGAACATCGCACGGCCATGCTGCGCAACCTGATCACCCAGCTTTTGGAACATGAGCGGGTACAAACCACCCAGGCCAAGGCCAAGGAGGCCCGCCAGTGGGCCGAGAAAATCATCACCCTGGCAAAACAAGGCGATCTCCACGCCCGGCGCCAGACCCTGCGGGTGGTACGCACCAAGAAGGCCATGGCCAAGCTCTTCGGGGAACTGAAAGACCGGTATCAGAACCGCCCCGGAGGTTACACCCGCATTGTCCCCCTGGGCTTCCGGATAGGGGATGGTGCGCCCATATCCATACTCGAACTGGTGGATCGGCCGGAAAAGCTGCCCAAGGCCAAAAAAAAGGCCGGCAGCACCTCCTGAGGTTATTCCCCAGGCGATTGAACTGACATTTGTCACAAAAAAATATTCACCCCGGAGGCCGCAACCGGAGGCACCTTCCTTAACGGCCTCTCATTCAGGCGGACCTTAGTGTCCGCCAATTTTTTGGCCGGGCCGACCTCAATCACTCTCCTAAAGATTTCAAATGGTTGATTCTTACCAGTCAGCATGAAGATAATCACCTAAGGTTTTTTCCTAGATTTTTCCTTAGAAAAAAGTTGACTTTGATCAAAGATTGTATTAACCTCCCTCAAAACCCCGACAGAAGAATCTTTCAGCAGTAAAGTCTCACAGCTCGACGCGTGGAAGAAGGAGGAGGTTTGTTCCCGTGTCCTGGGGGCAACCCCGATGCCCCTGCCCAAGTGGCCCATAACCAAGGAGGAACTGGATGACAAAGAAAATTATCCTCTGTGTGACTTTGATGTTCGCCCTGGCCTTAGCCCCCCAAACTGGTGGGGCGGTACCCACCAAGGGAGAGGCTAAAAAAACCACTTTAACCCGAAAACCCAGCAAGTCTTATAAATCTACCCAGGTTTCCAGATCCAGCCACCGCCCCAAAAGGTCATACTCTTCCTCCCACCGGAGGCAGAGAAGCTACAGCCGCGAAGAGAGCAATGACGAGGATGCAGGCACCAGCTATAGCGACCTCCAGAACTTCACCCCCAAGTATTACAAGCCTTACAGGGACCTCGAAACCTTTACGCCCAAGTATTACAAGCCTTACAATTCGGCGCGGAACTATGAATCCACTCCCACCTACAGTTCCGCACCGTATAAAGCAGGGGTAGTAGAAACCCAACCCCTCATGAAGGTAATACCCCAGCGGGACGGCCGCTTCCTCATCGAACCCATGGGACCCAAGCCCAAGGTCGGCCCGAATTCCAAGTTGGACAAAGAAAAGGACGTCGCCTCGGGTGGCAGAGGTTACAATCTCTACGAACCCTGGGACTTCCGGGACTTGGTCCTGACCATGGCCAAAACCTACCAGGGGACGCCTTACCGGATGGGCGGCAGCCTGGAATATGGGAACTCCACGGATTGTTCCGGATTCGTGCAGTACATTTATAAAGGCTTCAAGATCAACCTGCCCCGCTCCAGCGCCGAACAGTCCCAGGTGGGACAATCTGTAACCCACACCCTGGATTTTTCCAAGCTGTTGCCGGGCGATCTTCTTTATTTCAGCCGGGGCGGTCATGCCGTGGGCCATGCCGGCATCTACCTGGGTGAGGGCAAGATGATCCATGCTTCCAGTTATAGAACCGGCGTGATCATCACCGACCTCCGCGATGGCAGTTACAACAACAGATTTGTGGTGGCCAAGCGGGTGTTCACGGTATCGTACCTCCAGTAAGGTTCCAGCAACCGTCAGGAACGGCCTGACTTCCGCACAGTAGCAGGACAGACAGATGCAGCGGGGTGTTGCAGACTTGGGTGGAGCTGTCTTGCCACCGGGTCGCACCATCCCGCTTTTCCCTGAAGAGACACCCCGCAATGCTTTTCCCTTGCCGCCCCGTTGCCGATGCGTGATTTTTTCTCGGCAATTTCTTGACATCTCATCGAAAACTCAATAAATTTATAAATTTGAAATATAAAAATTTACCCTGCCGTACCATTCAAAGAAAAGGTGTGGAACAACCTATGAAAAGACTGCTCATGACTCCCGGACCCACTCCGGTGGCTCCGGAAACCCAATTGGCGATGGCCCAACCCATCATACACCACCGCGCCCCGGCCTTTATGGAAATTCTGGCCAAGGTGCGGGAAGATCTCAAATATCTTTTCCAAACCCAGCAGGAAGTGCTGATGTTTGCCGCCACCGGCACCGGCGCGATGGAAGGTGCGGTGGCCAACACCCTTTCCCCCGGCGACACCGCCCTGGTGGTGGAAGGCGGAAAATTCGGCGAACGTTGGACCGACCTCTGCAAGGTTTATGGCGTCAACGTGGACCTGCTCAAGATCGAGTGGGGTTATGCGGTGGATCCTCAGGAAGTGGCGCGCCGGCTGGACGCCAACCCGGCCATCAAAGCCGTCCTGGTGCAGGCCAATGAGACCTCCACCGGGGTACAGCACCCGGTGAAGGAACTGGCGGCGATTACCAGAAACCGGCCCGGAACTATCCTGGTAGTGGACGCTATTTCCGCCTTGGGCGGTTATCCCCTGCCCATGGACGAATGGGGCATGGACATCGTGGTGGCGGGCTCCCAAAAGGCCATGATGCTGCCCCCGGGGATGGCTTTTGCCGCCCTGTCGGCCAAGGCCTGGGAATTCGTCAAGAACTCCAAGTGCCCCAAGTATTATTTCGATTTTGCCAAGCAGCTCAAAAGCCAGGAGAAGAACCAGACCGCCTACACCTCGGCGGTGACCCTGACCCTGGGGCTGCAGCACGTCCTGGGCTGGATCAGAGAACGGGGCCTGGAAAAGATTTTTGCCCATAACAAAAAGCTGTCGGCGGCCACCAAGGCGGCTGTTGCGGCCATGGGCATGGAGCTTTATGCCAAACAGAACCCCTCGGACGTACTTACCGCGGTCCTGGCCCCGGCAGGCGTTGACGGCCAGAAAGTGGTAGCCAAAATGCGGGAAAAGGGCATCTGGATCGCCGGCGGCCAGGCCCAGGCCAAGGGCAAAATCTTCCGCATTGCCCATATGGGCTTTATTGATGAACAGGACCTTCTCGGCACCCTGGGGGCCCTGGAAATTGTGCTCAATGACTTGGGCCATAAGGTGAAACTGGGCGTGGGCCTGACCGCCGCCCAGGAGATTTTGGGCAAGGAGGTCTAGGAACCATGAAGGTCCTGATCAGCGATAACCTGCATAAGGCAGGGGTGAATATTCTCGCCCAACACCCCAACATCGAGGTGGATTTCCGCCCTGGTCTGAGTGCCGACGAACTCAAAGAGGCCATCAAGGATGCGGATGGGCTGGCTATCCGCAGCGCCACCAAGGTAACCGCCGAGCTCATCAACAATGCGCCCCGCCTGAAGGTCGTGGGCCGGGCCGGCACCGGGCTCGACAACGTGGATATCCCCGCCGCCAGCAAGCGTGGCATCGTGGTCATGAACACCCCGGGAGGCAACACCATTACCACCGCTGAACATGCCGTCTCCCTGATGCTGGCCATGGCCCGCAATATTCCCCAGGCTGCTCAATCCATGCGGGAAGGTCGTTGGGAAAAGAAAAAATATCAGGGCACCGAAATCTTCAACAAGACCCTGGGCATTATCGGCTTGGGCCGTATCGGCCGGGTGGTGGCCGAACGGGCCTTGGGCCTCAGAATGCGGGTTATCGGCTATGATCCTTTCATTACCAAGGAAATGGCCTCCAGCCTGGGAGTAGAGCTGGTCAGCCTGGACGAACTGTTGGCCCGTTCCGATTTCATCACCATTCATACTCCCAAGACCAAGGAGACCACCAAGCTGGTGGACGCCAAGGCCTTCCACAAAATGAAGCCCGGTGTGCGCCTCATCAACTGCGCCCGTGGCGGCATTGTGGATGAAGCTTCCCTGTATGCCGCCATCAAGGAAGGGAAAGTGGCCGCCGCGGCCCTGGATGTGTATGAGACTGAGCCGCCTCCGTCTGATTTTCCCCTGCGGGAGCTGCCCAACGTCATCTGCACCCCGCATCTCGGCGCCTCCACTGAAGAAGCCCAGGCTAATGTCTCGGTGGCCATCTGCGAGCAGATCCTGGAATATCTCCTGTACGGCACCATCATGAACGCCGTGAATGCTCCCTCTGTCAGCCGGGAAGCCCTGGTGCAGCTCAAGCCCTACCTCACCTTGGCCGAGGCCCTGGGAGGGTTCCAGGCGCAAACCACCGAAGGAGCCATCAGCTCGGTGACGGTGGCCTACATCGGCGAGGTCTCCAAGCTGGACACCAAGCCGCTGACCCATTCCATCCTGAAGGGCATGCTCTTTCCGGTGCTGGGCGACGAGGTGAACTATGTCAACGCCCCGGCGGTGGCCGAACAGCGGGGCATTACGGTAAGTGAAGAGAAAATCGCTGCAGTGGAAGATTTTACTTCCCTGATTCGCCTCACCGTGCGGGCGGGCATGGAGGAGAACTCGGTGGCCGGCACCATCTTCGGCAAGTACGAGCCGCGGCTGGTGCAGATCAACAAGTTCCGCTTGGAGGCCATCCCCGAGGGGCATATGCTGTTTATCTACAACACCGACCGCCCCGGGGTTATCGGCGCCATCGGTTCCACCATCGGCAGCCATGGCATCAACATCGCCCGCATGACCGTGGGTCAGGAAAAAGAGCGGGGCCAAAATATTATTCTGTTGACCACCGACACTCCTGTCACGCCGGAGTGTCTGCAGGCCGTCCGGGAATTGCCCCATGTGGCCATGGCGGTACAACTCGAGTTGTAACGGCGGGACGCGGTTCGGAGGTTGATATGGATGAACCGGAAGACAAGGGGTACAAAGTTGAGGACCGCCGCTTCCTCCATAAGAGCGAAGAGGAGAAGGCCAAAATAAAGGAAGCGGAGGCGGCCCGGCAAGCGGATGCCGCCAGTGCTGAGAAGGCTTTCAAGGAATCAAGCAGAGCGGGTGCCGGTGAGATGCCGTTGCCGGAGATCACCTTTGCCTCCTTTCTTATTTCGCTCAGTTCATCAGCCTTCATTCACCTGGGCGACATCCCCGATCCGGTCACCGGCGAGACCAAGAAGGATTTGCCCCTGGCCAAACAAACCATCGATCTTCTGGGGTTATTGCGGGAAAAAACCCGCAACAACCTCCAGGAGGATGAAGAAAAACTCTTCGATCACCTCCTGTACGATCTGCGCATGCGCTTCGTCAGGGAGAAGCGCTGAGCGTGACGGAGGGCTGGCGTCTCTGTCCCGCCAAGGTCAACCTCTATCTCAAGGTCCTGGCCCGGCGGGAGGATGGTTACCACGATCTGGTGACCGTAATGCAGCCCCTTACCCTGGCCGATGAACTACGGTTGACGCCGGGTCAGGGGCTGTCTCTTGAATGCCGCCATCCGGAGGTGCCCTCAGGGCCCCGGAACCTGGTGTGGCGGGCCGCTGAAGCGTTTGGGGCCGCTACCGGGCAGGTTCCCCAGGTTCACCTGGAACTGGTCAAGAAAATTCCGGTGGCCGCAGGCTTAGGGGGTGGAAGCAGCGACGCCGCCGGCACCTTGCTGGCCTTGAACGACCGTGCTGGCACCCCGCTCAGTGCTGAAAAGCTCCATGAACTGGCCGCCGCCCTGGGAGCGGATGTCCCGTTTTTTTTACAACGAAGTCCGGCAGTGGGACGGGGAATCGGTACCGTCTTATCTCCTCTTGACCTTCCCCCGTATTGGTATGTATTATTGAATCCTGGTCTGGCCATTTCCACCGCCTGGGTTTACAGGAATCTGGATCTTAAGGCCCTGGCCCAGACAGGGGCTCCCCTGCCGGCGGCTTGGGATGGGGATCATCCGGAAGCCTGGGTGGCCAACGACCTGGAAACGGTGACCCTGAGCCGTTACCCCGAGCTCCGGGAACTTTTAGGCGAGTTGGCCCTAGCCGGGGCCAGGGCGCAGGGCATGTCCGGCAGCGGCCCCACCTTGTTCGGGCTTTTCCTGGAGGCTGAGGCTGCCCGGGCCGCAGCCCGTAGATTACGTCAAAATTTCTCCGGATGGATAACCGTGACCCGGGGTCTCACGCAGGCGGAAGGCGAGGCAACTGGGAGAGTCAAGGATGAATGGTCTGAAAATTTTTAGCGGCAATGCCAATAAGCCCCTGGCAGAGAAGATCTGCCAGTATTTGGGGCTGCCCCTGGGAGAGGCGGTGGTTGGCAGATTTTCTGATGGGGAGACCTCGGTGGAGTTCCGGGAGAATGTCCGGGGTGTGGATGTCTTCGTTGTCCAGCCCACCTCTATTCCGGCCAACGATCACCTGATGGAACTTTTGATTATGATCGACGCCTTGCGCCGGGCCTCTGCGGCCAGCATCACTGCGGTGGTGCCTTACTATGCCTACGCCCGTCAGGACCGCAAGACCGCGCCCCGGGTCCCCATTTCAGCCAAGCTGGTGGCCAACCTGCTCACCACCGCGGGGACGAGCCGCCTCCTTACCATGGATCTCCATACCGGCCAGATTCAGGGCTTCTTTGACATCCCGGTGGACCATCTCTATGCCGCACCGGTGACCCTGGAGTATATCCGCCAGAACTTCACGGGAGATCTGGTGATGGTTTCTCCCGATTCCGGCGGCGTAGAAAGAGCCCGGGCGTTCGCCAAGCGCCTCAACTGCACCCTGGCCATCATCGACAAGCGCCGGGAAGCCACAGCCATCAAGGCCATGACTCTGGTGGGCAATGTCTGGGGCAAGGAGGCCATTATCCTGGACGACATGATCACCACCGGGGCCACCGTCACCATGGCCTCGGATCTGCTCCTGCGACATGGGGCCAAATCGGTGCACGCCTGCGTCACCCACCCGGTTATGAGCCGTAATGCTGTAAGCACCCTGCAGGGTTCCCTGGTGCAGTCTTTAATGGTGACCGATACCATTCCCCTGTCTCCAGAGGCGGCGGCGCTGGAAAAGATCAAGGTATTATCTGTGGCGCCTCTCCTGGGTGAGGCTATCCGCCGCATTCACAACCAGGACTCGGTGAGTTCGCTGTTCGTTTAATATAAACCTCCGGGTTTCCTCTCGGTCTCCTCATAAGACCTCCATGAGTCTCGCTCGGGACAGCCGTAAACCATCAGCCAAATCCTGGCTCATCGTGGGTCTGGGTAATCCCGGGGAGAGGTACGCCGCCACTCCCCACAACCTGGGTTTCATGGTGACTGATTATCTCGCCGACCACCATGACATTCCCTTGGCGAAAAAGACCATGGAAGCCCGCTGGGGCAAAGGCCGCCTGGCCGACAGCGCGGTGGTCCTGGCCCAGCCCCAAACCTACATGAATCTCAGCGGCCGCTCCGTGGCCCAACTGTTGCGCTATTTCCATCTTGGCCCCCAGGATCTCGTGGTGGTGCATGATGACCTGGACGTCCCCGGAGGCCGCCTGAAACTAAGTCTGGGCGGAGGGGCCGGAGGGCACCGGGGTGTGCTGTCCATCGTCGAGACCCTGAAAACAAAGGAATTTTACCGGGTGAAGATGGGCATAGGCCGGCCTCCGGCGTTTATGACTCCGGAAGATTTTGTCCTCAAGCCTTTTCCCCGGGAAGACTGGGAAGCCGTGGCTTCCCTGGTGGAACGGGCGGCTCGGGCTGTGGTCGCCCTGATCACCGCTGGCCTGGCCGCGGCTCAGAACCAGTTTCACGGTGCGGCCCTTGAGGGGGATTAACCGGCTCATGGTCAACCAACAAGGACAGGAATTTTTCCCCCAGCCCTGAAAAGGCCATAAAGAGCTTGACCCAGAATTGCCTCCCGTGGTATGGGGAAATGTATAAAGGGTATCCCGCCGCCAGCCTGACTCACTCGAATGCCATCCTGGAATAAGAGAAGTCTCAGGTAGTTAGAGAAATGAAAGGTTCTTCACTTCCCTCAGGATGATCATACCCACACCGGCAGTTTCAGGTCGCCAGATCAGTTTGCCAGGCATGCGGGCTGAGCCCCGGACCAGCAAGGAACCAGGAGAGGAAAAGCATGACACGTTGGGATGATCGTGACGATGATCGGGAACGCCCCAGTTGGCGGGAGATCGACCAACGCCGGGACCGGCAGCATGGCTCCCGGGAACCTAAAAAGCCGCGGCCGCCCCGGAAGCAGGCGGAAATGGTGCGTCTCCTGGCCCTGAAACAGGCGGAGGCGCTGTTCCAGGGGAAACGCGGGCGGCCGGAATACCAGAAGGCCTTGAAGGAACTGGAGGGTGCCCATGGCACCAAAAAGTTTGCCGCGGTGGCCAAGAAGTTTGTCGCTGAATATGGCCTGCCCACGGAATGGGGCGCCCTGAACCTGCTCCTGGACTATCCCGAGGGGACCGTGGTGCTGGAGGTGTTGGCGGCCATGAGCAACCAATGGGAGGAGCGGACCCGGGTGGAGAAGCAGGGCTTTGGGGGACGGTTGCGGGTACTGGCGCTGACCAGTCGTGATATGGAAGTGCAACGCCGGGCGGAGGAGTTATTGGCAACCCTGGAATAAAAAAATATTTTATTTAATAAAAAATTATTGACATAAAATATTTTATTAGGCATACTACCCTTACCCTGAAAACCAGACGTTTTCCAGCACAAGGAGGTGCTGCCATGGGGGAAGGGTCTGCTCCCCGTTCATCCTCTGAGACTGCTGCTCCCGGCGGCTTTTCTCAGTCCGTCCGGCCCCGGCTGCTGACCTGGAACCCCCCATTCCAGGCCTTGCTGCAGCGTTTGCCCCGCCTGGCTGCCACCAACCTGCCGGTGCTCATCACCGGGGAACCAGGTACCGGCAAGGAACTGGTGGCCGAGGCCCTCTGGTCTTTAAGCACCCGCAACAGCCAGCCTTTTTACCGGGTCAACTGCGCTCTCCTGGGCGGCGAGCTGGCCACCAGCGAGCTTTTCGGCCATCTGCAGGGGTCTTTTACCGGTGCGGCCCGCAGCCGCCTGGGAAAATTTCAGCAGGCTCACCGGGGGACGCTGTTTCTCGATGAAATCGGAGACCTGGACCCGGCGGTGCAGCCCCGGTTGCTCCGGGCCCTGGAGCAGGGGGAGGTGGAGCCCCTGGGGAGCGACGTCACCACCACGGTGGATGTGCGCCTGCTGTGCGCCACCAACCAGGATCTGCCGAAACTCCTGGCCGAGGGCCGTTTCCGCCAGGACCTTTACGATCGCCTGGCGGTCCTGCTGGTGCCCTTGCCTCCTCTGCGGGAGCGGGGGGATGATGTGCTGCTCCTGGCCGAGCATTTTCTGGAGCAGGAGGCCCGGCGCTATCAGCGGCCGGTGGTGGGCTTAAGCGGTCCGACCCGCCGGCGCCTGCAGGAATACCATTGGCCGGGGAACGTCCGGGAACTGAAGAATGTCATCACCCGGGCGGTGCTGTTCAGCACCGGGCACCTGCTTCAGGTCAGCGACATGGCCTTTGCCCCCCAGCCGCAAAAGAGGGCGCACACCAGCCGGCTTGCCACCCCCGCCTTCCTGCCGGCCCGGCCTTCCCGGGAGCATTTGGCCAGCCTGATTCGTGCAGAAGGCGGCAATGTTTCGGCGGTGTCCCGGCGTCTCTCGGTCTGCAGCCGCACTATTTACCGCTGGCTGCGGGCTTATGGCCTGGAGTTGAAAGATTTTCGTTCGGAGGATACCAGGGAATCCGGCATATTGGGGAGGCAGGTGAACTCGTGAGGCAGCTCTTATTGACGGTGATTTTCTCCTGGTGGCAGTTTGTTGAGAATGCTTTTCACGTCCCCTTTATTTAAGGGATTGATGGCAAGATTTCCTGTCAACCGCAGGATGGAGGTGCGGGGCCCAGCCCGGTGAGAAGCGACGCAGGCGTTGCCCGGACAGGACATATCTGTTTTATGCATCCTGGCAGAGGGCAGGGGAGGGGTCCTGGCATTTCGGGTAAGTTTTTCAATAAAAAACCCGCCTCTGGTTGCAGGCGGGTTTTCAGTACTCCCATCATGCCAAGGCTAAATCACGGTTTTCACTGCGGCCCGGGCCAGTTCGATGATGGAGTTGGGGGCCACCCCAAAGACCAGGATGACGGCGCACAGGGCGTAATTGAGCAGCCGGGTGGACAGGGAAAGCTGGATGGGCGGCAGGTCCGATTCCATAAAATAGGCGGCATAAACCACCTTGAGATAGTAGTAGAGGGACAGGGTGCCGTTGACCGCGCCGATCAGGACCAGCCAGAAGTACCCCGAGTTCATGGCGGAGGTAAACAGGAAAAGCTTGCCGGTGAAGCCGATGGAGGGCGGCACGCCGGCCAGCGCGAAGATTCCCAGGATCAGGCTCATGGACAGCAGGGGGCTGCGGCGCCACAGTCCGGCCAGTTCGGCGATTTTCAGGTCCCGGCCGTCGGAAGCCACCTCCGAGAGCACCATAAAGACGGTGAAGTTCATGATCAGATAGGCCAAGGCGTAATACACGGCGCTGGCAAAACCGGCTTCCTGCAGGCCCACGATACCCATGAGGACATAACCGGCGTGAGCGATGGAGGAGTAGGCCAACATGCGCTTGAAATCCCGCTGGATAATGGCCACCAGATTCCCCAGGGTCATGGAGATGATTGACAGGACCATGAGCACCTGGGCGAAGTTGTAGCCCAAGCCGACACCAAGGGCAGCCAGCCGCAGGATCAGGGCCACTGCCACGGCCTTGCTGGCGGTGGCGATGAAGGCGACGACCTGGTTGGCGCCGCCCTGGTACACGTCAGGGGCCCAGAAATGGAACGGGAAGACTGACAGTTTAAAGAAAAAGCCGGCCATGGCGAGAATCAAACCCACCAGCCCGATGGGGCTGTGCAGCATCTGAGGCATGGCCTTCATGATATCGGCCAAATAGGTGGAATGCGCGGCCCCGAAGATGTAGCTCAACCCGAAAAGCATGAATCCGGAGGACACGGCCCCGATAAAGAGGTACTTGATGCCCGCTTCCACGTCGATGCCGTCACCCCGGCGCAGGGGCACCAGGATGTAGAGGGAATAGGAGGACAACTCCAGGGAGACATAGATGGTGAGCAGCTCCACGGAGGAGGTCAACATCATCATACCCAGGGTGCAGGTGGTCAAAAACAGGTAAAACTCGGCCCGGAAGCGCTCTTCGATGTGCGCGATATTCCGGGAGATCATGATAACCAGGAAGAGGCCCAGGGCCAGGGCGGCCTTGAAAATCTGGCTGAAGAGGTCCACCCGGTAGGCCTTATAAAACAGTTCCCCATTTTGACAGAGGCACAGCAGGGAGACGAGGACGCCCACGCCAGCCAGCACTGCGGTGAGATTGTAATCCCGCTCTACCCTTGGGGTGCGGCGGAGGGTCATGAGGAAGATGATGAAGGCCAGGCCCAGATAGTAGAGTTCCGGTCCAAAAAGCATCATGGTCACTCTCACATTCCCTGGATGAAGGGTACGATGGAAGTTTTAATCAGCCCCACCATAACCTGGGGAAAAAGCCCGAAGAAGATCATGAAGCCGATGAGAATCATCCGGGGCAATCCCAGAAAGGGGCTTACATCTTCAAAGTGAGCGAATTTGGGATTGGGATCGTTGAAAAAGGTTTTCTGCACCACCCGGAGGGCGAACAGGGCACCGATAACCAGGGAGGCGATAGCCAGTATGCCCCTGATGGGGAAGACCTTCACCGCGGACACCAGCACCATCAGTTCCGCCCAGAAGCTGGCCATGCCGGGAACACCGGCCCCGCACAGGGCGGCGGTGATGAAAAAGGCCGAAGCCACCGGCATGATTTTGGACATGCCTCCAAGTTCAAGGATGTTGCGGGTGTGGGTGCGGTCATAAATGTAGCCGACTGCAGAGAAGAAGAGGGCGGTCATGACGCCGTGGGCGAACATTTGGAAGACCGCGCCGTTGAGGCCGTCGATGGTGCCGGTGGCCAGTCCGAGCCCCACGATACCCATATGGGACACCGAGGAGTAGCCGATGACGTACTTCAGGTCGGTTTGGGCCAGGCCCACAAAAACCCCGTACACAATACCCGCGCCGGCCAGCAGCCCCATAAACTGGGCCCAGTATTGGAAACCCTGGGGGCACAGATACATGGCCACCCTGAGGATGGCAAAGGAGCCCAGTTTCATGAGCACGCCGGCGTGGAGCATGGACACGGCAGTGGGTGCGGCCACGTGGCCCACGGGAGACCATGTGTGGAACGGCCAGACCGCGGCCAGGACCCCAAATCCCAGGAGCAGGAAGACAAACGCAACCTTTTGAATCCAGGGAGCGAAGGCCACGCCGTGGAGGGCCAGCATGTTAAAGGTATACAGCCCGGAGCTGGAATAGAGCATCAGGATGCCGGGGATGATGAGACCGCTGCCGGCCATGAGGTAAAGGGTCAGCTTCATGGCGGCGTAGATCTTGCGGGTGGAGCCCCAGATGAGGATAAGAATGTACATGGGCACCACAGCGATCTCGTAAAACAGGAAAAAGAAAAACATGTCGTAGGACATGAAAACGCCGAACACCCCGGTAACCAGGGCCAACTGGAAGATGAAATACTCCCGCACCCTGGTCTTGAGCTCCCACATGGTCAGGACGCCGGTAAAGATAACGATACCGGTAAGGAGCAGGAGTGGTGCATTCATGCCTTCCACGCCCACGAAATAGGTGATGCCGAAGGCCTTGACCCAGGGGATCTTTTCGACGAATTGCAGGCCCCCCAGATTCTTGTCATAGGCCACGAAGGTATAAATGGACAGGAAGAAGCTGATCCCCGCGGCCACCAGGGAGACCATCCGGATCAGGTAGCCCTGTTCCTCCTTCAAAAACAGGAGGATGAGGAGCCCCACCACCGGGGCCAGCAACATACAGCTAAGAACCGGGAACGATGCCAAGTGCTCGGTCATATCTAAAGACCCATCAGGAGATAGATGCCCAGGCCCGCCAGGACCAGGACCATGAACAGCAGGTTGTACTGCAGGAAGGCAGTCTGCAGCAACGACAGGATGCGGCCGCCACCCTGGCAGGAATAAGCCACCGCGTCCACGCCGCCGTCCACCACCCGCCGGTCATTAAGGGTAAACCACTTGGAAAAGAAGCCGTAGATAAACGTGTTCAGGAACCAGCGCCAGAAGTGGTCCATATACCATTTCTGGATAAAGAAGTTTTCCAGGGCCGGGAAGTTCCGGATGAAACCCTGCCAGGTGGCCTTCTTGCAGCCCCAATCCAGCCAGGCCATGCCGATGCCCGATAGTGCCGCGCCCACGGCCAGAACCAGCAACAGCTTATTCAGTTCATGGGGATGGGAGTGGCCCATGAGGTAGGCCTGCAGATTTCCCTGGAGAAAGCCCAGCACCAGGGTAAACCCGGCCAGCACGATGAGCGGGAAGGCCATGACCCAGGGGACCCCGTGATGTTCGTCGTCGGCGTGGCCATGACCATGGCCGGCCGGCTCTTCCCGCTTATATTCCTCCCAGGCCTGGTGATCGTCCGGCCGCGGAAAAAGGAGCACGAAGATCACCCGGAAGGTGTAATACGCGGTCAGAAAGGCGCCGAAGAGCCCCAGGCCCACCCAGATTTTGTTCGGCAGGGCCCAAAGGACGCCCATGACAGCTTCCTTGCTGAAAAAGCCGGAGAAGGGATAAATGCCCGCCAGGGCCAGGGCTCCGATGGTCACGGTGATCATGGGGATCTTGAGCTTGCGGCCCCCTTCCTTGCTCATGACAAAGAAGTCGTTGGTGCCGAAATGATGGATGAACACCCCGGCGCACAGGAAGAGGAGGGCCTTGAAACCGGCGTGCGTGGTCAGGTGGTAATACCCGGCGAAGAGATTGCTGCCCACCAGGCCGGCGGCTGACAGGCCCATGGCCATGAAGCCCAGTTGGCTGATGGTGGAATAGGCCCAAACCTGTTTGATATCCCGGGCCACCATGCCGATAGTCGAGGACAGGAGCAGGGTGATGGTGGAGATCACCAGGATGACCTGACAGGTTGTCTGGGAGGCCGCAAAGAATGGAAAGAGCCGGGTAATGAGATAGACCCCCGCGGCCACCATGGTGGCGGAATGGAGCAGGGCCGAAACCGGGGTGGGACCTTCCATGGCATCCGGCAGCCACACGTGGATGGGGAACTGGGCGCTCTTGCCGGCTACCCCGCAGAAAATCAACAGCGAGGCGGTGGTCAGGAGCCACGGCGGCATGGTGTTTTTCATGGCCGCGAGATTTACGGCGGTGATATCCAGGGTGCCGAAGTAAATAGCCAGCATGGCGAGACCCATGAAAAAGCCGATATCGCCGAAACGGGTGACCACGAAGGCTTTTTTGCCGGCTTCCGAGGCGGAAAACTTCTCATACCAGAAGCCGATCAGGAGATAGGAAGCCAGGCCCACCAACTCCCAGGAGATGAACAGTTGGATGAGGCCGTTGGCGCTCACCAGGCTCAGCATGGCCATGCCGAACAGGGACAGGTCGGCATAAAAGCGGGCGAATCCGGGGTCCCCTTCCATGTAGCCGATGGAGTACACCTGGATGAGCCAACTGATGGTGGCCACGATGACCAGCATGAGGAGGCTCACCGGGTCGACGAGGAACCCGAAGGGAATCTTGAAGTGATCGGAGGAGACCAGCCACTCCACCTGGCGGACAATGGGGTGCGCCAGGGAAACGTCCCGGACGGTGATGAACAGGTACCAGGCCAGGATCAGGGAGGCGGTGGAGCAGGCCAGGGAAATGGCCAGAGAAAGCTTGGCGTTCCTCCACGTAAAGATCATGATGGTGGCAAAGGCCAATAGTGGCAGGGTGACGATGGCAGTGCAGATCGAGAACAGAGAGTCGACCGGGCCCATGTTTAACCCCTAAGCTCTGTGGCTTGTTCCACGTTAATGGATTTCAGCTTCCGGTAAACCGCCATGATGATGCTGAGCGCAATGGCGGCTTCCGCCGCGGCGACGGCCATAATAAACAGGGTGATGACCTGACCCACGGCCGGCGTCGGCGCCAGGAAGCGGTTGAAAGCCATGAAGTTGATGCTGGCGGCGTTTAAGATCAGTTCCACGGAGATGAGCACGGCGATGAGGTTGCGCCGGGACAGCACGCCGTAGAGACCGATGGCGAACAACACCACAGCCAGGTACAAGTAGGTATGCAGGTTGTTAAAGATCAGCATAAGTAACCCCAATCTCAGGAGGAGCCCCGGCCTTCCCGGGCGGTAACAATGGCGCCCAGCATGGCGACGAGCAGGAGAAGGGAGATGACCTCAAAGATGAGGGCGTAATTGGTCAATAAATAATGGCCAATGGTGGTGATGGTCCAATCCGTGCTGCGTTCGGCGGCGGGCACCCAGGTGGCTTTCCGGGTCAGGAGCAGCAGGAAGGCCATCACCGAGGAAGCCCCCACTACCGCGCCCAGGCTCTTGAGAAAGGAGCGGGGCGGCGTTTTGAGATACAGGGGCTGGGACAACATGATGGCAAAGCAAATGGCGATGCAGATGGCCCCGACGTAAATGAGGATCTCCATGAGAGCCACAAAGGGGCTGTTAAGATAGATAAAGATCCCGGCCACCCCGATGAGCGAGAGGGCCAGCCCCAGGACATTGTGGAAGATGTTGCGGGCGCCCACCGCGATGAGGGCTCCCAGGACAGTCATGCCCAGCACCACGAGAAAAGCCCCGGTGGCTAATCCCGCACCACTGAAGAAGCTGACGCTCATTCCTTCACCTCCCCGCTTGAACTGGCTTCGGCTTCGGTCTCAGCCGGAGGCTCCGGGATAGGCGTGACCGCGACGCCGGCCAGCCGTTGCTGCTTCTGTAAGCGGACCAGCAGGTCGATGACATTATCCTGCCGGCTGAAGTTGGCCAGGCGGTACTCGTTTGACCACTCCAGGGCAGAAGTGGGACAGACCTCGAGGCACAACCCACACAGGCTGCAGTACTGGTACTCAATGAGGTACTGCCAGGGGACCTTTTTCTTGGCGTCCACCTTGACGCCCTTCACGGTAATGAGTTGTGAGGGGCAGGTGCGGGCGCACAGTTCGCAGGCGATGCACTTGTGCGTGGCGGTTTCCGGGTCCAGGACCAACTGGGTGTGCCCCCGGTAACGGGGTGTCATGGTGATCTTTTCCCGGGGGTACTGGACGGTGACGATGGGCTTGAAAAAGTAGCGGATGGTCACCGCCATGCCGCCGATAAGGCTCGCAAAACCCACCAAAACTTCTTTGAAATAACTTACCATTGTCTCTCAACCTTTAGGCCGTCTCGCGAGGTCTACGGCTCACCTCAGCTTCAAAATGAACGCAGTGATGATCAGGTTGGCAAAGGCCAGGGGAATGAGAATTTTCCAGGCAAAGGTGATGAGCTGGTCAAAGCGCACCCGGGGAAAGGTCCACCTGAACCACATGATCAAAAAGATGACGAAGTAAACTTTCAGGAAGAACCAGACCAAGCCTGGCAGAAAGGGGCCGTGCCAGCCGCCCAGAAAAAAGACGGTGGCGATGGCGGAGACGATGAACATATTGGTGTACTCCGCCAGGAAGAACAGGGCAAAACGCATGCCGCTGTATTCCGTGTGAAAGCCGGCCACCAGTTCGCTCTCCGCTTCGGGGAGATCGAAGGGAGCCCGGTTGGTCTCGGCCGTGGCGCAGGTGATATAGAGGATAAAGGCCACGGGCTGGGTCAGCACGAACCAGTACCTGCCCTGGGCTGCCACGATATCCACCAGGCTGAAAGATCCCACCATGAGGATGATGCTCATCAGGGTGATGAGGAGTGGAATCTCGTAGGAAACATTCTGGGCCACGGAGCGGATAGCGCCAAGCACTGAATACTTGTTGTTGGAAGCCCAGCCGGCCATGAGAATGGCCAGCACGGAGAGCGCCGCGAAGGCCAGGATCAGCAGCACCCCCACGTTCATGTCCCGGATAATCAGGGTCTGGGAGAAGGGGATCACCAGGAAGGAGAGGAGCACCGGCAGGAAAATCACGATAGGGGCCGCCAGATACACCCAACGGTCCACGTCCTTCGGAGTGATGAGTTCTTTCCCCATCAGCTTTAAGGCGTCGGCGACAGTCTGGATGGCGCCGTGCCAGCCCACTTCCATGGGGCCGGGCCTCAACTGCATATGGGCCGAGACCTTGCGTTCCATCCAGATAAGGAACAGGGCGTTCACTGCCACCAGGGCAATGACCCCGATGACGCCGGCTATCATCCCCAAAATGCTCACTGCAGCAGGTTGCGTCATAATGCTCGTCCAGTTACCGGTCAATTTCCGGCACGACCACGTCTATGGAGCCCAGGATAGCCACGAGGTCAGCCACCAGGGTGTCCACTGCCATTTCCGGAAGAATGCTCAGATTGCCGAAGGACGGCACCCGAAGCTTAATGCGATACGGCTTGGGATCACCCTTGCTGACGATGAAACAGCCGAACTCGCCCCGGGCCGTTTCTACTGCGGCGTAAACCTCGCCGGCTGCGGGCTTGATGCGTTTGGGCACCTTTTCCGCCATGACGGGGCCGGCTGGGATTTTATCCAGGGCCTGCTCGATGATGCGCAGGCTTTGCTCCATCTCCCGCATCCGCACCAGGTAGCGGTCCATCACATCGCCCCGCTCGCCCGTGGGAATCTCGAAATCGAACTGGGGATAGGCCGAGTAGGGTTCACTTTTCCTGATATCGTAGGGGATGCCGCTGCCCCGCACCATGGGGCCGGTGAGCCCGTATTTGATGCACTGCTCCTGGGTGATGAGGCCCACGTCACGGGTCCGGTGGATAAAGATGACATTCTTGGTCACCAGGTTGTCGTAATCCGACCAGCGGCTGCGCAGACGCCGGATAAACTTGCGGCAGCCCTCGGTGAAGTCGTCATCGATGTCCACCGGCACGCCGCCGAACCGGAAAAAACAGTACGTCAGGCGGGAGCCGGTGAGGTAGTCCAGGAGGTCCAGGATGTTTTCCCGGTCGTCGAAGCAGTACAGGAAGGGGGTGAAGGCCCCCAGGTCCATGAGATAGGCCCCCACCCACAGGAGATGGCTGGAAATGCGGTTCAACTCCGCGGTGATGACCCGGATGTATTCGGCACGCTCCGGCACCGTAATCCCGATGAGCTTTTCCACCGCCATGCAATAGCCCTGGTTGTAGGCCAGGGCATGGAGGTAGTCCACCCGGCCCATGTTGGGCAGAAACTGCGGGTAGGTGCGGTTCTCCGCCATGTGTTCGTGGCCCCGGTGGCCGTAGCCGATATCCGGGTCCGCCTTGGTGATGAACTCGCCCTCCATTTCGAGCTCCACGCGCAGCACCCCGTGGGTGCTGGGGTGTTGGGGCCCTAAGTTGAGGACATACGTTTTTTCTTCTAATCCGCGCTCAAGCATCGCCCGAACTCGCTTCAAATTTTTTCAGCAAGGGGTGAAAATCAGCTTCAAAAGGCAGCAAAATGCGCCGCAGATCGGGGTGTCCCGCAAAGCGGATGCCGAAAAGATCATAGGCTTCCCGCTCGTACCAGTTGGCCCCGGGGTAAATGTGGCTGATGGTGGGGGCTTCCTGGTCCAGGGGAACCTTGACGTGCACCGCGGTGCGGCACAGCTCCCCGTAGTTGGCGAAATGATATACCAGGGTAAAGTGCTCAGGATAGTGCAGGCAGGTGAGGGATTCCAGGTAGCAGCCCATTGACAGCATGGTTTGAGCCACCTCCGGCATCCGCTCGGGCACGGCGCTCACGTCCAGGTGATAGCCGGTTTTGGCGTAGTCGCCAACTTCAACCTGCTCCAGATTCAAGGGCGCCAGGGCTTTCTGAATATTATCCCGTAACATCTCTGAACTTCCTCAGGCGGGGCCGCTTGGTGATTTTTTCCTCCAGCAGGAGGATGCCTTCGATGAGGCCTTCGGGCCGGGGCGGGCAGCCGGGCACGTAGACGTCCACCGGGATGATCAGGTCGGCCCCGGGGATAATGGCATATTGATCCTCGTAGTAAAAAGGCCCGCCGGAAATGGCGCAGTTGCCCATGGCGATGACCCACTTGGGGGCGGCCATCTGTTCCCAGAGACGCACCACCGCGGGGCCCATCTTCTTGCTGATGGTGCCGGCTACGATCATGAGGTCGCACTGCCGGGGAGAAGGCCGGAAGACCCCGGCGCCGAATCGGTCCAGATCGAAGCGGGACGCACCCGCAGCCATCATTTCAATGGCGCAGCAGGCCAGACCAAAGGTCAGCGGCCACAGGGAGTTGGCCCGTGCCAAATTTAAGGCCTCCTCCAGGAGGCCGAGGTGGATTAGAGGCGCTCCGGTTTTCTTTTCCAAATGAAAACCCCCCTGTTCCAGGCGTATACAATCACCAGGGAGAGAATGGCGATGAAAATGGTGACTTCGATAAAATCCCGCCAGGCGTAGCCCTTGCCGTAGGCCAGCAGCACGGGAAAGAGGAACAATACGTCCACATCGAAGGCTAAGAACAACAGGGCGAACAGATAGTAGACAACGGCGACTTGAATCCAGGCGCTGCCGAGGATGGGCATGCCGCATTCGTAAATTTCATCCCGGGCGGCGCCGAAGCTTCGGGGAGCAATGAAATAGGCGATCACCAGCGGCCCCAAAGCAAAAAGGGCCGCGACCACCAGAAACACCATGACGTAGCTGAAATCGGTCAGGGCCTGAGGGATTTCCAAAGGCGGGCTCCTTGTGCTTTTTGGTACAAATACTCGGTGTTTTATACCGCATCGACAAAAGGAGAGTCAAGGATTTTTTCCCGTCCCGAGAAATTTCTTCTTGCCGGGCAGTAGGCTTCTTACGCGGGGAAGGCCTGCCGGCTCTTCCCCCCGCTCACCCGTTCAGCGTTCATGATGGCTTTTGCCGAGCAAAAGACCTCGTCAATTGATAAAATATCAGGAGATGAATCCCCAGGAAGGGCGGGGAGACCTGGCGTGAGGAGGAGTGTGCCCATGGCTGACTGGATACACCTGCGTATGCCGGAACTGGAGGCCTGGGGGGCCAAACACCGCACCGTAATGCTGCCGGTGGGCTCCGTGGAAGAACACGGGCCGCATCTGCCCCTGGGGACGGACACGTTTCATGCCCTGGAGGTGGCCCGCCGGGTTGCGGAGCTCCGTCCCGTGCTGGTGGCTCCGCCCCTTTATTACGGCCTGTGCCGCTCCACCCGGGAACACCCCGGCACCGTGTCCATCACCGGAAATACCCTGCGGGCCCTGGTGACGGAGTTGGGACGGGAGTTTTACCGACAGGGCCTCAAGAACCTGGTGATTCTGAGCGGTCATGCCGGGGGCACGCACCTGGCCGCCCTGGTGGAGGCGGGCGAGGCTCTGTTGGCCGAGCTGCCGGAGGTTCAGGTGGCAGTGGTCAACCTCCTGGAGGTCTTACGGGAAGTGCTGGCGGCCCGGCCGGAACTGGTCAAAACCACAGGCGACTCCCATGCCGGGGAAGTGGAAACGGCCCTGATGCTGGCGATCTCCCCTCACCTGGTTCACGGCACGGCGCCGGCGGAATGGCCCACCTTTCCCAGGTATGTCCTGGTCCGGGACAAGCGCCGCCATTGGCCGGGCGGGGTGTGGGGCAACCCGGCTCCCGCCAGCGCCGCTCAAGGGGAAGCGATACTTCAGGCCGAGGTCGAACGCCTGGTGGAGCTCCTTGATTTTTTTTCACAAAAGGGCTAAACTTTTTCTTGACATACCTTTGGTTTTATTTAAGTATAGCTAGGTCAAGAAACCCCTAAACGTCAGAAAGGCGTACCCCACAATCTATGATCCCTGAAGCCCTTGAAAGAATTGCAGATAACGTATTGTCCTTAGACGAATCAGACCTCGCGACCCTTCTCGACCACTACAAGGACCGTATGGCCCATGGCGAGCCCAGCCGGGCCTGGGAACGGGCAGTCATTGCTTACTTCCTCCTGAACGGCATCCGCATTAAAAACACGTTGAAACAGGATAAACTGCGTCGCCGGGGGCCGACCGCGCAGAAAACCCCCCATCTCTGCCTGGTCAAGGCCTGATTCACCAGGACATTCCATGTCGCTGCTCCGCAGGCACCCTCTGCCAAGGGGAAAGCCGCGTGGAGGCGCCATCTTTATCTGCTTTTGTCTTTCCTCCCGCAAGCCAGCCGTATCTCTCTGCTTTTTGTGAAAATTTTCTTCTAAACGTTTTCCGTACCAAGGCCAGGATCGGGAGTACTTTTTCTTGAAAAATTTCGAAAAAAATATCCTGAGATGGAAGGCGCTCATTTTCCTGCTCCTGATCGCTGTTCTTGGGTCAGCATCAGAAAGCTGGGCCGGGACAGTCCTTTCTCAGGGTAAGTTCACCGCCATGACTCCAGGCTGGGGTGCGGCGGACATGTACTGTACCATCAAAGACGGCAAGATGACCGTGCAGCCCAACGCCAAGGAGACTTATACCGCGATCTACGAAGGCAACATCTTTTCCAACGATATGGATGCCAGCATAAACATAAAGGTCGTCAAAGCCCCGGATCCTACCTGGACGCCGGCCTGCTTTTCTGGAGCAGTCGCAGGAAAGATTTTTATTGGCCTGGTGATCAATGCCAACGGCTGGTTTAGGATTTAGCGCCGGAGGGGAGATCGGTTTATCAATCCCGTCAGTTGGCGGGCCAACGACGCGCTTAAAACAGGGACCGGGGTTGAAACCCAGCGGGGCGTCGTCACCAAAGGCACCCAGACCACCATTAAGTGGCCGCCTGAACCAGCAAGACCCGGGAAAGTGAACCAGAAAAAGAAGGACTTCTCCGGCTGATTGCCTTTCCCCTGGGGGGAGGGGCATTCGGTCCTTATTCCCGTTCTTTTTTCTTCCAGGATAGATGCCGCTAGCGGGAGCGCCCCTGGCGTTTCTTGAAGAACAGGCGCAGGGGGGCATACTTCAGGCCCAGGTGCTCCCGAAGCTGTTTCACCAGGTAGCGCCGGTAGGATTCCGGCACTCCTTCCGGATGGTTGACAAAGGCGATGAAGGTGGGGGGATGGGTTTCGGGCTGGGTAAGGTAATAAAATTTTATGGGACGGTATCGGAAGAGGGGAGGGCGGACCTGCTGGGTGATCCGGCTGAACACCTGATTGAGTTCGCCGGTGCCGACCCTTCTTCCCATTTGCTGATAAATTTCGTTTATCAGGGTAAAGATCCGGGCCAGGTTATGGCCGGTCAGGACGGACAGGGACACCAGGGGCGCGTAGGAGAGGAAGTCCAGGGCCTCCTTGGCCCGGCGCCGCGCGGCCGCCCGGTCATCTTTGGCCACCAGGTCCCATTTGTTCACTGCCACCAGGCAGCCCTTGCTTTCCTCGGCGATAAGCCTGGCAATGCGCAAATCCTGGCCGGTGACCCCCTCGACGGCGTCCACGAGCAGCAACGCCACGTCGCAACGCTCCAGGGCTTTCATGGCCTTGAGGACCATGTATTTTTCCAGACCTGGATTTACCTGGCTGGGGCGCCTTAAACCCGCGGTATCGATGAACACGTATTCCCGGCCCTGAAAAGTCAGGGGGGTGTCGATGGCATCCCGGGTGGTGCCGGGCAGATCGCTGACGATGAGGCGGTCTTCCCCCAGGACCCGGTTGATCAAGGAGGATTTGCCCACGTTGGGGCGCCCCACCACGGCCACCCGCACACCGGGGGTTTCCTCGGGGATTGCCGGCCGCGGGGGAAGGCTCTGCAGGACATCGTCCACCAGGGGAGAAAGCCCGATCTTATGGGCGGCGGATACGGGATAAAGCGGGGTAAGGCCGAAGGTGTAGAATTCGGCCAGGTTAAGTTCCCGGGCGGGGTTATCAATTTTATTGACTACCAGGAAAAGGGGCTTGCCTGTGGCTCTGAGAAAGTCCACCACCTCGGCGTCCCCGGGCTGGGGACCCTCTTTGCCGTCCATGACCAGCAGGATGGCGTCGGCGTCGGCCACCGCGGCCTGGGCCTGGAGGTGCACCTGGCGGCCCAGTTCGTCTTCGCCGCCCCCCAGGCCGCCGGTGTCCACCAAAAGAAACGCCCGGTCCCCCCAAACTACTCGCCCGAAGTTTCGATCCCGGGTAACCCCGGGAACGTCCCCGACCAGGGCTTGGGAGGAGCGGGTCAAGGTATTGAACAACGTTGATTTACCCACATTGGCCCGGCCAATGATGGCCACCAGGGCGTGGGCCGCCGGGGGGGAAGCGGGCATAAGCAATCAGGGCGCAGACTTGTGCAAAGCAATCTCTTTGGGAGGCCAGTTGCGCAAGGCTTCCACAGCTCTTTGCAGCACCACGTCATTCTTCATGTCTTCCAGGGTCAGGGGCTGATCCCAGTTCTTGTCGGTAATGCCTTCGCCCTTCATATGGCGGGCCAGGGCTTCATCGCGGATTTTCTCCAGGGATTTCCCCAGGGCGACATCGACATCCTTGACCTCGACATCCGGAATGATGCCTTTCTCATGGATGGTCTTGCCGCTGGGGGTGTAATACAAAGCTGTGGTCAGGCGCAGAGCGGAGCCGTCCCCCAGGGGGAGGATGGTTTGCACCGAACCCTTGCCAAAGCTCTTGGTACCCATAATCAGGGCCCGGCCTTGGTCTTTCAGGGCGCCGGCCACGATCTCCGAGGCGGAGGCGCTGCCCTCGTTGATGAGGACCACGATGGGCAGGTCCCGTTCACCCGGGTCTCCCGGGTGGGCATTGAACGCCATGCGCTGGCGGGAGTCCCGGCCTTCGGTCTTGACAATAAGCCCATGGCTCAAAAACTCGTCCCCCACCATGACGGCCTGATCCAGCAGTCCCCCCGGATCATTTCGCAGGTCGAGGATCAGACCCTTAATGGGCGGCTGATGCTGACGCATCTTAATGAGAAAATTCCGCAAATCCCGGTCCGTCTGGTCCTGGAAGTTGGACACCCGGATGTACCCATAGCCTCCCTGGATCAGCCGGGCCTTGACGCTGTGGATGGGAATGATGTCCCGGACGATGGAGAAATCCTGGGGCTTGGTGAAGCCCTGACGATTGATGGTGATGATGACGTGGGAACCTTTGGGGCCCCGAATCTTCCGCACCGCCTCGGTGATGGAGATATTTTTCGTCGGGGTGCCGTCAACCTTGATGATCTGGTCGCCGGCTTTGATGCCGGCCCGGAAGGCGGGGGTGCCCTCTATGGGCGAAACCACGGTCAGTTTCCGGTCCTTGAGGGTAATTTCAATGCCGATGCCGCTGAACTTGCCCTTGGTCTCAACCTGGAGCTCCTTGAATTCATCGGGGGTCATAAAGGAGGAATGGGGGTCAAGCGATCCCACTGCCCCCTGGATGGCCCCATAAACCAGATCCTGGCTGGTCTTGGGCTCGGCATACTGCTGTTGCACGACGTCCAGGGCATGGGCGAAGATCTTGAGCTCTTCATCCGTCAGAGTCGCCGGAGGTTTGCTGAAAAGAGAGGTATCCGACCGGGGCCTGGAGGCCGCGGTGGCAGCGGTGAGGGACGGTGTGTTGGTCAGACCCCAGAAAAACAGGCCGCTGAGAACGGCCGCGACCGCGATCCAGACCCCGCGCCTGCCTGTATACATATGCCATTTGGACTGATGCCGATTGGTTTCCATCTGTTCTCGACTCATGAATTTTTATAGAGCCGGCGCCTCGCCAGCAATATACAGCCGGGGCTGCCGTTCTCCAGGGGTTACGCAGGTCTTTCTTCGCGATCAAACAATCTCAGGAAGCAGAGACCTTGCCGCTTTTGAGGACGTCCAGGGCCTGCTGCACCCAGGGGTCCGCCTCCGGTTCCGGATTCGGCACGGTCAGGGCGGCAGAGTTTTCCTCCGGGGGTTTCTGCGCTTCGATGTCCGGCTTGAGCCCGTCGCCCGAGATTTTTTGTCCGCCGGGCGTATAGCAGTAAGCCACGGTCATCACCAGAGCCGAACCATCCTGCAGGGGGATAACCCGGGTGAGCCCGCAGAGGCCATACGTTTTATCACCCAGCAGGATGCCCTTGTGGTAGTACTGCAAGGCGCCCGCCAGGATCTCGGCGGCCCGGGCCGTACCCTGATCCACCAGCACCACCATGGGCAGGGGTGATTTCAGCACCTGTTCGCGGTCTGAGCCCTGGTAGGATTGTTCTGAGGTGTTCTTTTGGCCCCGGGTGGTCACCACCTTCTGGCTGCCTAAAAACACGGAAGCGGTGCGCACCGCCTGTTCCAGAGTTCCCCGGGCATTGTTCCGCAAATCTAAAATAATCCCCTTGACCGGCGGTGATGCCTTAATCAAACTGTTTACATCCGCTGCCAGGACCTTGGGGACGTCATCACTGAAATACGGCACCCGCAGGTAGGCGTAGCCGTCAGGTAAGTTCTTCTTCTTGATGAGGGGAGGACCCAGGGGTTCCAGGGTCACAGTCAGGTCGAGGGGCTTAACCAGACCGTTGCGCGACACTTCAACTTTAATGGACTTCCCGGCCGGGCCCTGGAAGTACCGTTCCCCTTCCTGGGTGGTAACATTGCGGATGAGCTGGCCGTTGATCTTCAGGATGTGATCTCCAGCCTTAAGGCCGGCCCGGTCGGCGGGGCCGCCATCCAGGACGGACACGGCGGTGAGCAGATGATCCCTGAAGACCAGCTCCATCCCGGCTTCCGCAGGAGGCTCCTGGCCTTTCTGGTACCTGGCGTAATCCTCGGCGGACAGATAAGAACAGTCGGGGTCCAGGGAGTTCATCATGCCCCGCAGGGTCCCCTGGAACAACTCCTTGTCGTTTTTCTGGAAGACCGCCTTGGTGGAAATTTCGTTTAAGGCCTCGGTAAGCAATCGCAAGGATTCATAATCCGAAGTCGTTGTATCCGCCAAGACCAGGGAGGTTGTGCACAATACCGCGCCCAGGACCACCAGCATGCCCTGAGCGAGCCGTTTCCCAAAACCTTTCTGTGGTGCCCTCAACTCTTGGTTGCTCCGTGTTTTGTTATTTTGACCCATGTATGGCTGTGAGTGTTAAGGTCTGATTTTTCTGGCCATGACCGTAAGTGCGGCCTTGGAGATATCTTCGGCTGTCAGGCCGAAATGCTTGAGGAGTTCTTCGGGCTTCCCCGACATGCCGAAGGTGTCCCGAAGTCCCACCCGCCGCAGGGGAACCGGGAAATGCTCAGCCAGTATTTCACTCACTGCACTTCCCAGGCCGCCGGTGGCCGAATGTTCTTCTGCGGTCACCAGGCCGCCGGTGAGCCGGGCCGAGTCCACCACCAGCTGCCAATCCAGGGGCTTCAGGCAGGAGAGATTGAGGACCCGGGCGGCAATACCCTGTTCGGCCAGCAGTTCGGCCGCGGCCAGGCACTGGTGCACCATGAGGCCCAGCCCCGCCAGGGTGACGTCGCCGCCCTCCCGCAGAATCTCGCCCCGCCCCGGTTTGAAGGTATAACTGTCAGCGTGAATCACCGGGAAGGGGATGCGGGAGGTGCGGATATACACCGGCCCCTGATACGTAGCGGCCCAGCGGACCATGGCCCGGGTTTCGGGTCCGTCGGCGGGCGCCAGCACCACCATGTTGGGGAGGACCCGCATCAGGGCCAGATCTTCGATGGATTGATGGGAACCGCCGTCCTCGCCCACGGTGATGCCCCCGTGGCTGGCCACGATCTTCACATTGATGTTGCTGTAGGCGATGGTCTGGCGCACCTGCTCCCAGGCACGGCCGGTGGCAAAAATGGCAAAAGTGCTGGCAAACGGCACCTTGCCCCCCAGGGCCAACCCGGCCGCAGTGCCCATCATGTCCTGCTCGGAGATGCCGACGTTGAAAAAGCGGTCCTTGAAGACCTTGGCAAAGCGCGCGGTCTGGGTGGAGCCGGACAGATCGGCGTCCAGGACCACAATGTCCGGATATTCCTCACCCAGTTGCGCCAAAATCTTGCCGTATTCGACCCGGGTGCTCTCTTTGGCGGGAAATTGCACAGTTTCAGGAAGCGCGCCCAAGAAGTTATAACCTCACCTTGACTGGAGTTCTTTCACGGCCTGCTGATATTCCTCGGGGGTGGGGGTGACGCCGTGAAATTTAACCTGGTCTTCAAAAATGGACACCCCTTTGCCCTTGGTGGTATGAGCAATGATGATGCTGGGCCGGCCTTTGACCTGGCTGCAGCTCTTCAGGGCGTCTGAAATTTCCGGAATAACGTGGCCGTTCACCTCCACGGTGTGCCAGCCGAAGGCCTCCCATTTGGCGGCCAGGGGCTCCACACTCATGACCTCCCTGGTGCGGCCGTCAATCTGCAGGCGGTTGCGGTCCAGGATGGCGGTGAGGTTGTCCAGGCCGTAATGTGCCGCGGTCATGGCCGCTTCCCAGATCTGCCCCTCCTGGATTTCTCCGTCTCCCAGCAGGGTATAAACCCGCTGGGGCCGCTGGTCCATTTTCAGGGCCAGGGCCAACCCGTTGGCCACTGACAAGCCCTGTCCCAGGGAGCCGGTGGAGACCTCCACCCCCGGGGTGCACTTGGAGTCGGGGTGACCCTGAAGATTGCTGCCGAACTGGCGCAAGGTAAACAGCTCTTCCCGGGGAATGTAACCCAGCCGGGCCAGAATGGCATACAGCACCGGCGCGGCGTGGCCCTTGGAGAGAACAAAATAGTCCCGTTCGGGGCAGCAGGCGTTCCCGGGTTCAAGGTGCATGTGGTTGAAGAATAGGGCAACCAGGACATCGGTGGCGGAGAGGGACCCCCCCACGTGCCCGGAACCGGCCCGGTAGAGCATCTCCACGATGTCCAGGCGGATTTGGCGGGCGATTTCCTCGAGTTGTTTCGGGTCGCTGATGGGGTACATTCCTTTTTGAATCATCTCATTTTTTAAGATAGTATAACCAGGAAATCAACAGTTTTTCAATCACCCCCCCAAATTCCCTGGATATTCAGGAAGGTGAACTGTCACCAATCACCAGAAAACCTTACAGATCACCGCATGACCGCTGGAGAGTCCCCAAATTCTGATTTCTCTTGTGCTCCCCGGCGGCTGGCGGGTATATAATAGCAATGTTCACCAAGCCCGGATATGGGTTCAATGAAAAGCAGAGGCAAACCATGGCGTTAACCAGGGAAGAAGTGCTCCATGTGGCGGAACTGGCCCGCCTCAGCCTCAGGCCGGAGGTGGTGGATCTGTTGACCCGCCAACTGAACGACATCCTGGCCTACGTGGAGAAATTGCAGGAAGTGGATACCACCGGAGTCCCCCCCATGGCCCACGCAGTGCCGGTCTTGAACGTTTTCCGGGAGGACGAGGTGGCCCCGGGCCTGTCCCGGGAAGAAGGCCTGGCCAACGCTCCGGCCCGGGAAGAGGGGACCTTCGTAGTCCCCAGGGTTATTTAGGGTCTTTGTTATGGCCGCAGATCTTTGTCGTCTGAGCATCAATGAACTTGCCCCCCTGCTGTCCCGGCGGGAGGTCTCGCCGGTGGAGGTGACAGAGGCTTATCTCGCCCGCATCGACGCCATCGACTCCGAGCTTCACACCTACATCACGGTGGATGATGAGGGTGCCAGGGCTCAGGCCCGGGAAGCCGAAGCCAGGTTGGCCGCAGGTGAAACCAGCCCCCTGGTGGGCGTCCCCCTGGCCCTAAAAGACGTTTTGGCCACCCAGGGTCTGCGCACCACCTGCGGTTCCCGCATCCTGGAGAGCTTCGTGCCCCCGTTTGACGCTACGGTGTGCACCCGGTTGCGCCAGGCCGGCGCCGTGTTTTTGGGCAAGTTGAACATGGACGAGTTCGCCATGGGGTCTTCCACGGAAAATTCGGCCTATGGCGTTACCCGCAACCCCTGGAAGCAGGATTGCATTCCCGGCGGCAGCAGCGGCGGCTCAGCCGCGGCGGTGGCGGCGGATTTGTGCACCGCCTCCCTGGGCTCGGATACCGGCGGCTCCATCCGCCAGCCCGCCTCTCATTGCGGCGTGGTGGGGCTCAAACCCACTTACGGGCGGGTCTCCCGCTTCGGGCTGGTGGCCTATGCCTCGTCCCTGGACCAGATCGGCCCGCTCACCAAAGAGGTGCGGGATACGGCGCTGCTGCTCAATTGCATTGCCGGCCATGATCGCCGGGATTCCACCGCAGTGCCTGAGCCCGTGCCGGATTATCTGGCGAGCCTGGGGCAGGACATCAAAGGCCTCAAGATCGGGGTCCCCCAGGAATATTTCGGCGATGGTCTGGACCCGGAGGTGGAGGCCGCGGTGCGAGGGGCGCTGAAGACCCTGGAAAATCTCGGCGCCGAGATCATCGAAGTGAGTCTGCCCCACACCGAGTACGCCGTGGGCACCTATTACATCATCGCCATGGCCGAGGCGTCCTCGAACCTGGCCCGCTACGACGGCGTCAAGTACGGCTTTCGGGCTCCCGGCAACAACCTTATGGAGATGTACACCCAGACCCGCACCCAGGGGTTCGGGGCCGAAGTCTGCCGCCGCATCATGCTCGGCACCTATACCCTGTCGGCCGGCTATTATGACGCCTATTACCGCAAGGCCTCCCAGGTGCGTACCCTGCTGCGCCGGGATTTCGACCAGGCTTTTGCAACCTGCGCGGTGCTGGCCACCCCGGTGGCCCCCACCCCGGCCTTCCGCCTGGGGGAAAAAGTGGACGATCCCCTGACCATGTATCTCTCCGACATTTTTACGATATCAGCCAACCTGGCGGGGATTCCAGGACTTTCCATGCCGTGCGGGGTCAGTCAAGGCGGCCTGCCCATCGGGCTCCAACTCCTGGGGCCGCATTTCGGGGAGCCGGAGATATTGCAGGTGGCGTACGCCTTCGAGCAGGCTACCGACTTTCATCGCAAAAAGCCGCCGCTGCCGTAAGGCTAAAAGGGTATTGTGTGAGCCTCTGATGTCGCCGCAGGCTTCGGCCTGCGCTGTGCACAGATAAGGATAGCGAAGGGGGTACTCTTTATAAGCCCTAATGCTTTCCAGTAGTTTTGTCGTCCTCGCTCAACTCAAGAATGATGCTGCGGATTTCTCATCGGATATCGTTTATCCTGGGCCTGGCCCTGCTGCTTTCCTTGGCCTTTGGATGGCCGGGGCCGGGCGGGGCCCAGGATGCGGGACCCCGCCTTTCCCTCCAGGAGGCCATCAATCTTGCCTTAAAACAAAACCCCGCCATCAAGGAAGCGAAGGCGAAGCTGACCTCAGCCCAGGAGCAGATCGGCGTTTCCCGGGCGGGGCTGATGCCCCGGCTGGGATTCGCGGGCAATTATTATTACGGCACCGCGTTCAGCCGAACCCCGGGTTTTTTATCCGCCACCACCCCATCGGGTATCTCGGGCTTCCCTTCCTCTTTGAATAACCAGGCCAGCAATTATTACATTTACCGGTTCACCCTGAACCAGCTCATCTACGACTTCGGCAAGACCCCCGGCCAGGTTGCCGGTTCCAAGGCCACCTTCCAGCAGGCCGGGGAAGAGTTGGCGGGCACCCGCCAGCAGGTGGTGCTGGACACCCGCACCGCGTATTACGGCTATCTTTCCGCCTGGAAGGCCCTGAAGGTGGCCGCAGAGAACGTCCGCCAGAACCAGGAACTCCTGAACCAGGCCCAGGGCTTTTACCGGGAGGGACTCAGGGCCAGGATCGACGTCGCCAAGGCCGAGGCCAACCTTGCGGAAGCCGAGGCCGCTCTCATCCGGGCCAAAAACCTGGTGGAAACCTCCCGGGTCGGCCTGATGACGGTGCTGGGTCTGAAGACCTGGCCTTTCGGTCCGGTGGAGGATATCCTGGAAACCGAAGTCCGGCTCCCGCCCCTGGATGAACTGAAGGCCCAGGCTCTGAATCAGCGGCCGGAAATCCTCCGCACCAAGTACCGCCAGGAAGGCGACCTGGCTGCCATCAAGGTGGCCCGGGCCGGCTACTATCCCTCGCTCAATTCCCAGGCCTCTTACGGCTGGGAAGGTCCCACCTATCCCCTGCCCGATTCCTGGTGGCTCGGCGTAACTCTGAACGTGCCCCTGTTCGAGGGCCTGGGCACCACCTATGCCCTGCGCCAGGCCAAGGCGAACCTCAGGGCCAGCAAGGCCAACGCCGAGGCGCTCGCCCTGGACATCAGGAGGCAGGTGGAACAGAATTACCTGGATGTGAAGGCGGCGGGTGAGGTGATTCGGGCCGCCAGGAAAGCCCGGGAGGCAGCGGCTGAGAATCTGCGCCTGGCCGCCGGACGCTATAAATCGGGAGTGGGCAACATCATTGAGGTCACCGATGCCCAGGTGCAGTTTGCCCAGGCGGATTTGAACTATGTCCGGGCCCTGTATGACTTCAAGGTGGCGGAGGCCAAGCTGGATAAGGCTGTGGGCCGGTCGTTTCAGGAAAGCCCCGTGGACGGCTTAACCAAGTAATGGAAACCGCCGATACCTTAAGGATAGAAGGACAGAAGGGGCCTTTTTTGGCGAAGACCCGAAACGTTAACCGGTAACCGTCAATAAAGACCGTGTTGCTTAAGGCACCTGATAAACTCAGCGGGTGAGGTGAATTGCCAGGACGTGAGGCCCTGCTCCCGCGCCGCGACAACAAAGGGGAGTTTGTCGTCTACGTACAGGCATTGCGAGGCCGGCCGGCCGGTCCGGGCAATGAGAATCTGGTAAATGGCCGCCTCCGGTTTGCGGCTGCCTACCTCGAAGGAGAGGACAAGGCTCTGAAAGAGATCAAGAAAGGCGTAATTTTTTCTGATATACGCAAAGTGCAGGGCGTTGGTGTTGGACAGTAAATAGAGGGGGTACCTGGCCGCCAGCCTGCCGACAAGCTCGGCCATGCCCTCCATGGGCTCGAAAATATCATTCCACCAGCAGGAGAATTGAGAGAAAGGCAGAGTCACCCCGAAGCGATCCATGACCCGGCGGTGAAATTCCTGCGAGGTCAGGCGGCCGGTGTCATAACCGAATTCGAGATCGGATTCGAAGACCTGGGCATGGATTGTTGCAGGAGGAAGGCCGGTCAGGTCGGCCAGGCGGCGGCAAAAACGCATATGGTCCACTTTTACCAGGACGTTCCCCAGGTCCAGGGCCAGTACCGTGATATAATGGGACGCCATCAGGGAGTTCTCCGGACGAAATCTCTTTGAACGTTTAATACAAACCTGAATTGAGCGATTTCCTGGAAGACTTACTTGCAGCCGCAGGCTTCAGCCTGCGCTTTCCATACCCCGACAGGTTAGCGGTTACCGGCGCAACCGACAGGTTGCGGCTAAAAAACGTTCAATTCAGGACAAAGTTATCATTTGGCGGGAGGAAAGCAAAAGGGAAATGAAGCAGTTGGCAAGGACGGTGGGAAACGACCTCCTGTGGGCGGGATATCTGCTTCTCTTGGCCATGCTGTTCGGTCTCGCCTACCAGTGGCCCTTGGTCAAGGTGGCCTGGCAGGGAAAGCTCAGCTCCTTCCTGGAAGATATCCAGGAACACCGCCGGGTTACCGAATTTAAGGGAGTGCCCTCCATCAGTGTGCAGGAGGCCCATGAACTCTGGAAGGGCGGCGAGACCCTGTTCCTGGACGCCCGGGATGCCGACGAGTATGCGGAGTTGCACATCCCCAAGGCGATCAATCTGCCCTTGGAGAAGCTGTCGGAATGGGAAATAAAACAGGCGGGCATCCTGGGCCTCCCCCGGGACCGGCGGATTGTGGTATATTGCTCAAAAAAACAATGTCATGCCTCCTTGAAAGAAGCCAGGTACCTCCAATCTTTGGGGTTTACCAGGGTCATGGCGCTCCTCGACGGGTTTCAGGCCTGGGATGAAGCGGGATACGACGTGGATACCGGCCGTTAATTGGCTGGCAGGTATGTTCGGCCTTGTCCTGGGTGGGGCCTTTTTGTATGCCGGGGTGCAAAAGCGTCTCGAACCCTACGAGTTTGCCGAGGCCATCCAGGCGTATGACCTCCTGCCCCAGTTTCTCGTGGGCCTGACAGCCGCCATTCTTCCCTGGGTGGAAATCGCCAGCGGCTTCTTTCTGGCCCTGGGGTATCTGGCGGAAATCCTCGGCCGTCTGCTCAAAGGCCTGAACCTGGCCATCGGCGACCGGTTGATGGGGGGCATCAAGCGCCGCAGTTGCCTCCTGCTGATTATCCTGCAGTTGGCGCTTATCCTGATGGTGTTGGGCATCACCTTCGCCCGGGGACTCAAAATTGATTGCGGCTGCGGCCTGCTCTGGGCCCGCCAGGTAGGCTGGGGCATTATCATGGAAGACCTGCTGCTGCTGGCCGTGGCAGGGTTTCTGTACTGGTGGGAGCTTCCCGGCGCCGTTGCGGCTCCGCCTGAGGCTCGCCCTTGCATCGATGAGTTTCGGGGTCATTCCTTTTTTTTGTCCAATTTTGCTCCGTCCCCGGTGACTCTGGACGGTATGCGGTTTCCCACCGTGGAGCATGCTTATCAGGCAGCCAAGACCCTGACGCCGCAGGAGCGGGAGCTGATTTTGGGCGCGTCCACCCCTGACCTGGCAAGAAAAATAGGCCGAAATCTCACCCGACGCCCGGATTGGCCGGACATCAAGGTAAAAGTCATGCAGGACCTGGTGGCCCAGAAGTTTAACGGCCACCCTGACCTCGGTAAACTCCTCCTGGCCACCAACGATGCCGAACTGGTGGAAGGCAACACCTGGCATGACAATTTTTGGGGCGATTGCCGCTGCCCCCGGTGTGCGGGGATAACCGGCCAGAACCGGCTGGGCCGCATCCTCATGGAGGTGCGGGAGCGGCTGCGCACGGAAAGAACGACATAAAAGGGTGGCAGATTGTTTTTTGGCGGGAGCGGGACCATGGTTCCGGAGCAGGCTCAACTCCTCCTGGAACCCACCCCCTGAAACCTGACCTCCAGCCCTCCCTCGACACCACCCGGCTGGGAGTGTAAGATAAGAACCATGTCCAAGTTTTTTAACTTCTGGGACCCCTTGGAGCGGCGCTACGTTTTTAACAGCTTTCTTGTCGTCGTCGCCTTGGTGGAAGTCCTCATCTTCGTGGTCACCGCCATCTGGCAGATCGATGAGGGCGTCCTGGGCGGGCCCGTGAAGGTCATCCCCTTTCCCTGGAAGGAGTATCTTTACACCGCCTTTGCCGCGCCTCTGGTGATGCTGTTTCTTTTCGGCATCATCGTCCGGGGTTTCCAGGCTTTTGGGCCAGAAGAGGCGGCCGGGGAGGGACCGGGGACTGGCAAATCCGGGCGGCCTCGCCACCGTTTCCAATTTTTCCTGGGCCTGGCGGCCTTCCTGGGTCTGCTCATCCTCTGGTTTTACGGCAAGCAGGTGCTGAACCTGGCCGCCCTCTTTCTCAAAACCCTGGGCCTGGGTGGCGCCTACCTCCTGGTGGCCGTGGTGGCCCTGTTAGCCCTTTACCTCCCCCTGCGCCTGATCCTCAATTACCGTTTGCAGAAAAAGGCCCTGGAATACCAGTACCTGGAGTACCTGGCGGAACGCCACGGCGTGGTTGTGAAGGACCCCCGGGGCCTGGCGGTTCACCGGAAAAAGCGGCTTGAGGAACCCCCCGCAGCTCCCGGAGAACAACCTCTTCTCCCCCCGCCTGCCGCTGACCGCCAGGACGGCTGAAGGCTTCGCCGGCTATCTCATCGAAAAACTTACTAAAAAGAAAGAAGTCTCCCCGGAAGGAGTTATTTGTGGAGTTATTTGTGAAATTTTTCCTTTACAGTGGCGGGGAGATGAGGTATGAATTGACATTTAATTAAGCGGATAGAAATACGCCCATGGAGGGCAAAGGGGGTGAGATGGCACCCGCCGGAGGGCTGCTGAAGCCACAAATTTTTTGAAGTTTTTTAAGGGACAAAAGGAAAATCCAAACATCCAAAAGGAGGGCAGTAGCGGATGGATATTATGAGTTTTGCTTTACTCTGCGGTCTGGTAGGCGTAGCCTACGGTTTGTTCACCACCACCTGGGTGCTGAAGCAGGACGCCGGTTCCCCCCGGATGCAGGAAATCTCCGGGGCGGTGGCGGAAGGGGCGAATGCCTTCTTGAACCGGCAGTACAAGACCGTCGCCATGGTGGGCGCGGTCGTTTGCGCCTTACTGTTTTTCATTCTGGGAAAATGGGTGGCAGTAGGTTTCATCATCGGCGCAGTGGGTTCGGCGGCCTGCGGTTACATCGGTATGTATGTGGCCGTGCGGGGCAACGTGCGCACTACCCAGGGCGCCTATACCAGCATGGCCCACGCCCTGAAAATCGCCTTCCGGGGCGGCTCGGTCACCGGCTTGTTGGTCGTGGGTTTGGCCTTGCTGTCCGTGGCCGGCTACTATAAATTCTTGATGGCGACTGCTCCCAAGGAAGCCATGCATGCCCTGGTCGGTCTCGGGTTCGGTTGCTCCCTGGTGTCGGTGTTTGCCCGTTTGGGCGGCGGCATCTACACCAAGGCTGCGGACGTGGGCGCTGACCTGGTGGGCAAAGTGGAAGCCGGCATCCCTGAGGACGATCCCCGGAACCCTGCGGTTATCGCTGACAACGTCGGCGACAACGTGGGCGACTGCGCCGGTATGGCCGCCGACCTCTACGAGACCTACGTGGTCACCGTGGTCGCCGCCATGCTTTTGGCCTACACGGTTTACGGCGCCGGCTCCCCGGCCATTCTCTTCCCGCTGGTGATCGGCGGCGTCTCCATCATTGCTTCGGTCATCGGCACCTACTTTGTGCGCCTGGGGAAATCCCAATACATCATGGGCGCCCTCTATAAGGGCCTCATCGTCTCCGGTGTTCTGGCCGTCATCGCCTTCTATCCCCTGGCCAACAAGTTCATGGCCGGCGTGGCTGCCAAGGCCGCGGGACAGGGGGCGGGCCATGTGATTCCGCCCTTTAATGTCTTCCTGCTGGCCGTCATCGGCGTGGCCCTGACCGGCTTGATCGTGGCCATCACCGAGTACTTCACCTCCAAGAGCTTCAGCCCCGTGAAGTCCATCGCCCTGGCCTCCACCACCGGCCACGGCACCAATATCATCCAGGGCCTGGCGATTTCCATGAAGTCCACGGCCTTGCCGGTGTTGGTGATCGTCGCAGCGATCCTGACGTCCTTCCACCTGGGCGGCGGTCAGGCCAACCCGGGCACCGGCCTCTACGCCATCGCCTTGACCGCGGTGGCCCTGCTCTCCATGACCGGCATCGTGGTGGCCATCGACAACTATGGCCCCATCACCGACAACGCCGGTGGCATTGCGGAAATGGCCGATCTGCCTGAGGAAATCCGGAACATCACCGATCCCCTGGATGCGGTGGGCAACACCACCAAGGCCGTTACCAAAGGTTACGCCATCGGCTCCGCCGCACTGGCCGCCCTGGTGCTCTTTGCCGAATACTCCCGGGCCTTCCCGGAAACCATGAGCATCACCTTCGTGCTGTCTGACCCCAGGGTGCTGGCCGGCCTGTTCATCGGCGGCTTGCTCCCTTACATCTTCGCGGCCCTGTGCATGGAGGCCGTGGGTAAGGCCGCTGGCAGCGTGGTGGAGGAAGTGCGGCGCCAGTTCCGGGAGATCCCTGGCATCATGGAAGGCACCGGCAAACCCCAATACGGCACCTGCGTGGATATCGTCACCAAGGGCGCCCTGCGCCAGATGATGGTCCCGGCCCTGATCCCGGTGCTCACTCCCATCATCGTGGGCTTTTGCCCCGGCCTGGGCCCCGTGGCCCTGGGCGGCATGCTCATCGGCTCCATCGTCACCGGCCTATTCGTGGCCATCTCCATGACCTCCGGTGGCGGCGCCTGGGATAACGCCAAAAAGGCCATCGAGGACGGCCTCTACGGCGGCAAAGGCTCCGATGCTCACAAAGCTGCGGTCACCGGCGACACCGTGGGCGACCCCTACAAAGACACCGCCGGCCCTGCCATCAACCCCATGATCAAGGTCGTCAACATCGTGGCCCTGCTCATCGTGCCCCTGCTTATCAAGTAAGCGCAGGTATCTGACCTGAACGTCAAAGCCGGCCTCTTGCGGGGGGCCGGCTTTTTTTCTTAACAATATAGCCTCTTGCAAAATTCGTTCAGAGACGTGGGACTTTTTTTGTCTGCCAGACAAACTCCCGGTGGGCACAGGCTTTCCAAATCGTACTCACGCACCTGAAGCCTGCGGCTACATTTTGCAAGAGGCTCAAAAATTCGGGGGGAAAAATGTGCTAATATGTTTTCGTCAACTTAACGGAAGCCGGTAAATGGAGAACCGGAAGAACCAACTGTATTCCGGGGAATCTATACCTTCGGCGGGCTGGTCATATCCCCGTGGAAAGCGTGGCTCTGATTTACCTGGACCCGCCTTTCAAGAGCAATGCCACGTATAAAAGCTGTTCAAGGAACCCTCCGGGCAGCAGTCAGCCGCACAAATCGCAGCGTTCGGGATACCCGGGCCTGGGGTCCGCAGGCTGAACAAGCCCTGGATGAGGCGATCATGGCGGGCCCGCCACCCCTGGCCGGATTGCTCAAGGCCAGGGGCCAGGCCATTGGCCCCGGCAACATGGTGGCCTGCCTCAGTATGATGGCGGTGCGCCTGGTGGAATTGCACCGGGTATTGAAGCCGACCGGCAGCCTGTTCCTCCATTGCGACCCCACTGCCAGCCATTACTCAAGCTGATCCTCGACCACATTTTCAGTCCGAAAAATTTCCGCAGATGCTGCAACAGGCGGACCTAGCTGGTTCTTTCATTGACCTGCAATTCCCCGAGCCAGGGAGGTGCAGGCCAGCCAACCGTCCGGAAGCACGCCTCCCCCCCCCATCAGGCATGTACGGCCAGGCTCCGGGGTTCGGCCAGGTCCTTTAACGCCTCCATTTCGGCGATGAGGGCCTGGTTGCGGGGGTCAAACGGGTTGAAGCGGAGGGCCTGCTTGTAGGCCGCCATGGCACCGGCAAGATCGCCCTGGTTCAGGCAGTCGTTGGCCTTCTGCCTGTAGGGGTTGTCGTTTTTGTCATGGATCACGATCTCTCGTTCGCCTTTGGAGTTTGTTATCCATTCCATCCGCAGGCCGTCCTCCTCATAATACTTGAAATCGTCCTGAATCATGGGGTGCCCGTGCCATTTCTCCATCAAATACCGGGAATTCTCGGCATCGTGCGCCTGCCTGCCAGGTGTCATGCTTTCCAGGTGATAGACGACACAATCGGGGTTATAGAGGATGCCGTAGCCCAACTGTCTCACCCGGAGGCACAAATCCACATCTTCGAAGCCGTTGACGAAGCCTTCGTCATAGAGCCCCACCTGCAGGAAAACCGAGGTGCGGATGAGCAGGCAGGCTGCAGTGACTACCTGAAATTCCCGGGTCTTGTTCACCGCGGGATGGTCCCGGTGGAAGTAGCGGTAGATGTGGTAAACCTTGCCCTTCTGATTGAAGACCACGCCGGCATGCTGCACCGCATCGTCGGGGTAGAGAAGTTTGGCGCCCACGATGGCCAGATGGTCATTTTTCTCCACGGCATCTTTCAGGGCGGTGAGCCAGCCGTCGGTCACCAGGGTGTCGTTGTTGAGCATGATGAGATATTCGCCCCGGGCCGTGCGGGCCGCCTGGTTGCAGGCCTTGGCATAGCCCAGGTTCGTGTCGTTTGGAAGGTGGCGGATTTTTCCTGCTGCGGCCAGTTGCTTCAAAAAACGGGGGGTGTTGTCGGTGGAGCCGTTGTCCACCACGATGATCTCGTACAATTCAGGGGGCGTGTGTTCCCAGATGGATTCCAGGCAATTCTGGGTAAGCTCCAGGTTGTTGAATACCGGGATAATGATGGAGGCCGGCGCCTTTGCCGATCCGGCACCCCGACTGCATGGCTTCTTACTGGGCTGGGGCGGGGCAGCAACGGCCCTGGCCGGCGCCCCGCTCTGTTGTAATTCCCGGAGCCGGGGATGAGCCGGGTTGAGGCTTGCTGCCTGCCGGGTGGCCTCTTCCAGGGTTTCTCGATCCCCTGATTGCTGCGCCAGCCGGGCAAGGCCCAGCCAGAATTCAATATTTTCTGGATTGGCCTGGAGGGCTTGCCGGTAGTAGTGCTTTGCTTCTTGAGGGAGTCCCAGGCCAAGACAGGTGGCAGAGAGGTGCTCCAGAACCTCGGCGTCCTGGGGGGCCTGGTCCCAGGCCCGGCTGAAGGCCGCCAGCGCCGAGCTCAGGTCCCCCCTCTGGCGGCTGTTAAGACCCAGGCGCTTCAGCAGGGGCAGGGCATCCGCATCTACCTGCCGGGCCTGCCGCAGGATTTCGAAAGCCTCCCGGTGCTTCCCCTGGATCGTCAGGGTGTCGCTTAACGCCAGGTAAGGTTCGAGGAGATCAGGAAGGCGCCGGTTAAGCTCCCGCAGAAGCTCTTCGGCTGCGGCCCAGTCCTGCCTGTCCAGGGCAATGTTGGCCTGGGCCAGCAACTCGTCCGGCTTGTCCCCGTCCTCCCCGGCGCCGGAGCCGGCACACCCCAGGGCCGCTTTTTGTTCCTGTAAAAATTGCTGCTGCATCGCCCTTGTCCGGGGCTTGTCCCGGAGGTGCTCCTGATATTTGGCATGGATAATCTCCAGGGTCCGCACGAAGTCCTGCTTCCTGCTGCTGGTCATGGTGCTGCCGTCGTTTCTCCAGGAGTATTCACCGGTGACTTTCCTGAGGTGGAAAAAAGTATCCCGGAAGGAAAGCCTGATCCACAAGTCCCAGTCTTCGTGGGTAGTAAGGGTTTCATCGAAGAGGCCGGCCTGCTCCAGACAGGCTCTCTCATGCATCAGGCACAACACCGGGAATTGATTCGCCACCAGCAGGCGGTCGGGATCAAAATCATTTGAGTGGAGCAGGGCCCTCTCAACGATGGCGTAGCGACCGTGTTTTTTCACCTGCAGCGCCCGCAGGGCATCGGTATAGGCCACCCGGTAATCGGAGGTCTCCAGGAACGACACCAGGGTTTCCAGATGGTTGGGATAAAAAATATCGTCGTCATCGAGATAGGCGAGGTACTTGCCCCGGGCTAATTTGATGCCGGTATTCCGGGCCGCACCCAACCCCCGGTTGCGTCCGTGCCTGACATAGGTGATGTTTTGCTGCTGATTCAGCCAGGCTACAATGCTTTCCACTTCCAGGCCGCCGTCGTTGATCACGATGATTTCATGATTTCTGTATGTCTGGTCCAGGATGCTTTGTATGGACTGCACCAGCATTTCGGGGCGGTTGTAGGTGGGGACGATCACGGAAACCAGAGGGGGGTGCTGGGTGCTGGGTGCCGGGTGGTGGGTTTGGCACATCTCAGCTCCCCCAATTCTAGCATCTCGTTGGCCGAGGGTTTCCTGGGACTTACCCCTTTCTATCGCCTTTTGGCGCGCCAAACCGGCAAAATACTCCTGTTCTTTCATCTTGCTCCGGGAAATGCCCGAGGCCGAAACACGCCAGCAATACAAGGGTTCTTCCAGGTTGGCGATCTTAACATGCTCCGACATCCTGAGCCACAGGTCGTAGTCCTGGGCATAGGTGAAGTCCTCATCATAGCCTCCCACCTGTTCGACGGCCTCCCGGCGCATCATGACGCTGCCGTGTCCGAACCAGTTCTGCTGCGTCAGCCCGGCCCGAATGTCTGCGTCTTCGGTTAACACCTGGATGAGAGCGCGGATTTCCCCCTGCTCGTCAATCCGGTAATAGGAGCTGCCTACCAGAGCGTAATCGGGATGGCTCTCCAGGAATTGCCATTGCCGTTCCAGTCGATGGGGCAGCGACAGGTCATCGGCGTCCATGCGGGCGATATATTTGCCCCGGGCCGCGGCCATGCCGATGTTCAGGGACCTGGTCAGGCCCAGATTGTTGGGATTGGTGATCACCCGGATACGGCAGTCGTCAAATTTCTCCAGGATATCCCCCGTGGCATCGGTGGAGGCGTCGTTGACGATGATAAGCTCAAAATTGGCAAACGTTTGTTGGAGAATGCTGGTGATAGCCTCTTCCAGGTGCGAGGCGCCATTGAATACCGACATCACCACGCTGATCTGCGGGGCATTGATTTCGCCGTCGGCATTTATGGTAACGGGTATGGCGGCATCCCACCCGCCCCCGTAAAAAACCTTGACCCGGTCATTGTGGCCCTTCAGATAAACCAGACCCCTATCGTCAATAAATTCATAGAGATGTTCATCGAGGGCCTGCCGGTAAAGAGGGCTTTGGGGAATGCCCACAAAAACGTTAAACCAGTTTACCGTGGGTTTGAGATCGTCAACCAGGGCCAAGGTTTGCTGCAGGTCCCGGGGCGTTTCTCCGGGTGTCCCCACGATGACGCTGGCGGCTGTCTTGATGCCGAATTCCCGGCACCAGTCAAACGCATTTCGGGTCTGCTCCGGAGTAATATTTTTTTTCAGGCGGTTTAAAACCTCCTGGGAACCGCTTTCCACCCCGAAATAAAGCGCTGTCAGGCCGGCCCGCTGCATCAGTTTCACCAGGTTCCGGTCCAGGGTGTCCACCCGGGTCTCGCAGGCCCAGGTAATGTGTATGTTCCTCTGCAACAGCAGTTCGCAGAATTTTTCCGTGCGTTCACGCTGGACAGTGAAATTGTCCTCCCGAAAATAAACGCCCCGGGCGCCGTATTCTTTTATCAGGTAGTCGATGTCATGGACGATGCGCTCGGCGCTGAAAAAGGTATATTTCCTTCCCCAGATGGAGCCCACGGAACAAAAGGTGCAATGGAAGGGGCACCCCCGGCTGGTATTCATGGTGAACACCGGCGTGCCGGGGAACCAGTCCCCTCCCCAATGGTAGGGCTGGTTGATAAAATAATCCCAGGCCGGCAGGGGGAGATCATCCAGGTCATCGAGGCGGCGGCAGCGGAGCACCCGGCCGGCGGCCCGGCCCGCGACGATGTCCAGGATGGCCACCTCTCCTTCGCCCTGCACCACAAAATCCACAAAACCCGGGATGGTGTCAAGGGCCACGCTGGTATGGGGCCCCCCGACGATGATTTTTCCCTGCCAGCGCCCGGTTTGCCGGAGATATTCCAGCCGGTGCAGCATGCGGCGGGTATCCCGGAAACAGATGGTATTGGCATAGATGCCCACAAAATCGATGTGGTGGCGCCTGAGATAATCAGTCTCCAGGAAGTCGCTGGGATTCAGGTAATTGTCGATGAAAAAAACCTTGTGCCCGGCATTCCTCAAAACGGCGATGAGAAAGCCAAGGCCCAGGGGAGGCCTTTTTTCCGTGGTGGAAAAGGGGGACTGCGACGGCGCGGCGGACGTAGTTAGGAGCACATTCATGGATAACCCTCGTTTCCCTTTGACCTGAAGATTACCGGCAAAGACGCTGCATCCTGATTTTCTTTGACAATATTAGCCTGCGCTCTTTCCAAGAACTATGCCATGTCTTATCTGTTTACAATCACAAGGAAATTTATTAAGCTAAGCAGGGACCAAGACTTGAATCTGGCAGAAATTTCCCGATAACATGTCCAAATCAGCCACGTTGCCCTCCGCCTCCTCCGGCGTCTCATCCTCTGATTCCTGGTGGTTATATCCCGGTATAATAACGCTGGCGGGCCTGCTCTTGTTTTTTTTCCGGTTGGGTGTTCCGGGCCTCATGGACCCGGATGAGGGCCGCTACGCCGAAATCGGCCGGGAAATGCTGCTCCTGAAAGACTGGCTCATCCCGCACCTGAACCTGCTGCCTTATCTTGAAAAGCCCCCCCTGGTGTACTGGCTGACCTCTCTCAGCTTCGCGTCCTTTGGCCTCACCGAGTGGGCCGCCCGGCTGCCGTCGGCCCTGGCGGCTCTCGCCGGGCTGTATCTGGCTTACGGGCTGGGCCGGGCCCTGTGGGGGGAACGCCAGGGCTTCTGGGGGGCCATGGTGCTGGCTACCTGTGGCGGCTACGTTATCCTGGGCCGGCTCCTCACCCTGGATATGGTCTTTACTTTTTTCCTGAACCTGGGGATCGCCCTGGGCTATCTGGCCCTGAGCCGGGAGCGGCCGCATTTGTGGCTCTGGGCCTATTTGTCCCTGGCCCTGGCGGTTCTGGTGAAAGGACCGGTGGCCCTGGTGCTGACAGGTCTCATCTGGGGCACGGTGGCCTTTCTCAAAGGCAGGCAGGCAGCTTCCGCCCTGATCAGGCCGGCCGCTTGGGCCCTGTCGGCGGCGGTGGTCCTGCCCTGGTTTGTTTACCTGGCCTGGCGGATTCCCGGATTTCTACGTTTCTTTCTCTGGGAAAATCACGTCACCCGGTATGTGTCCGGAGTCTCCTTTCACGCCGAGCCGTGGTGGTACTTCGGGCCGGTCCTCCTGGGCCTGCTGCTCCCCTGGACGGGACTGGCGCCCTGGGCCCTGGCCCGCTGGACCTCCATGGATGCCGGCGACCGGCTCTTCCTGATGATCTGGGGTGGGGTAACCCTGGCCTTTTTTTCCCTATCCCGGGGCAAATTGGCCACCTACATTCTGCCGGCCCTGCTGCCTCTGGCTTTGCTGCTGGGCGAGGGCCTGGCCCGCCTCCAGGTTCGGGACCGCGGTTTACGCAAAGCTTCGGGCTGCACCGTCAGCCTCAGCATCTGGGCCGTCATCGGCTGGCTTTTGCTGGCCTTCTCCGTTTGGCCGCCGGCGATACTGGCCCCGCTGCTCCACCAGGCCCTGTTCCTGGAGCCTTATCTGCTCATCTGCCTGCTTCTCTTGGCGCTCATTCCCACGGTGGCTCTCATTGTCCGGCATGTAGAGGTCCTGCTGGTAGGGGCGCTCCTGTTCGGAACCCTGCTGCCCCTGGGGATGGAGCGCCTGGCCCTGCAGCGTTCTCCCAAGGCGCTGGGGTTGACCCTGAAGGACCATTGGCAACCCGGGGCCGCCTTGGTGGGCATTTACCTGTATTCCCAGGGGCTCAGCTTTTACAGCGGCGAGATTTTTCATCTCCTGGAGTTCCGCACCGAGCTTGATTTCGGGCACCGGCTTGTCCCCGCCAGCGGCCTGTTTTTGCGCCATCGTGAAGAATTGCAGACCTTCGCCGCGTCCAAGCCCCTGCTGTTTTTTTATCTGAAGTCCAAAAATGTATCGTGGCTCACAACGTGGCTGGCCCGGGAATATGATATCCTGGCCCAACAGAATGATTGTCTTTTGATCCAGTCTCACAGAAAATAGTCTGAGGATATGGACCTGTTTTTGAATCGGGCGTGGACAGTGGCTGACGGCAAAGGAGAGGTGCCCCAAATCAGCAAGGCAGAAAGCCTCCTGCTGAATCGGTTAATTTGTACCTGAATTGAGCGATTTCCTGGCAAACTAACTTGTAGCCGCAGGCTTCAGCCCGCGCTTTCCATACCCTGATAGGTTAGCGGTTACCGGCGCAACCGAAAGGTTGCGGCTACAAATCGCTCCATTCAGGTTGTAGTGATCTATGAAGGTCATCACAAATACCCCCGACCCCCTTTAAAAAAAAGGGAAAGAGCCCGGCACCCATCAACTGAAACCTGAAACCCAGAACCCAACCATGCCCCGCATCATCCACCGCTACCTGATCAAAGAAGTTTTATCTCCCTTTGTGGTCAGTCTTTTGGCCTTCACCACCATTGTCTTTTCCGGACGGCTCCTGCTCATTACCCGAATGATCCTGGGCAAAGGCATCGGTTTCAGGGAAATCCTCGAGGCCGCGTTCTTTTTATTCCCGTACCTCCTGGTCTTTACGCTGCCCATGGCGGCTACAGTGGGCATCATTTTGGCCCTCATGCGCCTCTCCGTGGACCACGAGATGATTGCCCTCAAGATCGCCGGGTTGGACTACTTCCGTCTGCTCGCCCCCATCATGGTTTTTTCCCTGATCGCGGCCCTGTTTACCCTGCTGCTCACAACCTACGGCAGCCCCTGGGGGCAGAAATCCACCCAGGAGCTGTTAAGTGAGGTGGTGAAAAAGCGGGCCGACCTGGCCCTGCAGGAGCAGACTTTCAACACGGAATTTAAGGATCTCATGCTCTTTGTGAATCGGGTTCTGCCCCGGGGCGGCAAGATGGAGGGCGTTTTTATCAATGACTGGCGGCAGCCGGAAAACCCCCAGACCATCTATGCCAAAGACGGCCAGCTCCGCTATGATCCTGCCCAGGGGACCATGGTCCTGCATCTTTCCGATGGCCTGGTAATACGCTGGGGGTCTGAATTGGGGCACCAGCAGACCGTGAAGTTCAAAACCTACGAGTTGCCTTTGCAGCTTTTCGGCGCTCACGGACAGGTGTCCGAAAGGGAGCTGTCTTTTCGGGAACTTCAGGAAGGGATCAGGTCCGAACCCATCGGCTCCAAGCGCTACGTCCGCCTGGTGGTGGAACTGCACCAGCGCCTGGCCCTGCCGCTGGGGGCGTTTTTACTGTGCCTGCTGGCCATGCCCCTGGGGCTTTCACCCCGGGTCCACGGCCGCACCTGGGGGCTTGTCGTGGGTCTCCTCACCTTTCTCATTTATTACATTGTCTTCACTGCGTCTTGGCGGCTGGCCTTCAGCACGGCCCTGAACCCGGCCCTGGCCCCCTACCTTGCGGATATCCTCTTTGCCGTCGTGGCCCTGTACTTCTGGTGGCGCACCCTCCAGGAACTGCCCCTGGTGCCCGTGGGCTGGTCTTGGCGCAGGCTGCTCCCCGCCTGGCGAAACCCCTTGCTGCCCTCCTAGTATGGCGTCCCAGCTCTACCGAAAGGCGGGCCTCCCTGCCCGCCGGTCGTGGCGGCCGGCGACGGCCGCCCTGCCATCACGCGCTGGTTTTCGCTCAAAAGGAAACCAGCTCTCATGTTTGGGTACGTACTCCTGGGACAGGATACAAGCCTGATAAATTTTCTTAACCAGAGAAGCCCGCCAATGTTTCATACATAAAACAAACGGCGCCGATTGTTACTTAATTATCTAATTAATTCAAAAGGGTGCCCAGTTGGCATCAGGTTTGCTAAAAAGTAAATCGGGGTACCCTTTATGCGCGTGGTCATTCTGGCAGGCGGCAAAGGCGTGCGCCTGGCGCCTCTCACCGACGTGATACCCAAGCCCCTGGTGCCCCTGGGGGGGATGCCCGTCATGGAGGTGGTTATCCGCCAATTGGCGGCCCAGGGCTTTACCCGCCTCACTCTGGCGGTGGGCTATCTCTCCGAACTTATCCAGGCCTATTTTCAGGACGGCTCCCGCTGGGGCGTGAACATCGATTATTCCTTTGAAACCGAGCCCCTGGGCACGGCCGGGCCCCTGGCCCAGATACCGGACCTGAGTGATACCTTCCTGGTGATGAACGCCGATATCCTGACGAACCTTAATTTCCGTGAGTTGGCCAGCTATCATCGCACCCAGGGAAATATCGCCACCATCGGCGCCTATGAATGCCGGGTGCAGATGGATCTGGGGGTCATTATTAAAAACGGCCGCGGCCGCATCCGGGACTACCTGGAAAAGCCCACCAGCACTCATTTGGTGAGTATGGGGGTATATGTGTTTGAGCCTGAGGTGCTCCGGTTCATTGATGGTCCGAAGTATCTTGATTTTCCCGATCTGGTGAAGAGTCTGTTGGCCGCGCAACAACCGGTGGGCTATTATTTATTTTCCGGGTATTGGCTGGACATCGGCCGCCACGAGGACTACTCCCGGGCCAGCCAGGAGTTTGATGAAAAAAAATCTGAATTTTTTTCCATAAAGACTTGATTAATTAAAAGAAATATTGTATAGTCCTGGAAAACTGTGACTATAAGGGAAAACTCGATCACTCGATTTTCCTCCCCCTCGCCGGCAGGAAACCTCCCCCATCTCCCCTCCCTCCTGCCGGTTTTTTTTGCCCTGACAAAATCCCGGACTTTTCCTCTCGCGAAAAAGGCACAAAAATATGCTAAGGTAGGAGAGAATTATTGGAAATAACCTCAGCGCCTCTGCGGTGATTTTTTGCCGCAGGGAACGCGGGTTGCCCTTTGCCTCCATGATGAACTGGGAAAATAAGCGCGTCCTGGTGACCGGCGCCGGGGGCTTCATCGGCAGCCACCTGGTTGAGCGTCTGGTGGAACTGGGGGCCCGGGTCCGGGCTGTGGTCCGTTACAATTCCCGCAACGATTGGGGACTGCTCGAGGTTCTTTCGCCGGCCGTCACCTTCCCTCTGGAGATCCGGGCCGGCGACCTGGTGGACCCCTTCTGGACTCTCCAAGTAGTGGAAGGGTGCGATATCATCTTTCATCTGGCGGCCCTGATCCCCATTCCGTATTCCTATATCGCTCCGCAACAATACGTGGCCGCCAACTGCACCGGCACCCTGAATCTCCTGGAGGCGGCCCGCCGGGCCGGGGTGGAGCGCTTCGTCCACACCTCCACCAGCGAAACCTACGGCACGGCCCAATACACTCCCATCGACGAAAAACACCCCCAACGAGCCCAATCGCCCTATGCGGCCAGCAAGATCGCGGCCGATAAGCTGGTGGAAAGCTATCATCTCTCTTTCGGCATCCCCGCCGCCATCATCCGGCCCTTCAACACCTATGGCCCCCGGCAGTCGGCCCGGGCCGTCATACCCACCATGATCAGTCAGGGTTTGGATGGTGACGATATCCGCCTGGGCCTGCTCACTCCCCGGCGGGACCTGACGTTTGTCCAGGACGCCGTGGCCGCTTTCCTGAAAGTTGCCGAACAACCGGCCGCAGTGGGGGAAGTCATTAATGTGGGCTCAGGGGCCGCAGTTTCCATCGGGGAAGTGGCGGCTATGATCATCAGACTTTTAGGCGGCAATAAACGGGTGATCCGTGATGAGGCCAGGGTCCGGCCTGGGGCCAGCGAAGTCATGGAACTGCTCTGCGATAACCGCAAGGCTGAGGCGCTTCTGGGGTGGCACCCACAGGTGGGCCTGGAACAGGGGCTTCGCGAAACCATCAGGTTTATCCGGGACCACCGGGAGCGGTATAAACCGGGAATGTATAATCTTTGATACGTTGGCCGGGTTACGTGATAGACTCAGAAGGGGTTTGAATTTTGCACGGTGGAACCTTGAACATCTTTTATGACTGACTGGCAAGTGCCCTTACTGGACGTGACCCTCGGCCCCGAGGAGGTTGCCGCGGTGAGCGCGGTGCTCAAATCCGGCTGGCTCTCCATGGGTCCCCAGACCATGGCGTTCGAAGAGGAATTCGCCCGTTTTCTCGGCGTCCCCCACGCCCTGGCGGTGGCCAACGGCACCGTGGCCCTGCACCTGGCCTGCCTGGCTCTGGACCTGGGACCGGGGGACGAAGTCCTCTGCCCGGCCCTCACCTTTGTGGCTACGGCCAACGCCGTCCTCTACACCGGTGCCCGGCCTGTTTTCGTGGATATCAGCGGTCCTGAAAACCTGAATATGTCGTCGGCGGACGCCGCCCGGAAGGTCACCCCCCGCACCAAAGCCATAATGGTCATGCACTATGCCGGCTATCCCGGCGATATGGACAGTCTCATCGCCCTGGCCCAACAGCACAGGCTGAACATCATCGAAGATGCCGCGCATGCCCCGGGCGGGGTGTATCAGTCGGCCACAGGCGCTATCCCGCTGGGAACCCTGGGCGAAGTGGGGTGCTTCAGTTTTTTTGCCAACAAAAATATGACCACCGGCGAAGGCGGCATGGTGGTGACCACCGACCCGGAAGTGGCGGCCAGGGTGCGGCTGGCCCGCTCCCACGGCATGAGCTCCCTGACCTGGCACCGTCACCAGAGGCAGAGCCTGAGCTATGACGTCACCGTCCTGGGGTACAATTACCGGATCGACGAGATGAGGGCGGTTCTGGGCCTGATCCAGTTGGCGAAACTGCCCGAAGCCAACCGCCGGCGCCGGGAGCTCACCCGCCGGTACCGGGAAAGGCTGGCCGGCGTCCCCGGTTTGATCCTGCCCTTCGCCCGGGGAGTCGAGGCCTCCGCCTGCCACCTGTTTCCCCTGGTCCTGCCGCCGGGAACGGACCGGGCCAAGTTTATGGCGGCGCTGGCTGAGGCGGGCATCCAGACCAGCATCCACTATCCGCCCCTTCACCGGTTTTCCTACTACCGGGGCCTGTGGCCCCCAGACTTTGACCATGGCCTCCCGCAAACAGAGCAAGTGACTCCCCGCCTGGTAACGTTGCCGCTTTTTCCCGCCATGACGACAGATCAGTTGGACCGGGTAGTGGCCGGGGTGCGGGATTTTTTTAAAGAGGCGCCGTAACCGGCACCCGGACAGGCAGCGGGCCTGCCTCCAGCCGCCGGTGGGTTGCGGATCGCCTCGTTTTTTTTTACACTCCCTTACGGCTTAAAGGGATAAGTGCAGGCATGATATTGGACCACCAGCGGCACCCCAATTGATATTCTGCGCAGAGGTGGTACCCCCGCCCGGCAAACCGCAGGCGGCCTTCTGGATAGCTGTCCTCCAGAGGCGGAACCCGCTTATTGAAAGGATTACCTTATTAGTATGGCTAATCGGAGAGTAGGAGTGTATGTAGATTCCATGAATATTATGCGCAGCGGCGGCTATGGCATGCGCTATGAAGTCATCCGCCGCCTGGCCGGGTCCAATAATGACGAAGCCGTCCGCCTGAACGCCTATGTCGCCATCGACGAAGAACGGGCGGTTTCCGATCCGGCCTACAAAAACACCCTGAATTTTATTCTCACCTTAAGGGATCTGGGCTTCAAGGTCATAGAAAAGCCCATCCGCTGGTACACTGACGACTCGGGGCGCACCTACGGGAAGGCCAACCTGGATATGGAAATGGCCCTGGACATCATCTCCCAGTCGGGAAAATTGGACCTCATCTACCTGTTTACGGGAGATGGGGACTTTGTCAGCGTGGTGAACATGGTCCAGAACAAAGGCTGCCGGGTGGAACTGGTGGCCTTTGCCAATGTTTCGTCCCGCCTGCGCCGGGAAGTGGACCTGTTCATTCCCGGCTATTTGATTCCGGGATTGTTGCCCACTGCGGCCCGCTACGCCGGCGCGCCCAACTGGGGCGAGACCGGCAGCCGGGTGCGGGGCATCTGTACCGCCTATTTTTATGACCGGTCTTACGGGTTCTTGCGTTTCCTAAACAGCTTCGGCAAACTCTGGATCACCGACACCCGTCTGGAAGAATCTCCCTATTCCTCAGTATTTTTCCTGGAAAAAGATCTGCCTGCCGGAGTGAACCCGGAGAACCTGCCCAGCCGCGATTACATCATGGAATTTACCCTGGCCGAGGGCGAAAAAGGCCTGGTGGCCAACGACATCGAACTGGTGTACAAATACTGACCTCAAGTTTTTTCTGGAACATGACGAAGAGAAAGCATTTAGGCAACCAGAGGTTTCTGAGGGAAGGGCAGGGGAGGCGGGATGGTTTGTCCCTCTTCCGGCCACCCAAGAGAGGAAAGAACTGTGGCGAACAAACTGAACGTGCTCTTTGTGGTCTCCGAAGCAGTGCCCTATGCCAAGACCGGCGGGCTGGCCGATGTGGCCGGGGCGATGCCCTACGCCCTCAAGGAACTGGGCGTGGATGTCAAAGTGCTCATGCCCTATTATGCCCAGATAAAACAGAAAAACATCCCGATACAGGTCGTCTTTGAAGACCTGGAGGGCCGCTTAGGGTCCGGGTCCCTGGCCTTCGACCTCATGGCCCCGGAGGATGAAGCCCCCTTTTCCTTTGTCGCCCGGGAGGAGTTTTTCGACCGCAGCCAGCTCTATGGCACTCCCAAGGGAGACTATGTCGACAACCTGGAGCGCTTCAGCTTTTTTTGCTCCACGGTGCTGCCCGTTTGTCAAGCCCTTCATTTTGCCCCCGACATCATCCACTGCCACGACTGGCAGGCCTCTCTGGTGCCGGTCTACCTGAAACACCGCTGGTCGGGAGAGGCCGTATTTGCCAAGGCCCGGACCCTGCTCACCATCCATAATCTGGCTTATCAGGGCCTGTTCCCCAAGGAAAAATTCGGGGTGCTGGGGTTGGACTGGTCGGTCTTTACCATGAACGGCCTGGAATATTACGACCAGATCAATCTGCTCAAGGGGGGGATTGTTTTTGCCGATGCCATCAACACCGTGAGCCGGGGCTACAGCAAAGAAATCCAGACGCCGGAGTTCGGCTGCGGCCTTGAGGGGGTGCTGCGCGCCAGGAGCGATGCGCTGTTCGGCATTGTCAACGGCGTTGATTACCAGGAGTGGAACCCGGAAACCGACAAGCTCATCGCCGCCAATTTCAGCCCCCGGGACCTGAAGGGCAAGGCCAAGAACAAGGCCGCCCTGATGGAGGCCTACCATCTGGACAAGAAATTTGCCAAGGCGCCCCTGCTGGCCATCATTTCCCGTTTGGCCGACCAGAAGGGGTTCGATCTGGTGGCCGAAGTGTTGCCCAAGCTCATGGCCCTGGGAGTCACCCTGGTGATCCTGGGCACCGGCGAGGAGAAGTATCACGAATTATTGACCGAAGAGGCCCGGAAATATCCCGGACAATTGGGGGTGAAGATCGCCTTCGACAACGGCCTGGCCCACCTCATCGAGGCCGGGGCCGACATGTTCCTCATGCCCTCCCGGTACGAGCCCTGCGGCTTAAACCAGATGTACTCCATGAAGTACGGCACCGTGCCGGTGGTGCGGGCCACCGGCGGCCTCATGGACACTGTCACGCCGGTGGACAGGAAAAAAGGCACCGGCACCGGCTTCCTGTTCAGCGAATATTCCGACGAGGCCTTCTTCAAGGCCCTCACCCAGGCCATCGAGGCCTACAGGGACCAAAAGCTCTGGAAAAAAATCATGCTGAACGGCATGGCCGAGGATTTCTCCTGGAATGCCTCCGCCAAGGCGTACCTGAAGCTGTACCAGCAACTGGCGGCGGGGAAGGTTTAAGAAGCGAAGGGATTTTTTTAGGGATGGTTTCGGTAGGGGCGGGTTTCAAACCCGCCCCTACGTTTTCTAATATCTACAAAAGTCCAAAACGCACAAACAGATCTACAATTTTTCAACCCATTCTTTTATGAAGTCAATATATTGTGGTACAGGCATCATATTGAGATCATCTTTGGAAAACCCTTCGCTTTCCCTACGATTATAGAAATCCGAGGCGAAGTCATTGAATTTATACCATATTTGTGTTGGGCTATCAATATTACGCAATCCCGCTGTCTCAACAACCCAATCATGGATAGCACGGACTACCTTTGCGGGATCATTGTCATGGCTTTTAATATCCACTCCAGATAAGTCTGAAAGAGCTTTCATGTAGTCGTATTTTGCTTTTTCTAAGATAAGGCATTTTTTCTCCCTTAATTGGTCTGATCCAAAATGCCTACAACCGTATTCTATGCCAAGTTCAAATGGCATATTTAACCGATAGAACTCGTTCTTTTTTTTCGCCCTAATTCTGGATAGGTCGTGAATACTGAATTTTGAACTTCTTATTAATTCACATATCTTGCTAATCCTCAATTCTCCAGAATCAGATCTTTCAGATGTAATCCGAGGGGGTAAAACCAAGGTAAGTTATTGTGAATAGAAGAGGTCTTAATAGAGGGATGTAATATTCGTCATCGAAAGGGCAATTAATAAAAACATTCTTTTCAAATTCGGCCTCGCGTTGAACCGAAACCGTGTCGTTGCTCATCTTTGAGTTTCACGGTCTCGGGGTGGATATGGATCGCGGCTGTGGGAAGTTTTGCTAGCTATTGTCCCATCCTTCTTATGGATGACGAGATCCGTCCTCTGCTTCCTACTGACGTCCCTTGCGCGCTCTATAGCGTCCTGTTTTCTCTCGAAGTGCTTGGAAGCTTTAATATCCCCACTCTTCTTAACATTCCAGCCACCTTGGGGAGCAGGAACGACATGATGAGACTTTTTCGACACGGTATCTAACCTCCAGGTGCAAAGAATGAGGGGAGTTAAGTTCTTTTTTGTTTTGTAAATTATATCAATTACTTAAGCAAAATTGGAAGCAGAACTCAACTAGAATTTTTTATAAAGATACGATTATGTCCTTTGCTCCGCACAAGACATAATCGAAGATGAGTGGGGGAGGGGGCTAAGGGCCGGTGGGCCCTTACCCCCTCCCCC